>OMGF01000082.1_pt1 | contig 88944 bp, 70 predicted proteins | sample 1645861 | NCBI WGS metagenome assembly OMGF01 (sample SAMN05578586, study PRJEB25193) | human gut metagenome | biome: Human Microbiome; feature: human-associated habitat; material: feces | host: Homo sapiens | place: USA:Birmingham
CGCGAGCTGGGTTCAGAACGTCGTGAGACAGTTCGGTCTCTATCTATCGTGGGCGCATGAAATTTGCGTGGCTCTGACACTAGTACGAGAGGACCGTGTTGGACTGACCTCTGGTTTACCGGTTGTGCCGCCAGGTGCATTGCCGGGTATCTAAGTCGGGATTGGATAAGTGCTGAAAGCATCTAAGTACGAAGCCAGCCACAAGATTAGATTTCTCAGGGTCGTTGTAGACTACGACGTTGATAGGATGCAGGTGTACAGGCAGCGATGTCATAGCCGAGCATTACTAATTGCCCGTCCACTTTTTGCCTTCCGTGTATGGAGGTATATACGTTCAGCAATATATGGACACTTTACTTTTTTCTCATCATGTCTGCCTTATTCAGGTGACTACAGCACCGGGGTTCCACCTCTTCCCATTCCGAACAGAGAAGTTAAGCCCGGTCACGCCGATGGTACTGCGTAACAGTGGGAGAGTAGGTAGTCGCCGTTTTCAGAAGAAGCCTCCGTGTCTGATAAGGATACGGAGGCTTTGTTCGTTTTATATCTTTACATATACTTAGATGCCGGCATGGATTGTTCTTGTGTTTTAGGCCATGAGTTTTCTGCTGATTTGTAGTGATATCAGGGTGAAATGAACATAAAAAAATGAATATTTTACTCTAAATACTACATAATGAGGATAATTATTCGTATCTTTGTCGCCCGAATAAACAAAAGAAGCTTTGGGAAAGTTTGATAAATACAAAATAGACCTGAAAGGTATGCAAGCAGATTCATGCAAATATGAGTTTGTGCTAGACAACCTTTTCTTTGCCAATATTGATGGACCGGAAGTGCAGAAGGGTAAAGTCAATGTGGTGTTAGTTGTAAAGAAAACATCTCGTGCTTTCGAATTGAACTTCCAGACAGACGGAATGGTGTGGGTGCCATGTGACCGTTGTTTGGACGATATGGAACAGCTTGTCAGCTCGACAGATAAGCTGCTGGTTAAGTTCGGTCATGAATATGCCGAAGAAGGTGACAATCTCATTGTAATTCCCGAAGAGGAAGGTGAGATTAATGTAGCATGGTTTATGTACGAGTTTGTAGCTTTGGCCATCCCCATGAAGCATGTGCATGCTCCGGGTAAGTGTAACAAGGCAATGACCAGCAAATTGAGTAAGCATATGCGCACTACTCCGGATGATGATATGGCTGAGGACACATTTGCTCCGGAAGAAGAGGTGGAGCTGATGAATGAAGAAGAAACGCAGGTAGACCCGCGTTGGGACGAATTAAAGAAAATATTAGATAACAATTAAAGATTAAAGAAAATGGCACATCCTAAGAGAAGACAGTCAAAAACAAGAACTGCGAAGAGAAGAACTCATGATAAAGCAGTAGCTCCTACACTGGCTATTTGCCCGAATTGTGGTGAGTGGCATGTATATCACACTGTATGTGGTGCATGTGGTTACTATAGAGGTAAGCTTGCAGTTGAAAAGGAAGCTGCCGTATAATTACGGTCAGTTTGACTAAAACTTATACTTGAATATCGGGCGTCTAAAAAGATTTGTAATTTAATAAGCAAACCTTTTTAGACTACCGTTGTTTCAGTAGTTCTATAAGTAAACAAGATTTTAATGGAAAAAATAAATGCAGTAATTACAGGAGTCGGCGGTTATGTACCTGATTACGTCTTGACGAACGACGAAATCTCAAGAATGGTGGATACGAATGACGAATGGATTATGACTCGTATCGGAGTAAAGGAAAGACGTATCCTGAATGAAGAAGGGTTAGGTAGTTCCTATATGGCGCGTAAAGCTGCCAAACAGCTGATGCAACGTACTGGCGCGGATCCGGATGATATAGATCTGGTGATTGTAGCTACTTCCACTCCGGATTATCATTTCCCTTCTACAGCTTCTATTTTATGTGATAAGTTAAGGCTGAAAAATGCATATGCTTTTGATTTGCAGGCAGCCTGCAGCGGATTTCTCTATCTGATGGAGACTGCGGCCAATTTCATCCGTTCTGGAAGATATAAGAAGGTTATCATTGTGGGAGCCGACAAGATGTCGTCAATGGTTGATTATACAGACCGTGCTACTTGTCCTATCTTTGGAGACGGTGCTGCAGCTTTCATGCTCGAGCCGACAACAGAGGATGTAGGTATTATGGATGCTATTCTGAGAACCGACGGCAAAGGTTTGCCTTTCCTGCATATGAAAGCGGGTGGTTCGGTTTGTCCTCCCTCTTATTTTACCGTAGACAACCACATGCATTACATTTATCAGGAAGGACGTACTGTGTTTAAGTATGCCGTATCCAATATGTCGGATGTTAGCGCGGCCATTGCCGAGAAAAACGGTCTGACAAAGGATAGTATTGACTGGGTGATTCCGCACCAGGCCAATCTTCGTATCATCGATGCTGTGGCACATCGTCTGGAAGTTCCTCGTGAGAAAGTACTGATTAATATCGAACGTTACGGCAATACCAGTGCTGCTACGTTGCCTCTTTGTATCTGGGACTTTGAAAATAAGCTGAAGAAAGGCGACAATCTTATTTTCACTGCATTCGGCGCAGGATTTACCTGGGGAGCCGTGTATGTGAAGTGGGGATACGACGGAAAGAAGCAGTAACATACTATTGCTAAATATAATATGATAAAACGCATCCTATTTCGATTCGATGCGTTTTTTTGTCTCAATTCAAATACTGAAGTCATGCACAAAGCAGGTTTTGTAAATATCGTGGGAAATCCGAATGTGGGCAAATCCACATTGATGAACGTTTTGGTAGGTGAGCGTATTTCTATCGCCACTTTCAAGGCGCAGACCACCCGTCATCGGATTATGGGCATCTATAATACGGATGACATGCAAATTGTGTTTTCGGACACTCCGGGTGTATTGAAGCCAAACTATAAGTTGCAGGAGTCCATGCTTAATTTCTCCACTTCGGCATTGGCGGATGCAGATGTGTTGCTGTATGTGACAGATGTGGTTGAGACTCCCGACAAGCATAATGATTTTGTGGAGAAAGTAGGACACTTGGACGTTCCGGTATTGCTGCTTATCAATAAGATTGATTTAAGCAACCAGGAAAAGCTGGTGGAACTGGTGGAAGCATGGAAGGAATTGCTGCCGAAGGCGGAAATTATTCCTATCTCTGCTACTTCGAAATTTAATGTGGATTATGTCATGAAGCGGGTGAAGGAGCTGTTGCCCGACTCACCTCCTTATTTCGACAAGGACCAGTGGACGGACAAGCCGGCGCGTTTCTTCGTGACCGAAATAATCCGTGAGAAAATTCTGTTGTACTACGATAAGGAAATCCCTTATTCGGTGGAGGTGATGGTAGAACAGTTTAAGGAGGAGGCAAAGAAGATTCATATCAGTGCCGTAATCTATGTGGAGCGTGATTCGCAAAAAGGTATTATCATAGGCAAGCAGGGGAAGGCTTTGAAGAAAGTGGCTACTGAAGCGCGCCGTGATTTGGAGAGGTTTTTCGGGAAAACGATATTCCTGGAGACGTTTGTGAAAGTTGATAAGGATTGGCGGAGTTCGGACAAGGAACTGCGTAATTTTGGTTATCAGCTGGATTAAGAGTTATTCATACGACTGTGACAGTCGCAAAAAACAAAGAGTGTGAACTATGGGAAATTTAGTTGCAATCGTAGGACGTCCCAATGTGGGAAAGTCTACATTATTTAACCGTCTGACCAAGACACGTCAGGCAATTGTGAATGAGGAAGCGGGAACCACCCGTGACCGCCAATATGGAAAGACCGAATGGTTGGGACGTGAGTTCTCCGTGGTAGATACCGGCGGTTGGGTAGTGAACTCTGATGATATTTTCGAAGAAGAGATTCGTAAGCAGGTATTGATGGCGGTGGACGAAGCCGACGTGATACTGTTTGTGGTGGATGTGATGAACGGGGTTACGGACCTCGACGAGCAGGTAGCTGCCATCTTGCGTCGTGCCAAGAAGCCTGTGTTGCTGGTTGCCAATAAGACTGATAATCATGAACTGCAATACAATGCTCCTGAGTTCTATAGCTTGGGTTTGGGTGACCCTTATTGTATTTCTGCTGTAACGGGTAGCGGTACGGGCGATATGATGGACCTTATCGTCAGCAAGTTCAAGAAGGAATCTGATGAAATTCTGGACGAGGATATTCCCCGCTTTGCAGTAGTGGGACGCCCTAATGCCGGAAAGTCTTCCATAGTCAATGCCTTTATTGGAGAAGACCGCAACATCGTGACGGAGATTGCCGGTACCACGCGCGATTCTATCTATACCCGCTACAATAAATTCGGTTTTGATTTCTACCTGGTAGATACGGCGGGTATCCGTAAGAAGAACAAGGTGAATGAGGATTTGGAGTACTACTCCGTAATCCGTTCCATTCGTTCCATTGAGAATGCAGATGTATGTATTTTGATGGTAGACGCTACGCGTGGCATCGAAAGCCAGGATTTGAATATCTTCTCCTTGATACAGAAGAATGCCAAGGGGCTGGTGGTTGTGGTGAACAAGTGGGACTTGGTGAAGGACAAGACTGTGAAGGTGATGAAGACTTTCGAAGATGCTATCCGCAACCGTTTCGCTCCGTTTGTGGATTTTCCTATCATCTTTGCTTCGGCACTGACCAAACAGCGTATTCTGAAGGTATTGGAAGAGGCGCGTGATGTGTACGAAAATCGTATGACGCGTATTCCGACAGCTCGTTTGAACGAGGAAATGCTGCCGCTTATCGAGGCGTATCCACCCCCTTCAATTAAGGGTAAGTATATCAAGATAAAGTATATTACGCAGTTGCCCAATACCCAGGTGCCGTCATTTGTTTATTTTGCAAATCTTCCACAATATGTGAAAGAGCCTTACAGACGATTCCTGGAAAATAAGATGCGTGAGAAATGGAAGTTGACCGGAACTCCGATAAATATCTATATCCGGCAGAAGTAAAATATATCGTGATGATATAGTCGATTCTATTAACTGGTTTTATGAAGAGAAAGCGTCCGGAACATAGCTTCCGGACGCTTTCTTATGTAATAGGTTAGAAAATGAGGTGTGGTTTTATCCTTCAAGGTTCTGTATCTCCACTTCTTTGACTTTCTGGAATAGGTCAGATGCAAATATGAAACTGTTCAACCGCTCGTTGGTGGAAGTGAAGATATCGTCTTTATTGCCTTCCCATTCTTTGTGTCCTTCGTAAATATAGATGATTTTTTCTCCGATACCCATTACAGAGTTCATGTCATGAGTGTTGATGAGAGTAGTCATATTGTATTCTCGGGTTATATCTTGTATCAGTTCGTCGATGACAAGCGAGGTCTTGGGGTCAAGTCCTGAATTCGGCTCGTCACAGAACAAGTATTGCGGGTTTAGGGCAATGGCACGGGCAATGGCTACGCGTTTCTGCATACCGCCGCTGATTTCTCCGGGAAATTTGTCTTTGGCTTCAATCAGGTTTACACGCTCCAAGCAGAACATGGCACGACGAGTCCGATCGCGCAGGGTATCGTTGCTGAACATGTTCAGTGGAAATATCACATTGTCCAGTACCGTCATGGAATCGAACAGCGCGGCACTTTGGAAAATCATTCCCATTTCCCGGCGGAGCGCTTTCTTTTCCTTCTTTCCCATGGCGAGGAAGTTGCGGTGGTCATACAACAATTCTCCTTTGTCCGGTGTCAGCAGACCCACGATACATTTCATGAGTACGGTTTTTCCCGAACCGCTCTGCCCTATGATTAGGTTGGTCTTTCCATTCTCGAAAGTGGCATTGATATCTTTCAGTACCTCTTTTTCTTCAAATGATTTGCAAAGTCCTTTCAGTTCAATCATCCCATTAAAAGTTGAGTTAATATTAGGTCGGCGAATAAGATAAGTACGCTGCTGCATACTACGGAGTCGGTGGACGCCTTGCCCACTTCGATGGAACCGCCTTCGACAGTGTAACCGAAGAATGCCGATACGCTGGCAATGATAAAGGCAAAGAACAGCGACTTGATGATGCCGCACCAAATAAACCATTCGACAAACATGTACTGCAAGCCGTATTCTAAATCTACCGCCGACATGATGCCGCCGAACCAGCAAGTACAGAAGGCACCTATGATACCGGCGAATATACTGAACGTCACCATCAGTGGAATGGTTGTCACCATAGCGGCAATTTTCGGTAGGATGAGATAGTTGGCAGAATTGACACCCATAATTTCAAGGGCGTCTATCTGCTGGGTGACTCGCATGGTGCCCAGCTCCGAGGCGATGTTTGACCCGACCTTTCCTGCCAGAATCAGACACATGATGGAGGAGGAGAATTCCAGCAGCATGATTTCTCGGGTTACATATCCCACTGTCCATCGAGGCATGAAAGGACTCTCGATGTTCAACTTTATCTGTATGGTGATTACAGCTCCGATGAAGAACGATATCAGCAATACGATGCCGATAGAGTTCACGCCGAGCTGTTCCAACTCGTTGACATATTGGCGGAAAAACATACGCATACGTTCGGGACGAGCAAATACGCGTCCCATCAGTATGATATATCGTCCCACTGTCTTAAGTGCTTTAAACATGACATATAAGTATTTGAATGCAAATGTACACTATTTCGGCTTATTTTTGCTACATTTGCGGCGAAAACCTTTAGAGTATGGAAGAAGAAAAAGGCATAAAGGACAATGTAGAGGAAGTTAAGGAAAATCTGCAGGTCGGACCAAGCTTGACTGCCGGGGCAGAGCCACGGGAGGAAGGTAGCATGGTGCTGCGTACGGAGGATTTGGTGAAAAAGTACGGAAAGCGTACGGTAGTGAGCCATGTGTCCATTGATGTGAAGCAAGGGGAGATTGTCGGTTTGCTGGGGCCGAATGGCGCTGGTAAGACAACTTCGTTTTATATGACCGTAGGGCTGATTACTCCCAATGAGGGACGTATCTTCTTGAATGATTTGGATATAACGAAATATCCGGTATACAAGCGTGCGCAGACGGGTATCGGTTATTTGGCGCAGGAGGCTTCCGTGTTCCGTCAAATGAGTGTGGAAGACAATATTGCATCTGTACTGGAAATGACCGACAAGCCTTTGGAGTATCAGAAAGACAAGCTGGAGAGCCTGATTGCAGAGTTCCGCTTGCAGAAGGTAAGGAAGAACAAGGGTAACCAGTTGTCAGGTGGCGAGCGGCGCCGTACAGAAATTGCCCGTTGTCTGGCCATTGACCCCAAATTTATTATGTTGGACGAGCCTTTTGCCGGTGTAGACCCGATTGCAGTGGAGGATATTCAGCAGATTGTGTGGAAGTTGAAAGATAGGAATATCGGCATTTTGATTACTGACCACAATGTGCAGGAGACGCTGAGCATTACCGATCGTGCTTATCTGCTATTTGAAGGAAAAATTTTGTTCCAGGGTACGCCGGAAGAGTTGGCCGAGAATAAGATTGTACGTGAAAAGTATCTGAGTAATAGCTTCGTACTTCGTCGCAAGGATTTTATGAAGTAATCCCGGATACTGTCGATTGATAGAAATAAAAAAAGACCACTCATTCAGTGGCCTTTTTTTATTTCTCCTTAAATCTCTATGATTAATATTTTGGAGGTCTTGCTTCTTTCACTACCATTTGGCGGCCGAAGAATTCAGCACCGTCTAGTTCGGCAATAGCTTTAGCTGCAGCAGCGTCATCTTCCATTTCTACAAAAGCGATGCCTCTGAAACGTCCGGTGGTGCGGTCATTGATAAATTTTACAGAAGATACTGTGCCGTAATCTTCCATTGCCTTCTGCAGGTCACTCTCCTTAACGCGGTAGTTAAGGTTTCCAACATAAATGTTCATAATGAAATTGATAAAATAAATATAATGAATAAAACTCTCTTGGAAGGAAGGCTGAATAATAAATGGATTACAACGACAGAGAGTTTACAAAAGCGTTCTTGAAAACGGAAGTAAAAACCATGTAATGGAAATCGAAAAACTAATGCGCCATCATTCCGCGACAAAGAAACGCATAAAATTCGGATAAACAATGTTTTTCCTTAATTATTTTTGTAGATTGTCGTGCCTTCGGGCAACTCCCATTTCTCTTCATAGAAACTGGACGGTTCGGTTTATCATCGTCTTTTCCCTGAGTATCTTTCCCATAAACGTCCTCCGTTGTTAGTCCGATGGTTGGGCTCTTCTACCGCTCTATCCAAGAATTAAACTGAAATAAATCGGCAATGTTCTTTTGATAATTGAAAGAATAACGCTAATTTTGCACGCCCATTTGAGATATGGAACAAAGTATAAATCAAATAAATAATTGTCAGAATGAACGTTTCATTACAAAACATTGACAAAGTAAGCGCACTGCTTACTGTAAAGCTTGAGAAAGCAGATTATCAGGAAAAAGTAGACAAATCATTGAAGAGCTTCCGTCAGAAGGCACAGATTCCCGGTTTCCGTAAGGGAATGGTTCCTATGAGCTTAGTTAAGAAAATGTATGGTAAGTCTGCATTGGCTGAAGAGGTGAACAAGCTGCTTTCAGAAACAGTATATAAGTATATCCAGGACAATAAGGTAAATATATTGGGCGAGCCTTTGCCCAACGAAGACAAGCAGCAGGAAATTGATTTCGATACTATGGAAGAGTTCGAATTCTTGTTTGATATTGCTTTGGCTCCGGAATTTAAAGCTGAAGTCAGTGCAAAAGATAAGGTAGATTACTATACTATTGAAGTTACAGACGAAATGGTGGATAACCAGGTCAAGGCTTACACTCAACGTAACGGCAAGTATGACAAGGTAGACGTTTACGAGGACAATGACATGCTGAAAGGTTTGCTTGCTGAACTGGATGAAGAAGGTAATACCAAAGAGGGTGGTATTCAGGTGGAAGGTGCTGTAATGATGCCTTCGTACATGAAAAATGATGAACAGAAAGCTATCTTTGCCGGTGCAAAAGTGAACGATGTGCTTGTATTCAATCCGAATACTGCTTGGGACGGAAATGCTGCCGAATTGTCTTCTTTATTGAAGATTGACAAGGAAGCTGCTCCCGAAGTAAAATCCAATTTCAGCTTCCAGGTAGAAGAAATCACACGTTTCGTTCCGGGTGACTTGACTCAGGAAATTTTCGACCAGGTATTTGGCGAAGGTAATGTGAAAACGGAAGAGGAATTCCGTGCCAAAGTGAAGGAAGTTATTGCCAACCAGTTCGTGGCAGACAGTGACTATAAGTTCTTGATTGACGCACGTAAGATGCTGACAGAGAAAGTAGGCAAGCTGGAATTCCCGGATGCATTACTGAAGCGCATTATGCGTCTGAACAATCCTGACAAGGAAGAAAGCTTTGTAGAGGACAACTATGACAAGAGCATCGAAGAGCTGACTTGGCACCTGATTAAAGAACAGTTGGTGAAAGCCAATGATATCAAGGTTGAGCAGGAAGACATCACAAACATGGCTAAGGAAGCTACCCGCGCACAGTTTGCACAATATGGTATGATGAGTGTGCCTGAAGAAATCCTGGAAAACTACTCAAAGGAAATGCTTAAGAAGAAAGAGAGCATAGAAGGCTTGGTTAATCGTGTGGTTGAATCTAAATTGGCTACAGCATTGAAGTCTCAGGTGGAACTGGAGCATAAGAACGTTTCTGCTGAAGAGTTCAATAAGATGTTTGCATAAGAGTAATGTGAGCCTACGGCTAAAATTTATAAAGAAACACAGAGTTTGACAAACTATAACTCTGTGTTTTTTTGTGTCTCTGTGTTCTTTTTTGTTTCTTTGTATCCTTATAAATTAAAAAATAGAAAGAAATGGATGATTTTAGAAAATACGCTACCAAGCATCTTGGTATGAACAGTTTGGTGCTGGACGATGTGATTAAATCACAAGCCGGCTATTTGAATCCCTATATCCTCGAGGAACGCCAGCTCAATGTAACGCAGTTGGACGTGTTTTCCCGTCTGATGATGGACCGCATCATTTTCCTCGGTACGCAGGTTGATGACTATACAGCCAATACTTTGCAGGCTCAGTTGCTTTATCTGGATTCGGTGGATCCGGGCAAGGATATTTCCATCTATATCAATTCGCCGGGCGGTTCGGTATATGCCGGTCTGGGTATTTATGATACCATGCAGTTCATCAGTAGTGATGTGGCTACCATCTGTACTGGAATGGCGGCAAGCATGGCAGCCGTATTGCTGGTTGCCGGTGCCGAAGGCAAACGCTCCGCATTGACCCACTCCCGCGTGATGATACACCAGCCGATGGGAGGTGCCCAGGGGCAGGCCTCAGATATTGAAATCACGGCACGTGAAATCCAGAAGTTGAAGAAAGAACTTTATACCATTATCGCCGACCACTCCCACACTCCCTTTGACAAGGTATGGGCAGATTCTGACCGTGACTACTGGATGACAGCCCAGGAAGCCAAAGAATATGGTATGGTAGATGAGGTTTTGATTAAAAAATAAATATGGCAGATTCAAGAAAGAATAAAAATAGATGCAGTTTTTGCGGTCGCACCGAAGATGAAGTCGGATTTCTCATAACGGGGATGAATGGCTATATCTGCGACAGTTGCGCCACCCAGGCTTATGAGATTACTCAGGAGGCTTTGGGGGCTGGCAAGAAGGCAAGTGCCACGAAGCTGAATCTGAAAGAACTTCCTAAACCCGTAGAAATAAAGAAGTTCCTCGATCAATATGTCATTGGTCAGGACGATGCCAAGCGTTTCTTGTCTGTGTCGGTGTACAACCATTACAAACGTCTGCTCCAGAAGGACGGCGGTGATGATGTGGAGATTGAAAAATCGAACATCATCATGGTAGGCAGTACCGGTACGGGAAAGACGTTATTGGCGCGTACTATCGCAAAGTTGCTGCATGTTCCTTTTACTATTGTAGATGCAACAGTTCTGACAGAGGCAGGTTATGTGGGTGAGGACATTGAAAGCATTTTGACACGTCTGCTCCAGGTGGCGGATTATAACGTGCCCGAGGCAGAGCAAGGTATCGTGTTTATTGATGAGATAGACAAAATAGCGCGCAAGGGTGATAATCCTTCCATAACCCGTGATGTGAGTGGTGAAGGCGTGCAGCAGGGATTGCTGAAACTGCTGGAAGGTTCTGTGGTGAATGTGCCTCCCCAGGGTGGGCGCAAGCATCCCGACCAGAAAATGATTCCGGTCAATACCAAGAATATTCTGTTCATTTGCGGTGGGGCTTTCGATGGCATTGAAAAGAAAATTGCCCAGCGGCTGAATACGCACGTTGTCGGGTATAGCGCTGTACGCAATACGGCAACCATTGATAAGAGCAACATGATGCAGTACATTGCTCCGCAGGATTTGAAGTCGTTCGGACTGATTCCCGAGATTATCGGCCGCCTTCCGGTGCTGACTTATCTGAATCCGTTGGACCGTGCGGCATTGCGCTCCATTCTTACGGAACCGAAGAATTCCATCATCAAGCAATACATCAAACTGTTTGAGATGGACAATGTGAAGCTGACGTTTGAAGATGCTGTATTTGAATATATCGTGGATAAAGCGGTAGAATATAAGTTGGGAGCCCGCGGCTTGCGTTCCATTGTGGAGACAATTATGATGGATGCCATGTTCGAAATTCCGTCAGAACAGAAGGACAATTTTGTTGTGACGTTGGACTACGCCAAGCGCCAGCTTGAAAAGGCAAATATAGCACGACTGCAAAGTGCTTAAGAATCAGATGGTAATACGGGGTAAAACCGACTATTTTACTTTTTATTGAAAAATATTCGATGGATTATGCTTGAAATTTAAGAAGTTGTTTATAACTTTGTTAGGGTTCTTTGTGAAAACAAGGCGGAGTACCACTATTAAAAGTTAACTCAATAAACAACAACCTAATGAATCATGGCAGGGAAGAAGATTAATTTGATAGACCAGCTGAAGAAATACTTCGGGTTCGATACATTTAAAGGAAATCAGGAAGCAATCATAGAGAATCTGTTGGCGGGTAATGATACATTCGTGTTGATGCCTACCGGTGGTGGAAAATCTTTGTGCTACCAACTGCCGTCCTTGTTGATGGAGGGCACGGGTATCGTGATTTCTCCTCTGATTGCCTTGATGAAGAATCAGGTCGATGCGATGCGTAACTTCAGCGAAGAGGATGGGATAGCCCACTTCATCAATTCTTCCCTAAACAAGAGCGCGATAGACCAGGTCCGGTCCGACATACTCAGTGGTAAGACAAAGCTGTTGTATGTAGCTCCGGAATCACTGACGAAGGAAGAGAATGTGGAGTTTCTGAAAACGGTGAAGATTTCGTTCTATGCCGTGGACGAAGCCCATTGTATTTCTGAATGGGGTCATGACTTCCGTCCTGAGTATCGCCGCATCCGTCCCATTATCAATGAAATAGGAAAAGCCCCTCTGATAGCGTTGACTGCGACGGCTACACCGAAAGTGCAGCATGACATCCAGAAGAATCTGGGTATGGTGGATGCGCAGGTGTTCAAGTCATCGTTCAACCGCCCGAATCTCTATTATGAGGTACGCCCCAAGACTGCAAATGTAGACCGGGACATCATCAAGTTCATTAAGAACAATCCCGAAAAGTCAGGCATTATCTATTGCCTGAGCCGGAAGAAAGTGGAGGAACTTGCTGAAATCCTGCAGGCAAACGGAATCAATGCCCGTGCCTATCATGCCGGAATGGATTCGGCTACACGAACACAGAACCAGGATGATTTCCTGATGGAAAAAATTGATGTGATTGTAGCTACCATTGCTTTTGGTATGGGTATTGACAAACCGGATGTGCGTTATGTTATCCATTATGATATTCCCAAAAGTCTGGAAGGATATTACCAGGAGACCGGACGTGCCGGAAGAGATGGAGGAGAAGGGCAGTGTATTACTTTCTATACCAATAAAGACTTGCAGAAGCTCGAGAAGTTTATGCAAGGCAAACCTGTAGCAGAGCAGGAAATTGGCAAGCAGCTTCTGCTGGAGACTGCTGCGTATGCCGAATCTTCCGTATGCCGCCGAAAAGCATTGCTTCATTACTTCGGCGAAGAATATATAGAAGAAAATTGTGGTAATTGTGACAATTGTTTAAATCCGAAAAAACAAGTGGAAGCTCAAGAATTATTGTGTACCGTGATTGAAGCTATTCTCGCGGTGAAAGAAAATTTTAAAGCGGACTATATTATAGACATAATACAAGGTAAGGAAACTTCAGAAGTGCAGGCGCATCTGCATGAAGATCTCGAAGTGTTCGGCTCTGGTATGGGCGAAGAAGACAAAACGTGGAATGCTGTGATCCGTCAGGCACTTATTGCCGGTTACCTGAGTAAGGATGTCGAAAACTATGGCTTGCTGAAAGTGACAGATGACGGTAAGAAGTTCCTTAAACATCCCAAATCATTCAAAATAGTGGAAGACAATGACTTTGAGGATGTGGAAGAGGAAGCACCTGCACGTGGAGGCGGTGCGTGTGCGGTAGACCCGGCATTGTACTCCATGTTGAAGGACTTACGAAAGAAGTTGTCCAAGAAGTTGGAAGTGCCTCCTTATGTCATTTTCCAAGACCCGTCTTTGGAAGCGATGGCGACCATATATCCGGTGACTTTGGACGAGTTGCAGAACATACCGGGTGTAGGAGCCGGAAAGGCAAAACGCTACGGCGAGGAATTCTGTAAACTCATTAAGCGGCACTGTGAGGAGAATGAGATTGAACGTCCCGAGGACTTGCGTGTGCGTACTGTGGCCAATAAGTCAAAAATGAAGGTGGCCATCATTCAGGCCATTGACCGTAAGGTGGCATTGGATGACATTGCCATGTCAAAGGGCATTGAGTTTGAAGAGCTGCTGGATGAGATAGAAGCTATCGTCTACTCCGGAACGAAATTGAATATCGACTATTTCTTGGAGGATATTATGGATGAAGACCACTTGCTGGATATCTATGATTATTTCAAGGAATCTACCACTGATAAGATTGACGATGCTCTGGATGAGTTGGGTGATGACTTTACGGAAGAAGAGGTACGTTTGGTGCGCATCAAGTTTATTTCAGAGATGGCAAACTGATTGGTTTTAGTTGATAAAAAAGAAAAAAAATGTTGCGTGCAAGTATACGGAATGGAATAAAAACCGTATGTTTAGTTCCTGTATTGAAAATCAGGTATTTAAGAGCTGAATTTCTCTTTTTTCGTACTTATATGCTTTAAGTAGAACACCACAAAGATAGGGATTCTTTTTTATCCAAAGACATTTTACCCTGCCATTTTTTGAACTTGGCAGGGTATTATTTTTTCTCTCCTCTCCAAAACCTTCAAATCCTTATATATGAGAAAAAGCTTGGAGCATTATTCAGCACTGCAATAGAAGAGTGCGTACGGCTTCAAGCATTAATGATAAAAACAATTACCGGGTCACGCTTATTTTCAGACGATGGATAAGATGTAGATTCGATGATGCGTAGCAATTCCAGTATGTGGACAAGACATAAAGTTCCCCACGAAAGAATGTATGCCGCATGACAGGCCAAGTAAATACGAGGAGCTGTTTACAACGGTTCAACTGTCACAACCAGTCGAAAGACCGGTTTGTTTTTTTTCTTCTCCCCCTTCCTTGATTCCCCCAAAGCCTTATATATGAGAAAAATGTATATAAGAGAAATAGAGAATAGAAATAACAGTATTAATAACTTAAAATTCAAGAGAAATGGGAAATTTAATGAAAGGATTGAAGGTCGCAGCTTATGTGGCCGAGATTATCGTGGCAGGTTCAGTAGTGATCGAGCTTGCGGAGAAGTATAGTGGCAAATTCGGGAAAAAGAAGATTGCCACGGGTGAAGTCAAGGCCGTTGATGCTGCGACTGAAAACTGATAGTACGTCTGTGAATGGATTATGATAAAACACAAGACGTGATAATAACGGTATTGGAGGTAGCAACTTCAATACTCAAAGGGATAAAGAAGCTAAGAGGTATATTCATAAAAGCGAAGAAATGACACCTCTTGGCTTTTTGTTTTTTCATCGCATTTTATTAACCGACTAAAAAATAACAAAGAGTATGGAAACAATGACCAATGAACTTACTATCATTCCAAGAACAATCGGAATGATGGGTGGAATGGGCATGCTTAAACCTGAATTTATCGAAGATGCTGTAATCGTATCGGAAGAGCAGAAGGAGCATCCAAACTTTATTGAGAGCAACACTTCAGGCATTACGCTTGAAGAACTGGAGAGTAATTGCATTGTCCCTAGTTTTGGAGACAACCAGCTTACAATCAGCCACCAGAAATTTATCCACCAGGTAGAAGATGCTGCAAGAATGTATTTTACCGGAGAGAACTTTGGAAACACGGAAATCAGAGTTTCACATAAGATTTTAGGCAGAGTTTCGGGAGCATTGACAAAAAGGAAGGAAGAGCTTAAACCTGAGGACGAGACCATCTATTATCAACGTATGGCCTTCTGTTTTCATATCTGTTCCATGAGTCGAATGATGAACGGTGAGGAAGTACATTTATGTATTGGAGGTGTAAGAAGTCTGAACGAGGAAAACTTATACGCCCGAAAATCACCTGAGAAATTCAAGATATTCATAGGTTGGCGTGTGCGTGTATGTTCAAATCTAATGCTGACCAATGATGGGCTGACCGGGAGACTGGAAGTGATGAGTGACGCTGACATTTATAGTTCAGCACTCAGACTGTTTCAAGACTTCAACCCGGAACAGAATCTCAGGCTACTTGAAAACCTGGGAAGAACGAAGATTTCACAGGAACAGTTCTGTCAGATAATAGGAAGATTGAGATTGTATCAAGCCTTACCAGCATCACAACTCAGAGAACTGCCGAAGGTAATCCTGGGTGATTCCAATGTCAATGCAGCTACGAAAGGCTATATAGAGAATCCAAATTTCGGGTTACGTGGCAGGGATAATATTTCATGCTGGGACTTGATGCAGCTACTCAATGACGCCGCCAAACAATCCTACATAGACAAGTTCCTGGAGAGAAATCAGAACTGCACTGACTTCGCTGTAGGTATCCAGAAAGCCTTGAGGGGTGAGGATGCTGAGAACTATGGATGGTTTTTGAGCTAGACCGGAAAAGAAATTAGCTCACAAGGGAGAAAGAACTAAAATATGGCAAACCGGTTCTTTCTCTCTTTTTTTGTTGAACCCTTTTAAAAATAAATGATATGAGCAGATTGGATATACTTAAAGCCTCCCTGGAAAAGAAGCAGGCTGAATTTAATAGAAAACTGAATGAACACTTTGCCGATGTGAAAAGAACCAACGGACAGCCTCTTAACGACAAGAGAAACGGATATTCAACGATGAAGCGTTGGGACAGACAGAATGATGCCCTTTCCAGAATGCAGAAAGAGATTGAAAAGACTCAGACGGCGATTGAACATGAAGAAAGCAGAATAAGATGTATTGACCGCAACAGGAACTCAATGCCGGAAGAGATTCAAGAACTGATAAATGACGGTACTTTAAAACAATGGGGTAAATATCCCCATATCATGTTTGTGGAAGGTGTGGACAAAGCACGTATCATATGGGATGACAAGAAGAAAACAGTCATGCATAAGTTTGTAAGTTCCATCGCCGATATGGAGCAGAGAAAGAAGTTTGCCCGGGTGTATAACTCCCTCAATGCATCAATAAACAAATAAAAAATAGAAAGACATTATGGAAAGACATGAACTGGAAAACAGCAGGGAATTCAAGGCTGCAAAAGAACTTGAACATGCCCTGAACGACTATGAGTGGAATGAGAAAAGGTTCGCTATTGCAGTTACCACATTCCACAGGACCCTACAACAGACCTTATTCAGAAGTATGGTTGAAGTGATTAAGATTATGGGAAGTGAAGGTTACGGATATGACCTGAGGAACAAGGCTTCGCATGAGATTTGTAAGAAGATTGTGGAATCGGGAGTTCTGGAAGAGGATACGATACCATTCATCTGAAACGGTTGGGACATACCGAGATAATATTCCGGGGAGGGATATTTCCGATTGAAAGGAAGTATCCCTCCCTTTTTATTTACCGACAATTTAAAATTCAAACGACTATGTTATACTATAATTTTTATGGTTATGAAGAATTCAAGGCCCGTTTCGGACTTGAAAAAAGAGACAATGGCACGGTGGCAAGAAAGAACAGGATACTGCTGGGCCACCTGAAAAATCCTGCATTGCTCAGATATTGCAGGGAACATAACGACTATACTCTGCTGCATATATACAATATGGCTGATCTACAAAAGAAGGTATTTGAAGCCATTATCAAATCAGGAGAGAATGATGGAAAGTTGCCTTATAGGGTGGAACTGATAGGCAGGACATATTATTCCTCCCGATATCAGACTGACGAAAGCAAGGGTGTATGTGAGGATCTGGATAAAGGTTCAGTCCGCTATATAAATGTTGAACGTAACCGAGTCTTCAAGATGAGAGCCGGAAAATTCATGAGAGGGCTTATCCTTGAGACAGAGATAGGAAAACTGCTCTCCCCAAGTGTGGTAAACTGGCTTGCAGGGGATGTTTTCACCCAGCAATGGTGTACTTATACCTACGGTTATACTCCTGAGATAGAGCTGCATGTCAATGACGATTTCCGGAGTATTTATGACAGCGACTGTTGCAAGGGAAATTTCGGTTCATGTATGGTAGATAAAGACCGTACTTCATTCTATCATGATGCGGTGAAGGCAAAGGCGGCTTACATAACTGATAAGACAGGTCTGATTGTAGCCAGAGCCGTTCTTTTTACCGATGTTACAGACCAGGACGGCAAGAAATGGAGGCTGCTTGAAAGACAGTATTCCTCAGGTGGTGATGACATACTGAAACGGTTACTGGTTGACAAACTTATCCAGGAGAAGCATATAGACGGTTATAAAATAGTCGGTGCATCCTGCCATGAAGCGAACGCATTCGTTGATACAGAAGGCAATTCACTGTCCGACAGGATGTTCGAGATAGACTGTGAGCTGGATGAAGAAGACACGCTTTCCTATCAGGATTCCTTCAAATGGTACAGTTACAGCCGGAATAAAGCCTATAACTACGGGAACTCCAACTCTTCATATAACCTTGATACCACAGACCTGAACCTTTATGGTGATACCGATGACGAGGAGGACGGTGGAGAGTGGGATGCTTACCACCAATACTATTGTGATGATACAAGACTCTGCTATCGGAACGGAAGGGAAATCTGGGTGGATTCAGACAACCTGGATGATTTTGTATGGATTGAATCAAAGAACGAATATCACCATGAGGAAGATTGTATCTGCTGTGACGATTGCCGGACACATGTTCTGTTGGATGATGCTATATATTCAGAAGTGACAGAGGAATACTATTGCTGTAAGGAATGTATGGAGAAAGCGGAGAATGAGTTCAAGCGGAAGAACTGGCATTATTCCGAGTATGATGATGAATGGTATGAAAGCCTTGATGATATAACCCGGATTAATATCTGGAATGAATCGGAAGGTATCTATGAAGAAAAGTCCATTTGTACAGATACATTGGATAACTTGATTGAGAATGAAGATGTATGGGAGTTCGGTGAGGATGTATTTGACAAGGTAAATCCGGGCACCAACCTTCCATACGGTTATAAACTTAAAAAAGAAATGAATCATGAATATGCAATTGTTGAAGAAGCTGTATAGTATCTACAGTCCTAGTGGAAAGGAACAGAAGATGGTAAAATTCCTCTGTTCCTATATAAGACAGCTTCCCGGAAACATATCCGTGTCAAAGGATAAATTCGGGAACCTGTATGTGGTGAAGGGAGAATCTGAAAGTTATCCTTGCCTGGTGAGCCATATCGACCAGGTATCGCACTGCAAGCATTCAAAGGATTTCAAGACTGTGGAAACAAGAGAAATCATATTCGGTTATTCGCCAAGGAACAGGAGGTTTGAGAACTTGGGAGCCGATGACAAGAACGGAGTGTTCATCTGCCTTGAATGCCTGAAGAAGTATGATGCTGTTAAAGTCGTGTTTTTCAGAGAGGAGGAGACCGGATGCAGGGGAAGTTCTGAAGCGGTGATGTCCTTCTTTGATGATGTGAGGTTCGTTATCCAGCCTGACCGTAAAGGCAATTCAGACCTTATTACAAACATAGGTTATTCCGGGTTGTGTTCAGAAGGGTTCATTGAAGCAATAGAACCTGAAAAATGGGGCTACAGGGAGGAGAACGGCTTGATGACCGATATCCTGGCTTTGAAAGAAAACGGACTTGGAGTGTCTTGTATCAACGTCTCATGCGGTTACTACAATGCCCATTCTGACGAGGAGACAACAATGAAGAAGGACCTGCTGAAATGCCTGATATTTATAGAGCATATCATAGAGGACTGTACCGGTGTATATCCTCATGTACTGACTGATTCATATTTCAACCCCTATGAATTCGAGGACGAGGTTTACGATATGCTGGACTATGACCCGACTTTGACTCCCGAGAACCTTTATGACATGTACTCCACCAATTTTCCACATTTCGGACTGGAGGATTATAGAAGGATATGTGAGGACTACCGGATGTTCTGGTATGATGATGAAGAAGATATATATGAAGAAAAAAGTATGGACTTAAAAACTTTGGAAGTATGGAAAGAGACATGAACTACGATTTGGAACTGGCCAGGCATATCTGGTCCATTCTGAAATCCGATCTCCCGGTCCTTATGTCCTGGGGAGTCGAGATTGAGACTGTAAGAGTAATAACGTGTGGCATTGAATTCAAGGTCAACGGATTCAAGCACACCGGAAAAGTTCAGATAGTCTTGAATGAAGGTGTGGACCTGTTTGAAGTCTGTCTGATTGGTGAGGATGGAGGAATCAGGGACAAGAGGGAGGACATCTACCTTGACATGCTTGTTTCCGTGGTGGATGGACTTGTGGAGAAAACCGACGATTATGAAAAGAGGATTGCTGAAACATATAATATTATAAGGTATTAACAGTTCTCTGAGAAATCGGGAAATGTGACAACGGGCTTTCTGTGAGGGAGTAGATTTTATAGGAACTCGAAATCTCATGGGAAGCCTTTTTTATGAACCAACGTGAATGGTTCCATAGATTAGACGAACATCTAACTTGTGGAACTATTGTTAAAAACGAATAAGAATGAAGAATGAAAACCAATATGTGGCTTATCTTCGGGTAAGCACACAGAAACAAGGATACTCAGGACTGGGACTTGATGCACAGAGGGAGATAATACAGAAATACCTCTGTGGGAAAACTCCGGTTGCTGAATATATCGAAATAGAATCGGGCCGGAAAAAGGAGAGGCCCAAACTTAAGGAAGCGTTGACCCTATGTAGAAAAGACGGGGCAACGTTGATTGTAGCAAGACTGGATAGACTGGCAAGGTCGGTTTCATTTCTGTCCAACCTGTTAGAAAATGACGTGGAGATAGTATTCTGTGATTTTCCACAGGCAAACAAGATGATGCTGCATATCCTGTCTGCAATATCTCAATACGAAGCTGAATTGATAGCAGCCAGAACGAAAGTATCATTGCAGGCCAAGAAAGCAAGAGGATTCAGACTTGGCAATCCGGAACACTTGATGGATAAGCATAAGCAAGCTATCCGGAACAGTATCAAGACTTGTAAGCGGAAAGCGGACAATAACCCTAATAATACGAGAGCTGTCGCAATGCTCCGTACATTAATCAAGGAGAACCATACACTAAAGGAGATAGCGGATATTCTGAACAGAGAGGGATTCGTTACTTCCCAAGGATGCAGCTTCTCCAAATCAACCGTATATAAACTGATTAAAAGGTATAACTTAAAAGAGGATTGAAACTATGGAACCCAAGTATGTATTGATTCTAGACTTTTTTGTCGGCTGTCTGAATATCATAAAGCTGACGGACGAAGAACTGAGAGAATCAGAGGAATATGAGGACTTTGAATCTTTCCTTTCAACCATTGAGGAGAGATACGGATTCAGACTTAACAGTTGCCAATGGATGGTTACAGAAAATCTGGACATCCATTGCTATCAGAACGGGGAAGAGACAGGACCCAATCTGTTATAGCCAAATAAGGAAGAGAAACTGAGGTAATGCTTGGTTTCTTTTTTTCTTTCTTCTGGAGTAGTTGGAAATGATGGTAGTAGAAGAAAAATATAATCAGGTTAAGTTGTTTTTCTATCTGTCATCCACCATATTCTTAACCGGATGAATAGTCTCGGCATAGTTTTATACATTTTCTGCCGGCAATCATCTCATCCGGAACTGTGAATAGTGGGATAAAAGAAAAACGACTGGAGATTTTTTATTATTCTGGTCTTTATGGTGCTGTCTGAATTTGGGTTGTGAGATTAAGGATATTTTGTTGATTGATAATAGTTGTCAGGACTGGTTCATATCTTAGTTATAGTCGGGATAATTGATAATATTTATTTGTGACTGGATTTTATTTCCCCGCCTCAAGAGAATAGAAGAGCGGAAGAATGTGGGCGGAAATGATGCTTGTATAACCTGCAATGTTTTTATATCTCCTTCCGCCATTCTGTAGCTGATGAAAGGAAGGAGCTAACAGTGAGTTAATTTCGTTAGCTCCTTTCTCATCAAGAGCTCATACAATATTTATATTATCAGTTTCTAAGAAGCCTAAAAGGGAATAAGCGGCTCACCTATTACCAATAGATTGAACTTAATATCAACGAAACAGTGATTCTACCTGAGCACACGTAGTAACAGCTGTGGGATTAAACAAATCACTCTTCATATAATCCAGCAAACTATTCATCATCTGTGTAGCTTCTGGACGCTTTTGTGTATCGGTCAATAAATCCACTCCACACAACATCAAAGAGCCTTTACCGATTTTTACCTCTACAATCATACCCAAAGAGCGAGCCTTAAACCAGTCATCAATAATGCGGACAACCGGTGTTACATTACCTAACTTCCGCAAAGGAATCGCATTACAGTGCGACATGGCATCCCACCATTGATAATCACTATGAAATGATGTAGGAAACAATTTCAAAGCCGCATGTTCAGGATTACACAAGATACCTAAAGTATGGGGTGCTTGCCCATTAGTCCAAAGTGTATTCCAAAAGATGGAAGAAAAACCTACCACAACCGAATCACAGCCCTCATTTTTCAGTGTACCAAAACGAGCAGTCAGCAATACCTTTCCGCCTTCTTCCAACCTGGTACGTACCTCTTCGTTCCACTCTGAAGCTACCATAACATCACCATTCTCAACTTTAACCGTCGGATATACCCAGATATTCCAATGATTACGATAGCCTCCTGTCGATACCTCCAAAGAACACTGTTGCGGTTTATCTACCAACAAAGGTATTTCAAGATTTCCCACATGCGATAATGTTCCCGTAGGCAGGTTACATTGCTCAAAACGCCCTCCTTTTATCAATCTACCATCAGAAGTAATTAGTTTCCAATCTACAGGCAAGGTCAAGTTCTCTGCTCCATATTGAGCTACCTCCACAGACACCTTCAATGTATCCCCCGAATTATAAACCAAACGCGGCATACGTGCCAAGGGCACTACTCTGTTACAAAACTCACTGTATTCTTGGGGTGTCACATATCCTTTCGACTCCCAAAATGGATTCAACACACCAACCAGCGCACTTCCCTGACCGGGAAAATCATGCAAGTCCAAAAGCTGAAAACCGCCAAATCCTTTCGTTCGAAGCGCAGCCTCTATATCGGCCTTATAACACAAGGTTTGCAACTTACCAGAAGCAAGTAGAAAGCTATCAGCCAAATGCAACAATCCATTCTCACGCAAGCGGTCTTCAAAAATATCAAAATTCTTAGCTTTCAGTACCCCCGTATATTTCTTCCGCTCCTTCAAATCTGGATACACACACCATTGCCCTATCTCATGACTGATAGTCGGTTGTTCTCCCGAAATTCTGTCTTTCCAATCAAGCTCTGTATTGGGAGCCTTGGCATTGATGATACTTTTAAGTCCTTGAGCCCAACCTTGAATACGGGGAGCAGGCAAACAATGCCAATCATTCTCCGCCAAAGCCGGCCAACCAGCAGCTGTAGTATAAAGAAAACGGTTATCACGTTCCTTCCAATAGCTAACAAACCGACGCAAATATTCTTTATGATTCTCTCCATGCGGTTCGTTGCCATAAGACATCAGACAGAAAGACGGATGATTTCCATACTCCTCAACAATACGTCTGCTTTCTTCATAAATGTAATCATCAATAGGTTTGCCGCTTCCCAAATCCGAAGCCCAAGCACCACATTCCACATAAAGATACATACCCAACTTATCTGCTACACTAAAAGCAGCCTCAGGCGGACACCAGGAATGAAAACGAATGTGGTTCAGTCCATGGGCCTGGCAAACCTCCATAATACGCTTCCATTCAGCCTCATCGGTAGGCGGGAAACCTGTTTTTGGGAAAATGCAGCATTCCAGCGTACCTCTGAAAAATACCGGACGCCCGTTCACAGTTATCTGCGTACCTTTTGTTCCCAACTGTCTGAGACCAAAATTTTCCTCACAAACATCATTGCCAGCTTTCGTTTCCAAAGCCATTTGCAAAGTATATATATTGGGTTGAAACTCATCCCAAAGCCGGAAATCCGCCGACATATCATATAGGAACTCCATTTCATTCATCCCTACCTGCAAATGTACGGATAACGTTTGTTTTGGCAACAAACTGCCGTCACCGGTATGTTTCGCTTGCAAAGTCAACTTACCGGAATAACGTTTGCCTACAGACTGCAAACGTATAGTGGTACGGATTTTCCTTTCATCCATCAAAGATTCAATGCGAACACTTTCTATATAAGCCTTAGGACGTGCCGTTAGTAGCATTTCTCCTATCACACCATTCCAATTAGATTGCGTATTATCCGAAACGCTGTGGGCATCCACACCTAGTTGTATATCCTTCATGCGGTTGTCCACACACAAGGTCAGCAAATGTTCACCCGGCTTGAGCCCGGACAGTTCGTACCGGTGTGGAACAGCCAAGGAATTCTGCGTCCCTATTTTCTTTCCGTCCACCCACAAGGTTGTTTCCCAATGGCAACGTTCCAGATTCAAAATAACAGTCTTGTCCTTCCATGCCTTGGATACCGTCACCTTCTTCTGATACCAAGCCTTCCCTACATAGTATTTGTCAGGCGTAAGCCAAAATACCACCTTCGTATTCTCCGACGAACGGTACTTTTTATAAAAGTCACTCTTATACCAACTGTCGTTCCACATCGACCCCGTCCAAGGAGTATTCACACTCACTGGGTCGCCAACCCCGTTCGTATTCAATGAACCGGGTAATTGCAATGTTTCCGAAAACTCAGTTTTATACCATTTTTTTTCCAGCCCGACATCATTGGCGTCCAAACGATAATTCCATAGACCATCCAATACCTGTACTGAAGTCTGAGCCAACATGCGAGTACTCAGAAAGACAGCAAGCACCCATGTATTTTTCAGTAGTTTCATAAAATCATTATATTTATTGCTAATCAAAAAATCATTGTTTTACCTTTGCTGCAAGTCCTTGAAGTTTATAAGCAACTTTAGGATAAGCATACATTACATTATGCAGTTCCGACGGATCATTATCCAAATCGTACAACTCAGCATTCCTATGTTTAGTAGCCGGGAGATATTTCCACCTTCCCATGCGGATTGAAATATCTCCACCATTATTCTGCGTAACAATGTATTCGCGATACGAAGGCGCATTCTCATCAAAAAACAATTTAGAACCGTCCTTACTGTCATTACACTGTGCCGCAACAATAGGCTTGCCTACAAGCGATGGAAGTGTGGCCAACATATCCAGATAAGTAAACGGCTGCTTTTGAACAAACGGATGCCGTATACCCGAAGGCCATACGCAAATAAAAGGAACTTTGTTGCCACCTTCGTGAAGAGAATACTTCTCACCGCGCAACACGCCATAAGGATTATGACCATTCATATTCTCTAAAGCGCCATCTTTATACCCTTCTTTGATCATCGGGGCATTATCACTAGTGACGATAATAATCGTATTCTCGTACAATCCTTCCTTTTTCAAACATTTTACCAGCTCGCCTACGCAATAATCAAATTCTTCTATCACATCACCATAAATACCTGCCTCAGACCTACCACGAAACGCATCCGAAGGAACACGCGGTTCGTGCGCATTGTGTGTAGCATAATATAGAAAGAACGGTTTACCCTTATTGTCGCGTACAAACTCCTGTGCTTTCGCCAGCAGATTTTCGGTCATATCCTCATCCTTCCAAAGAGCATTCGTCCCTCCGGTCATCCAGCCGATACGGCTGATACCATTTACAATAGAATTATTATGCCCCAAATGAGGACGCAACTTCAACAACTCGGGATACTCCCGGCTGGTAATACTGCCTTCCAACTCTTCAGTATAAGACACCTTTATCGGGTCATCTGCCTCAAGTCCTACAACCTTTTCATTTTCAATGTATACACAAGGTACACGATCGTTTGTAGCTGGAAAATAATAACAATAATCAAAACCTACAGCCGATGGCCCCATCTGAATGGTTTTGTTGAAATCAACTGGCTCATTGGAACTTCCTAATCCGAGATGCCATTTTCCAACAATTCCAGTTGTATACCCCAACTGTTTCATCGTCTTTGGCAAAGTGTTCTTCTGTACATCGATAGACAATGGAGCATCAGCCGGCAAAATACCGACATTTTTACGCCAGGCATATTCTCCTGTCAACAACGCGAAACGCGAAGGAGAAGAAGTGGATGCCGGGGCATACGCATTAGTAAACCTAACTCCTTCGAAAGCCAGTTGATCCAAAGTCGGTGTTTTTATCTTGGTTGCGCCATAACATCCCCAATCAGTATATCCAATATCGTCAGCAAGAATATAAATCACATTCGGCAATCGCTGAGCAGTCACTTGCGCCCCATAGCAACCGATGAGTATAGATAAAAGAACTTTATTCATATCAGTTTTTCATAAAGAATTTCATAAGTATTTAGTAATATCAAAACAGAAAGGATTATTTCCTCCCTTATGACTCCCAACCAAACGATTATTCAGCCATACTTTGCATTCATAATCTACAGCACCAAAATGGAGTATTATACGCCTCCCTTTCCAACTCCTGTCCAATGAGAACTCTTTTCTATACCACAACCTATCGGAAGGAAGAAACTTCTGTTGCACACCGGATAATGACGATTCAATAGCAAACGGCACCAATATTTCCTTATCAAATTCCACTGACTTTTTTGATGTTTCCAAAGGTGTCACTGCATACTGCCACAATCCATTCAGATCCATCCATTCTGAACGGCGTAAGCGAGGACGCGGATAACTCTGCCAAACGTTCTCTGAAGTTACCTGCTCAGCCCAAGGAGTCTTTATTTGACCACCAACGGGATTCCACGCACAGACATGGTGCTGTACTAACATAATCCCCATTAACAACAACTTTCCAAACATCCTTATTATCTCCTATATTATTTCTACGGCTTATAATACTTATTCATGACAGGCATCTTCGCATCGCAAGAAATCCGCCACTCTTTCAAACGGGAAAGCAACTCTGCTGCCAATTCCGGTTTTTCTTTCGACAAGTCATTTTGTTCCGAAATATCATCTTTCAGATTATACAATTCCACATGTCCGTCTTCGTAAAACTCAATCAGCTTATAGTCGCCCATTCGTATAGCACCCGCAGGAGTATCACCTTTCCCGCCATAATGTGGATAATGGAAGAAAAGAGGACCACGATCATAAGAGCTGTCGCCTTCCAATAACGGGAGCAGACTTTTACCATCCACGTGTTGCTCCGGCTTCAATGGGAGGTCTGCCATATCAAGCAAAGTAGGATAGAAATCAACTGCCACAACCGGAGTATTGCACACACTGCCCGCCCGGACAAGCTTGGGATATTTGATAAGGAAAGGTTCACGTATTCCCCCTTCATACAGCCATCCCTTCCCTGCACGTAAAGGAGCATTACAAGTAGGAGAACCTTCTGCTGTCGATAGCCCTCCATTATCCGAAAGCAAACATACAATCGTATTCTCTTCAAGACCGTTTTCTTTCAAAGCCTTTAGCACTTTCCCTACGTTCTCATCCATCGAATAAATCAATGCGGCATACTCGGCATCACTTTGAATGGTTCTCTCTTTCCAATGTCCGGCTTTATGCTCCGCTTTCTTATACCATTCCAAATCTTGAGTAAAGGGAGCTATGGTGTCAATCCCCATCTTCACTGCTTTGCGTTTAAAGTATTCCACATGCTCCGGTTTAGCTTCGATTGGTGTATGGACTGCATAAAAAGCAAGATACAAAAAGAAGGGCTGATTCTTATCTGTACTCTTTATCAATTTAACGCTCTCTTCTCCCAAACGGTCTGTCAGATATTCACCGTCAGGTCCATCCGTCAAATAAGGATTACGATACGGAGAATAATAAGCTCCCTTTCCTCCTTGCGACCTTCTGATTCCATTGGGAGAACCTTTCAACCATCCGCCTACATTGACATCAAATCCTTGGTATTGCGGATAATAGATGGAATCTTCCGCACAATGCCACTTACCCACATGATAGGTAGCATATCCATGCTCTTTGAAAGCCTCAGCTATTGTCACCTCTTCCAATGACATGTTCAACGGCATTTCAGGAGCTATCATTTTGTATCTTTTTCCCAACTGTTGCGGTGTCTGACCATATTGATACCCCGGAATCCAATCGGTTATCCCCGTACGTGCCGGATACTTTCCCGTCATCAAGCTAACACGAGATGGAGAACTAATGGAAGCGGCCGCATACCCATTCGTAAAATTCATTCCTTCTGATGCCAGCCTATCAATATTGGGAGTTTCATAAAATTTGCTTCCATTGTAACCTACATCTGCCCAGCCATAATCGTCAACCATTATAAAGATGACATTGGGAGATTCTTTCAAATCAGCAGCATGAAGCATATTTGCCGTTAGAGCGATTCCCCCGGCTATCGTCCAAAAACGTTTATTTAACATATTCGCCATGGTTATTAAATTTAAGTCTGTTTTTATATTTATTACCAATAGGTATCAAATTGAAAATCTTTGCCTTCCAATCGTAAGCGGGCTATTTTCATCATATCCTCAACACCCACCCGTTTTTGATTATTGCCATATTTGCTCTCAATTTCCCGCAATTGCGGTATAAAGGTTTTTGCCTTATCCAAATCCATTTCCAACAAGGCATTCAGTACATAAATAGTCAAGAATCTATTTTCACCCACCAAATGCTTGGCAAGCACACTACGGGCTTCTTTATTTTCTTTTATATTCAGAATCGCACTTGCCAACCAAATCTGTGCAGGCGGATAAGCAAGCACTGGTAATATTTTTCCCAGTTGTGACACATAAGATTGCAGGTTCTGCCTTTGAGCAAATAACCCGACAGAAGCCCAATAAGATACGAATTGATTATCTGATTGCAAAAGCTCTATTTGTTTTAGTATCGCTTGCTCACCCGTTCCACTCAACATTGCTGCATCCACAATATCTTCAATGGGATATTTATTATTATCAAGTCGATAATAATAAGGCAACTTTACGGAACACTCACCATCTAAAGTGTATTGCGGAATAAAATTGGCATCACGCGTTTGTATCAAATGTTCTTTCAATACCGAGCGCATTTCCTGAACTATATTTTTATATTCAGGTAAAAAAGCCAAATTGTTTGTCTCCCATTTATCTTTTTCAAGGTCATAAAGATATTCAGCTGCACGTGGCTCCATTATCTCCTTCTGAATCGCCTTCATTTTTCCTGCAGCAAAATCAGAGCGCATTTGGTGTTGTATCTCTGAAACATCATAATATGCAATCCAACGGACAAAAGGCTGATAAGGCGTAAATACACGGGTATACATATAACGTCCATCCGTTACAGAACGAGACAATTCCACATTATGGTCTACAGCATCACAAGCACCAAAAACATATTTCTTGTCTTTTTCTTGTATTGCAGGCAAAAAAGGCGTACCCTCCATATACGAAGGAATCTCAGCACCCGCCAAAGCTAATACAGTAGCCGAGAAATCTTCAAAACTAACCAATTCATCGGTTATAACTCCACTGCCCCAAGGAGTCAAATGTTTATACATTTCTGGAACCCATAGAATAAAGGGAACTTTATGCCCCATTCCCGATGCACTTCCTTTTCCTCTGGGAATACCTTCGCCATGGTCTGAGAAACAGAATATAATGGTACTATCTCTTAAACCATCCTTTTCCAACTCCGTCAATATTTCCCCAAAGCGTTGGTCTGTTAAAGATATGGCATTATATACTCTCGAAACATGTTTACGCATTTCGGGGGTATCACAATAAAATGGAGGCATTTCAAAAGGGGCATCTTCCGCTATCAAGCGTTCCTTATCCAGATGAGCCAATACTTGCCTTTCGTAATAGCTCCACGGATTGGTCATTGTACGAGACTGGTGGGAATCATTCATATTGAATACAGAAAAGAATGGCTGCCCTGGTTTGCGTCCTCTCCACGAAGCTTTCCCGCTACTTTCATTCCACGATCGCTTCGTCATCTCCCGATGCTTCTTATGATTGTAATCGGTTTTGGAATTATTAGAGGTATAGTAACCTATTTCTCTCAAATATTCCGGAAAGCCGTGTACAAAATTGGGTATTTCATAATTGCTACGATGATTACCTGTACCATATCTTCCGGGACGGCATCCTGTAATCAAACAAAATCGGCTGGGAGAAGATACTGTTCCTGTCGAATAAGCATTCGTAAAACGTACACCATCTTCTGCCAATCCATCCATTACCGGAGTTTTTGCCTCTTTATTGCCATAACAACCAATAAAATGAGGCGATGTATCCTCGTATGTCAACCATAAAATATTCGGTCTTTGTTGGGCGATTCCATTAGTAGCGAATACTAAACCTCCAGCCAATAAGTATAAATTTCGTAAATCCATAGTTTGTTTAATTCCTAATATTTAATAGGAGTAAGGTAATCTTTATTTTCAGTACTACAGAAACTACTATACAAGCTCTAATATATTAAACATTATTTACTCCAATTTCAAATATTGCATGATAGTACTCTACAGAAATATCTTTTAACGAGTAACTATCATGCTATGTATCATTTTATCAAGATTGAAATTGACCATTATTATAATTTTGTTCCTCACCATCAGAACAGATTGTACATTCTGTATATATTGGAAATATAGCGACAAGGGACATACAGAGAAACGTCAATCAAAACCCAGGATTCTGTTCTATCACTCCATTAGATTGTTGCACTTCTCTAAAAGGTATGGGGAACAATTCATCTCTTCCCTCTGTAAAAGTTATACCTTTATCACTGGGTTCTATTTGATTAGTAGTTTCAAAAGGGTCTGTACTTTCTTCAAGATTGTATTTAACAAAATCCCCTTGAGGACCCATTACATGGCAAATCATAGCTTTCCCATCATCTGCTTTCCAACGTCTTAAATCAAATAAACGATTATGTTCAAATGCCAATTCCAAACGTCTTTCTTCTCTAATAGCATCACGAAGTTCTTTTCCTGTAGCCTCAATTTCAGGCAAATGAGCACGTTTTCTTACCACATTTAAATATTTCTTAGCAAGCACCTCATCCGATGAAGATTTATGATATGCAGATTCAGCAGCCATTAATAAAACATCAGCATAACGTATAATATGATGATTCAATTTATTATAATTCGCATTATAAGGAGTAGTACGCTGTGCTTTAGGAATATAGAACTTTCTTATTATTCTATTGGATTTATGCCATTTAGGATTCATCTCGAACGATACAACATCAGGTTCGCCAACAATAGACTCTCCTGATACAACAATAGTTGCTCTTCTTCGTACTTCGTCACCTGCTTTTTCAAAAGCTCTTTGCAGATGACTAGAAGGTGCTCCCCAAGCCCAACCGGCATCACTCCCTCTAGCGCCTGTTATTACTGGACAAGGATTGCCCAAAGTAAAAGATTGGTTACTTGATGTTTGGATTTCAAATATGGCTTCTTTACTATTATCATTAGCACTCCATACATTATTAAAATCATCTTCCAATTCATATCCACCAAATCTAATTACAGAATCAGCATAAAGATATGCTTCATCAAATTTATTTTGGTACAGATATGCTTTGGCTAACAAAGCCTGCGCCATCCCCTTATTTGCTCTACCTGACTCATAGCTCATTTCTGATTTATAAGGAAGAGAAGAAGATACTTCTTTCAAATCACTTTCAATCCTTTCATAAACATCTGCTACAGAACTGCGAGATACGGACAATGACTCCGTTGTACTCAACTGTTTTAAAACGAGTGGTACCCCTCCAAAATTTCTTACTAAATCAAAATAAAAGAAACTGCGAAGGAATTTAGCCTCAGCTATAAACTGTTTTTTCTTTTGCAAAGAGATATCAGCCTTTTCAATGCGATCGATTCCAATATTAGCCTCAGCAATACCTTTATATCTGCATTCCCAAAAGCCATTTAAATAGACATTAGTCGTCGTTTCTGTTGTACCCTCATAATGAACTACTGGTTGAAACTCCACATACTTAGCAGGCTGATAAGTACTTCCCATCCATCCATCATCAGTACATAAATCTGTCATAATCCACCACATATACACTGGCGACCAGGCATTATTGGTTATATATTGATAAAGTCCTGTAACATATTTATCACATTCCGTTTCATTATAAAAATAAGCATCCAAAGACTCTGAGCCTAAAATAGGCTTATCTAAAAAATCACAAGAATAGGTACTCAATCCCATTCCTAAAGCAAATATATATTTCAATAAATTTCTCATAATGATTCAACTTTAAATTAGAAGTTTAGATTCAAACCAAGAATAAATGTTTTGGGCTGCGCATAAGGAAACCAATCTATGCCAGAAGAGAGAATCCCACCTCCACTTGCGACTTCAGGATCAGCACCACTATATTTTGTAAACGTATAGAGGTTTTGTGCTGATGCAAATATTCTCCATTTCATATTATAAAAAGATTTTAGATGAAATGTATAACCTATTTGCAAATTTTGAATCTTGGCATAACTACCATTTTCTAAGAAATACGTAGAAGGTTTCTTGAAGTTACCATTCAAATCTTTTTCTGAAAGTCTTGGAATAGAAGCATTTATATTATTTTCTGTCCAAACTTCATTAAATAGTCCTTTGCGGACATTCACTCCAGCATAGCCATTTTCAAGTCTCTGTTTTTGAGAATTAAATATCTTATTTCCTAAATTTCCATTTATGCTAATAGACAAATCAAAACCTTTATACTCAAAATGAGAATTTAATCCAAATGTCACTTTAGGTAAAGAACTACCAGCATAATATTTGTCATCTTCATCCAATACACCATCACCATTCATATCTACAAATCGTATATCTCCTGGCTGTGCCTTAGGCTGAATCAAGTTTCCATCCTTATTTTTATGTGCTTCCACTTCTTCCTTACTTTTAAATAAGCCATCTGCTTTATAAAGATAGAATCTCCCTATTTCCCCTCCTGGTTCAGTTTTATGTGTTGTCAGCCCTAAAAAGCTTCCCGTATATTGAGGAGCATTATCCACTAATTTTTCTGCTGTATTTTTAATTGTAGTAAAATTAAGTCCAATATCATATTTGAAATCTTTACTATAGTCTGACACATTCACAGAAAATTCCAATCCCGTGGCTTTCATACTACCAATATTTGTCCACATTTTGGCACCAGACATAGGAAGTCCCGTAATCAGCAAATTAGAAGCTTGCATCAACATATCATGCGATTTCTTAGTAAACCATTCTGCTGACAAATTAACACGATTACAAAATCCAACGTCAACTCCTATATTGTAATCTTCCACTACTTCCCATTTTATGTCTTTATTAGCTATAGCGGACAATTTACTTCCCACCGCTACATCATTGCCAAGAACCACCTGATTAGACACAATCTTATCCTCAAAAGCACCAACCGGAATATTTTGATTGCCAACTTTACCCCAACTTGCTCTTAACTTCAACGCTGAAAGCCAATTATTATCTTGTAAGAAACTTTCATTTTTCAAATTATATGCAGCTGAGACAGATGGGAAATGGGCATATTGATTTTTTCCAACAAACTTAGAAGAACCATCTATACGATATGTAGCAGTCAAATAATAACGATTATCATAATTATACATAAATCGTCCCAAATACGACATCAAAGAAGAAGAGTTCTTTATTCCATTTGCTTTATCATTTAAAGTACCAGCATTAATATAACGTAGAGCTTCATTATAATTATTAGGGACAGCTTCTCTACTGGCAGACAAAGAATGAGTATTGTTCTCTTCCATCACAAAGCCAAGCATACCTGTCAAGTGATGTTTCTCTATTTGTGTCATATAAGTTAATGTATTATTCCAAGTCCAATCATAGCGACTGGAGAAACCGGCAGTCACCTTATTGATATCTTGTTTTTCAGTACCGCCCAAATTAAATTCTGGCACAAAACCATTGTTCTCAGAATGCAACGTATTAAATCCAAACTGAGTTCTGAGAACCAATCCCTTAATAGGTTCAACTTGAGCATAGGTATTAGATAAAAAGCCAAACCATTTATTCTGCCCAAACGTACGTGCCTGTGAAGCAACCGGATTCCAAACAGTAGTATGTCTTGAATGAGAATATATACTAAACTCATCAAGTCCCTCTCTTTCCTCTAATGGTCTATAAACAGGTATAGTAGGATCATATTGCATAGCTGTGCCAATTCCTGCTTCATAGAAACTTTCTGAATTTTCTATTCTTGGAACAAAATCTTGTCCAAATTTCACATACTTATTCACCGTGTATTCCAAATTAACACGTGCAGACAAACGATCCCAGTATCCTTTCCCCTTTGTTTGGGACTCCTGACGGTAATATCCTAAGCTACCACTGTATGCAAATTTCTCGCCTCCTCCTTCAAAAGAGAAGTTATATTCACCCATCGGAGCTAAAGGGCGTACAACCTCTTTCCACCAATCGGTTTCAACACTATTTGCAAAATCAACGGGAGGAGTCATTCCATCGTTTTCAAACCGTGCATTATAAACTTTCTTGTATTCTTCTGCACTTGCTATTTCAGGACGAGGGATATGCTGTATTCCCTGTTTAAGTGAAACAGAAAATTTCATAGGAGAGTTTGTACGACCTTTCTTGGTTGTTATTAAAACGACTCCATTTGATCCCCTTGTACCATAAATAGAAGTTGCTGCTGCATCCTTTAATATTTCCATACTCAAAATATCATTGGAATTAATGCTATTCATCGAAACTCCAGGAATTCCATCTACCACATACAATGGTTCTGAACCATTTTGAGACGTAACACCACGGATTATTACTCTAGGAGTAGAACCTGGTGCGCCAGAGGTATTCGTAATTTGGACTCCACTCACCTTTCCTTGCAATGCAGACAATGGATTTCCTGAAGCTACTTTTTGCAATTCATTTCCTTTCACTGTGGATATTGAGCTTGTAAGGTCACTTTTTTTAACCACACCATAACCCACAACTACCACTTCATCCAATGTCTCTGTATCTTCTACTAAGACAACCTTTAAAGTTTCTGTACCTAAAGCCTTTACAATTACATCCTTATAACCAATAAAAGTTATCTTCAGCATAGCACCGACAGATACCGTCAACTTAAATTCACCGTTCAAATCAGTGATTGTACCATGGGTGGTATTTTCTTGTACAACACTTGCACCGATAACCGGTTCACCTTGGTTATCCACCACCACACCTTTCACAGAAATCTGTTGTTGTACAACGTCCATTCCATAAAGTTCATTCGCATTTACAGCTGGAACCCCCATACAATAAGCAGAAAAGAAGCACATTGTAAAAGCATGTGCAAAAGCCTTCGTTTTAAATAAAGGAATTTTCATTAATAAAATAGATTAAAGTTAATATAATAAAGTTTTTCATATCTTCTTAGAGAGAAAACCTCATCCTTCTCCCAAAATTCACAATACAAAGAAAAAAGATTTAACAGACTCGGAAAATGTACAATCTCTTAAAAACAATGTAAAATATCGTCGCTTTGAAAAAAGGAGAAAAAGATGGAAATCACTTTCTGTAAAAAGCGATTTCCATCATTACCTGAAAAGTTAGTCACACATGCTCAATGCCTGTGCTCCTCCTTGATGGTTTCCATCCAAATTCACTACCTCGGACAAGAACTTCTTGGCTTGAGCCATATTACCCAATCCTAAATGTCCCAATCCCATCACCAAGTTGCAATGAATCAGATTACGCACCTTCAAGTCATCTTCCCAAATGAGCAAATCGGGAAGAGAAACAGCAAAATAGTCAATCTTTACCTTATCAAACAAATGTTGTTCGCCATGACTAATCAAACGATTGAAACGGCTGCGAGCCTTCTCTTCGTCACCCAATTTCTGCCAAGCAAGTCCTTGATAGAATATCTTATCCGGTTGCTGGTCATTGTAGTAGAGAGCAATGGCAGGTTCTGCGGAACCTTGAGTGGCAAGACGGAAATAGCGTTCGGCTTCGGTTGTGTTGCCCAAGCCTTCGTAGGCACATCCCATCCAATAATGCACATCATTCTCTTCGGCGTTAATCAATTTGCCTTCACCCAAGTTTTCAGGATACTTCTCCGTCTCCTTCAACAGGCGTACAGCCTCTTCATAACGAGCTTCGGCAATGGCTTGCTTCGCCAATTCTACGCGACAGAAAACATACTGACCGGTTACCTTGCCTTCTCCACCTTCCCAAGGATGGAAATGACGGCTATTAATCAAGTCGTAAGCCTTTTGATATTCTCCTAACTGATTGTATAAAGTTATACGTTCTATGCAAAGGTCGTCACGTTGCTCCACGACTTCGGCATGAGCTTCGAGGAAGTCCAAACGCTGACGGTGCGGGTAGTGCAGCTTCTTATAAAGCTGGTCAAGCTCCATCAAGATGCGGGCGTCGGACGAGTCGAGAGCATACGCCTTCTCCAACATCTCCACTGCCTTCTTCGAGTCATTGCGTTTGTTATAATAAGCCAAAGAAAGATTACGAAGCACTGTAGGATAAGCGCCATCAAGAGTAGCGGAAGTTTCCCAACAAGCAATAGCTTTATCATAAATGCGAGCCGCATACCAGAAGTTACCCAGATAATAGGGAGCTTTCGAGCCTTCCTTATTCATACGCATGGCTTCTTGAAGCATCAGCACTTCCTCCAGTTTGTTGGGGAAACAATAATCCGGAGCCATCATTTCTGCTTTGCGGAAATAGTCCAGCGCAGCCACTTCGTTACCCTGCTTCATTGCAAAGTATCCCAACGCATAGTAAACCATCGGATAGGTTATCTCAGAATCTTCTGTTACAAAGCCCAACAACAAGGAAGCCTCGTTGTACATGCCAGCAGCCGCATAATCGATGGCATACTCCATGTAGCTGTTCACGGCTCCGCGCATCAGTCCTTTCATTTCTGCCTTAACCACTGCTGCAGCTTCTACATTGCCTTGAAGCAGGTGAATGAGGTAAGACTCGAAACGACAGCCCATATTGAAATTATCAAACTTCAATGACTCGGCAATCAGTGCTTCGGCTTCACCATATTCTTTCATGTTGCGGAGAATAGCGGTCTTGAGATGACGTCCTTTATGGTTCAGCCAGTTGCGATAGAGAGAGCGGTTGATATGCTCCAAACCATACGCAAAGTCACCGCGTATAGCATCAATCTGCGCAAGTCCCATATAACCGGCATCCTGCCATGCCGCATTCCAAGTAGCCTTGAAGAAAGCGTCATAAGCACCATCATTGTCACCTTGCATCTTCTTGCTCCAACCCAAGTTGTAATAGGGTTCACCATCATACGGATTCGGATTACGCTCTGTCTGTGTCTGGATGGCACGGTCGAAATACTTTTGCGCTTCCGCAAACATTCCTTTACGCATCAGTAAAAGTCCCACCGCATTGTTGCAACGGATGTCGCCTTCATCGCGACTCAACGCTTCTATGTAATAGTCCATGGGAAGATAAGTGGCGTGGCGATATTGCTCCAAATGATGACCGGTCAAGAAGAGCTGCTCCATGCTTGCTATATCCTTGGGGTCGAGGGCAGCCTTAGCAGGTTCGGGAATCGGTTTGATTTCCGGCTTCTCGGCTTGATAAGCCACCAGTACATTGCCCTTTTCATCAAGTACCGTCAACTTCAGATTTTCCATCTTTTCCCCTTCGCAATTTGCAAAACCTTCAAAAGACTCAGCAGGAGATACCGTGGTAATCTCATCCATATAAACCTTTCCTGTAATAGTGTTCTGTAACATCACACGGGCACCACGTTGAACAGCCGTTGTATAAAGAATGACCTTCAAGCGCCCATCAGCTTCGGGTTGCAGATTCACCAGCGCATCGCGAGTAGCGTTCTTCACCATACCCACCTTTTGGTAAGGCATGAAGTATTGCACCCACGACTTCTCCTCGTAAGGTTGAAGCCAAGTGAAGTCCGGCTGATTATCACAATACATACCGGTCATCAATTCGATGTAAGGACCGTCTTCGTCAGTCAAATTACGGTCCCAAGCCTGTCCGAAATCACCGTTACCCCAAGTCCACTGTTTCTTTCCCGCATTGACATGGTGGTCGGCAACATGCAGCAATCCGGCTTCTATATGCTCCTCATAACCACCTACGAAATCGTATTTGGAATTGACCGCCATATATGAAGTGGGTACCGGTAGATTCTTATAGCAAGAGATGTCCACACCGGCAGAATAATCCACCTTATAGTATTCTCCGGTAGCAATCGGGAAGCTGGACACTGCTCGCTTACCATGGTCGAATACAGCATTCACATCGGGTGGGAACACCGAGAAATAATCTTTATTGACCACTACGGCAGGATTCGCCCACCACAGGAACGTTTGCGGGAAAGGAGTGCGGTTATAGACTTTCGCCTTTATTTCAATGTATGCTTTACCGGGATAAAGTGTAAAGCCCGCCATACCTTTGGTACGGAACATACGTTCCACCTCGCTACACCAGATGGTCTTACTGCCATCAGGGAATTCTTCAATCGTACAATCCGTAGGCAGGTAAGTACTCGGACGATGATGCTGCGGCCAGTTGAACTCGATACCTCCTGAAATCCAGGGACCGGTCAGTCCCACCAATGCAGGTTTTATCACTTGATTGTAATAGACGAAATGGCGTTTCTTTACTTTGTCATACGCCATTTGAATACGTCCTCCCAATTCCGGAAGAATCATCAGTTTAATGTACTCGTTCTCGATAAAAAAAGCTCGCCAAGGTCTGTCGTGCTTCTCATCTTCTACTTTTTCAACTACAGGATAAGGATAGACAGAACCGGAACTTCCCTGATATACACGTTTCTCAAGGAATATCGGATTCTTTTCCTCCTTTCCGATACCGTAAGTAGGCAGCATGACTATCTCTTCCCAAGCGCGAACCTCGGATGCACTTACCGTACTTTGGATTAAATACTCTGTTATATTTTCCATACTATTTATTTGATTTATATTGTTTTTCACTGTTACAAAGGTCGCTATAATAAGCGAGATGCAAAATGTAGCTTATACAGCAAAAAGATGTACTATTTCTCGAAAAAACAATCTTAAAAGAACCAAGTAAGTATTTCTGCCGCCACACATGCATGTCCTGCAGAATTTGGATGGTTATTTTGACTCATATACCGCTTGATTTCTTCGCCTTCTTTTGCCTTTTTCTGAAATAGCAGGTAAGAATCCACCAACCCTACGTGATACTCGGAAGCAAGTCGGCGTATCATCTCCGCATGTGCTTCCAAGGGTGCGTTCGCATCCGTTATGTCCTCCTTCAAGTCGGGAGTAGGCGTGAGCAAAACAATCTTTATATTCTGTTCCAATGCCTTTTCAATCATCTTTCTCCATGCCTTTTCACTTCGTTCCAATCCAATACTTCTGTCGTTTAACGCATAATCGATAAAAAGCACATCCGGGCGATGTGTCAAGACTTCATCCGAGAATCTCTTTTCACCTTGTTCAGCTTGTTCACCTCCGATAGAAGTCGTAATCACATTCAATACCGTAAATGGATACTGAGCCTTTATACCATGAAAGGTCAAATGAGGATATGCCTGCATGGTGTTGACTACGCCACCATGAAAATAGCCGCTCGGTACACTGTGACCATGAAAAACGATATTCAGTGTACGGTTTGTAGGCCATTTCTTCTTCATCTCCTCTTTAAAATCGGACAAATAGGTCTGCTTTTCAGCAATCTGACCAAAAGTCACTCCGCATGCAAACAATAAACACGCAATAATAAATGTCTTTTTCATCTTTTCGTTGTTATTAATTCAATACTCAAACTGCAAATATCTACTCTGCACTAACCAGCGTAACAACCGAACGGACCGGAACAGTCAGTTTACTCCCTACCATACCTTTATATTGCAAGTCGCTCCGTGACGAAGTCTCATACACTTTATAGTGTTCAGCATGATAACCTTTAGGGAGTGAATGGAAACCCACTTCAACTGGCAGGTTTTCTGAAGAATAATTTATCAGAACTACTACTATCTGCTTCGTCTGTGCATCAAAATAAGCGGAACTCATCACTTTTGAAGCACGCTCAACTTCATTGGTAACCGAAGTTGATGAAGATTCGGCTAAACGCACCATACCCGGACGAACAAAAAAACTGAAATTTCCTAAAGCCCAAAGCGCCTTTGAAGTACGGAATGCGCCATCGGTTTTACAAGTTTCTATCATCTTTTCATCACCCTTTGAAGCCCCAGATGATAAAAAACCATCATCCACAAAAATCAGTCCGTCCTTATAATTCCATTCGGAAAAGGCTGTCCACGACTGCCAAGAAGCCGCATTGACCACCGTAAGGTCATGATGGATGATACGGGCAATGTAAAGGGCAGTGTTCATTCCCAAATCACGTCCGCCTCCGCCCAAAGGATTGTCGGCATTCTTTTCCATAGGACAATATTCGGTTTGCCAATAGCTGTATGTCTCAGGCAAAGTCGTATCCATCGCATGCTTCAGTTGTTTCCGGGTATCAATCAACGTATCAATGGGCCACGTTGACCAATATGAATGTCCGCTGACAATAGGAGCTACCGATGAAAGTCCTGCGATAGAATATTTGCCGTTCTGCGCAAACATTTCTGCCAATTGGTTGTCTCGCAACGGTTTATTGGTTCCGTCACGGAAAAGATAGCGGATGTCAGCAGCTTCACCAAATACGATTTTAGCCTTAGCCTTACGCTTGCTCAACTCTGTATCCAAGCAATGTATCAATCGACTACACTCTTCATTGGTGGCTTGCATCCCCTCTTGTCTGGGAACATTCCACTCCCATTGCGGTTCGTTTATCGGGCTGATATAGTCCAAATCCAATCGAGAACAAACTTCTGCCATGAAAGCGGCATAATCGTCATAACACTCCTCACGCAAATTGGCATAAGGTGTTTTCTCGCTTGAGCGAGCCATACCGTTTTTGCTCATAAAATAAGGCGCTGTGATAGAGAAGCCCAACGCATAGCGGACTCCTCTGTCACGGGCTGCCTGCAACATCCAACGTTGCCCTTTCTGTTTATCCCAATTCCAATCTCCTTCCTTATCCAAAAAACATTCTGTGCGCCGCCAATCAGAAGATATTCCACTTGAATCTCCAGCTTCATGACTTCCTGAACCGATATTGAAACGCCACAAGGAGAGTCCGATGCCTTTAGGATTTCCCCACTCATCAAAATCGGAACAAAAAAGCAAATCGGCAATCTGTTCGCGTTTCTCAAGAGGCCAATCACATCCGATGTACTGCGTACGCCAGCAGTCGGACGCGCCAAAACTATGAATCGTCTGTTGGGGAGATTTAAAATCAAAAATGACCTTTTCACTCTTCTGCGCCCACAAACTTCCGGCACAGAACAACAATACTCCACCTAATAATGCATGCTTTATTCTCATATCCTAATCTATTAGTTATTCATTCTTCATCTGTCAAGAAATATCCACTTTTAAAAAGTACAATATGAACCACGGCTGACTCTGCCTGCTTTATGCAAGAAACTATGATTTGTTTTCCAAAGTAAGATGTTTAAGCATCAATAAATGTGTATATATATTACTCAATATTTTCCAAGTCGTTTATTCCAGTGGCGTTACTTTAGTATAAGTAAAGTCATTACTTTAATATAAATGATGACGACACTTTTATTAAGCTATCTCAAAGAGTTCAGTTTCAAAAAACACAGTCAATCCCCCCGGTATTAACCGTTAAGATAACTTACCATATAAGATAATTCATTTCCCTGCTTCAATCGCATACAATTTATGAAACCAATTCCTTCTCAAGTTCTTCAAGAGACTTGCCTTTGGTCTCGGGGATGCGCCGCAGCACAAAAAGGAATCCACCAAAACAAATCACCGCATAGAGCAGGAATGTTCCCCCTGTTCCCAAACCGGCATTCAAGAAAGGGAACGTATAAGTCAATAAGAAGGAGGCTACCCACAAAGCTGCGGTACAAACAGCCATTGCCACTCCACGGACTCTGTTGGGGAATATTTCAGACAGAAGAACCCAAGTGACAGGACCTAAGGACATGGCATAAAAACCAATCGCCAACACCACGAAGATAATCATGATGAATCCTGTGAAATGGAAATAATAGCTTAATCCTAATAGCGTATAAATTCCAGCCAATCCGATAGATCCAATCAGCATCAACGATTTGCGTCCCAAACGATCGACCGTATAGATGGCAACGAATGTAAAGACCAAATTAGCAACTCCCGTTATCACGATATTCATCAATACGTCAGAGATACCATAACCTGCCGCCTGGAAGATCTCCTGCGCATAATTAAAGATGACATTCGTTCCACTCCACTGCTGAAACATCGCTACTACAATACCAATAATCAGCACATTGCGCATCTTGGGTGAAAACAGCAAAGCCAAAGCTCCCTTTTCGGCATGAGATGCGCCACCACCAGAACGCATATAGCTATCCAACTCGGAAGCAGCATAATCCGCTCCCCCGATGGAAGTAAGCACTTTCTCGGCTCGTTTTGTATATCCCTTACTTGCCAACCAACGCGGACTTTCGGGAATCAGCAGTGAAAGCAAGAAAAACAAACCGGAAGGCACACATACTGCCCAAAACATCCAGCGCCATCCCATTTGTCCGTTCCAGGAAGCAAGTATATCAGCGGCAGTGACATCCGCCGGTACAGGGTCTGCCAAAAGCATATTTACAATCTGTGCCCCAAGAATGCCTAACACGATTGTCAACTGATTCAGTGTCACAAGCTTTCCACGAATTCTTGTCGGAGCAACTTCCGCAATATACATCGGTGACAAGTCTGCCGCCAATCCAATAGCCATGCCACCTACCAGACGAGCCGGTATGAAAACGAGCATGGAAGAAGCAGCGCCCGTAGCCCAAGAAGAGAAGAAAAACACCAGCGCAGAAACAATAAGCAACCTCTTGCGCCCATAACGATCTGCCAAAGCACCGGCAGTCATTGCTCCCAGCAAACAGCCCAGTAAAGCGATACTCATCGTAAGAGCCTGCATGCCTGCATTGCCTGTAATATCAAAATAGATTTCATAAAAAGGCTTTGCACCACCTATCACTACCCAGTCGTAACCAAAGAGAAGACCTCCCATGGCTGAAACCAAACAGATGAAATAAATAAACAATTGATTATGAGTTCTCATGATTATAGTTTTTTAATAAATTCCTTCCACCGCCTGTTTCTTATTCTCTACCGTTCCAAAGACATCATCCAAACCATCAAATCCGGTCAGAGGAGAAGGATTGAATTCGGCGCTGTTCATATAATTCAAGACAGACATCAGCATCTGCCGTGCCACAGGGCGTTTGTCAAGTGACTTCTGTAAATCAAAGGTGGCAAGCATCAGCTTTCCTTCGCCCACGCTTCCTTCGTAAAGAGAAGTCAGGCTACGGTTATTAACAAAGTTGTCCACTACTTCCACAATAGACTTCCCTCCATGAAGGCTGTCTGCCACAAGTGTCGTTGAGTTGATGTTCAAATCCCACCATTGCCAATCTGTGTGCATATCGGTAGGGAAATCGGTCAAAGCCGGATGTGCGGGATTACACAACACACCCATGGAAGCTGCTTGTTTGGGGAAATGTACCGGGCTCCAGAATACAGGAACAAACTTGCCTTCAACCCCCTTCATGGTACGCCAATCCGGATTGAACAACACTTTATTTCCTTTCTGCAACAAAGCCAAAGCCTCGGCATAATCGCGTGTATATTTCACATTTTTCCATTCCGGTTTCATGTCATTCGGATATACCCAAATATTCCATCGGTTGCAATGTCCGGTTCCCTCAATCTGCAAACGTATTTCCAATTTGGAAGCTTTCTCTACTTGTGCAAGTGGTATCTTTATCTTGCCAAGGTTACCATTATGCCCGATAGTCAATACAGATACTGGTACCTTACCATTGCCCAATAACTGACTGGACTTGGATATTTCCCACACAAAGTTCTTATCCTTCAAATCTTCCGCGCCGTAATTGCACAATTCGATTTCCGCCTCAAAAGTCTCATCATTCGTATAAACCGCTTTCGGGAAACGGAGCAATGGAACAACCGGAGAACAAAACTCGCGGAACTCTTGACCGGTAATGATGCCCTTGCTCTCCCAAAACGCATTGAGCAAGCCTACCAGCGCTGTACCCTGACCGGGAAAATCGTGAAGATCCAACAATTGGAAGCCACTGATTCCCGGAGTCTTCAACGCACGCTCCACTTCCTCTTTATAGAGAATTGCCGCCAGTTTTCCCGAAGCCTGAAGATAAGCACTTGCCTTATCCAACCGCCCCTTCTTTTCCAAATCGTTCCGCACAGCCATGAAATTCAACGGCAACAGCGTACCCGTATATTTAGCAATCTCCGACAAATCGGGATATACAGAATACTGTCCTACTTCGTGCGTAACCGTAGGCACTTCCATTCCATCGACTGAAGCACGGAAGTCCTTATCAAACGAAGGCTTTTCCTGATTAAATACTCCTTGTCCTCGTATCCATCCTTTTTTCGTTTTTTGGGTAATGAAAAAGTCATCATTCGGTTCCGGCCAAGCTCCATGCCCCCTTTCAAATGTATAAGAAGTGGTTGTATAAAGATGACGTGTATCAGCCTCCTTCATCTCTTTCAACATAGAAGCCATTACATCAAAATCATACTGCAACTCATTACCCAGACTCCAAAGGCAGAAAGAGGGATGGTTACCATATTCAAGGCTGATGCGGCGAGCCTCAGCGCGCAAATAGTCTATCGTAGCCTGGTCCTTACCCAAAGTAACACTCCATACAGGCAATTCGACTTGAAGATAAAAGCCCATTTCATCTGCAACTCGGAAAGCTGCTTCGGGAGGGCACCAAGAGTGGAAACGAAGATGGTTCATGCCATACTCCCGCGCCGCACCAAACACTTTCTGCCAACTTTCATCATCGGTAGGAGGAGTACCGGTAAGCGGAAAAATACAACACTCCAATGTTCCGCGTAGAAACAATGGATTACCATTCAGCATCAAACGATTCTTATCGCGTTCAAGCAAGCGCAAGCCAAACTCTTCGACAAGTTGTGACGAAATGTTCTCACCGCTAATTTCAACTGCTGCCTGACACAAATAAGGGGTGAATTCGCTCCACAACGGAGTGGCATCATCCAATTTACATTCGATTTCGATGTGCGAAACGCCGGCAGGAAGTTCAACCTCCTTCTGCAACCGTCCCAGGTTCTTTTTATCCGTTTTTCCGTTGACATTCAACGCCAAAGAGACTGTTTGATTCACGTCCAATGTGTTGCAAACCGTAGCCACTGCTTTCACGCTATGTGCCTTTGCATCGGGATACAACTGAAGATTTTCCACATACACCTTGTCAAATGCCTCGATGAACATTTCACCTAAAATTCCATTCCATTTCACCTGCGTATCTTCCGTATAAGCATGAGCTAATTCCTTTTGGGAAATTTCATAGCGCTTGCGATTATCCACTCGGATGGTCAGAACATGCTTGCTGCCAGCTTTCAAGTAGGGGGTAAGATTATAACGATGTGGAGTAACAAGACTCTCTTCATGACCATTTACTTTCACATCATCAACCCAAACTTGTGTATCCCATAAAACACGCTCCAGATGGAGCAGCAACTCTTTTCCCTCCCATCCGAAAGGCACTTCGATTTCGCGTGCATACCATGCGGGACCTATGTAAGTATAGGCACGTGTCAGATGTAGAAGTTGGGGCTTCCCAAGTACCGGTTTCAATGCACATGTCGTTCCCAATCCGGCAAAATCGGTTGTTCCGGGCAAAGCGATAGGTGTATCATAAAGTTTGCCAAACCAAGATTCTGTCACCCCGACATCAGTGCTGTCAAGGCGTACAGTCCACTGTCCTGCCAAATCAAGTCGTGTTACATGCGTGCAGGCTGTCAGCTGCAACAAAAAGAGTAGAACGATAATTACATTTTTCATAATATTAAGTTTGAATTTACTATATGTTTTCATCTTGACCGCAAAATAGCACAATTTTTCCTTGAAGTAAAATGTAGTATATATATATTACGATGTAAAATAACACGATAATAGCACAAATAAATACCCTATATGCTTCTTGATAAGAAACAAAATAAATATCTTTGTTCCGAAAGAATACAATTCATTCAGCTATGGAATATAAAAAAGACGGATTCATCAATCAAAGAGCAATTGTTTTGCCTCACTTCATTAAAGAGTTAATGATTCAAAATGAGCTGACACGCCTTTTGTATGTGACAGACATCGGTTTCTACCCCAAAGCAAAAGGGCACTATCGTATACGTAACAAGGGCTCTGAACAGAATATCTTGATTTACTGTACAGAAGGTAAAGGATGGATTAGCACCAATGGAACAAGACATGAAATTGTAAAAGGTCATTTTTTCATCATTGAGGCCGGATTACCGCACATATACGCCGCCTCGGAAAGCGATCCGTGGAGCATCTATTGGCTGCACTTTACTGGAGAAAAAAAGCACCTCTTCCAAGTTATATATAATAAGGTGCATCACATTGATGATGCTCCGGAAGCGCGCCTCAAAGATCGCCTTATGTTATTCGAAGAAATCTTCCAAAACCTAGAAATGGGATATAGTATGGAAAACTTAGAATATACCAGTTTATGCTTGTGGCACTTCATCGCTTCGTTCAGATTCATATCACAATATCGGGAAATAAATAAAAATAGAAGAGGAGATGCCATACAAGGAGCCATCAATTTTATGAAAAACAATATCAACTCAAAACTCTCTTTGGAAGAAATTGCTTTTCATATCAATTACTCACCATCCTATTTCGGACAAATATTCCTAAAAAAAACGGGGCAAACACCACTCAACTACTTCAATCAGCTAAAAATCCAAAGAGCATGTCAACTTTTGGATTTTTCAGAACTGAAGATTAAACAGATAGCTAACGAATTAGGATTCTATGATCAATACCATTTTTCTAAAATGTTTTTTAAACAAACTGGAGAGACACCCACACAATACAAAAAGCGGAATAAAGGATAAAAATAGTATCTGCCTTTTCCGCTACTTTAACCATCAAATACCAATATAAATCAATCTTATAGGTAAGGAAGTTTGAGCATTTTCCATTGTGGATGCTTCCTCCCAAAAGCACAGTCAATGATTTTATAAAAAAAGAAGAGAACCACCATGTTTTTTACGCAACAGCTCTCATTTCTATAATCTAGATGAATCATTTGACTAATCACGTTTGCAGCATTTGTATCTATCCGGCAAAAATCCCATTTTTTGGTTAATTCTTGCGGATATTCAATGAAATCTCGGTATTTCTCCCGGATTCTTAAAGAAGTTCCAGTTTTTTCAGATTATGAGGCAGCAATTCAGCTAGATCTCTAGTGTAGCCATTGTCATATTCATGTATGTGGCTGAGAAAGTGGAATGAGTGTCCTCTTTTTGAACCCACTCTGGCAGCTTTGCAAATCTCATCAGTAAGTATATGACCGCCGTATCCTCTGTCGCATCATGATTGCCACAACAAAAAAAAGAAATCGTAATACATTCTCTGTACTACGACTTCTTCACTAATCAAAGTTCCCCACAATCTTCTATTTATTTCAGGCTGATAGTAAAGATTACGGGAAATCATTCCAAGCTCTGTTCTGCCGACTTCCCGACACTGTAAACCAGCTCGGACTAACTTGGAATATTTTCTCCGTTTATACCTCTTCACTCTTTATCCAACCTGTACCCTCAGCACGATAGACCGGGGATTTATATCCAGGGAAACGTTCTTTATCCTGCTTGCCCCGAGAACCTTGGCACTCTTCCGGTATGCGTCCAGAAAATCGGTCTGACCTATATGATAGGGATAGCCGAATCCTGGAACGGGAAGTGTCGGAAAAGGCCGGGGCATCTCAAAACCGTCATATTCGTGGGCGGTCATCATGAAAGCGTCCGCGTCCATGATATCCTTCATAAGATCAGCATTGTAAAGGCTGTAATCAAATCCCCGGTGAAAGGACATGGCGGTCATATTTCCGATTGTATACAGCTCGAACCTGACTCTGTCCTTACCGATTGCACTGTCCAGATACTCCTGCACCGATGCCTCGACCTCATCCTTATCCATCACTTGCAGGTCATACACCTTTCCTGCTATAAATATTTTCTTACCCAATCGTTGAGTAGTATTTACACTTTTCTTTTTCATAATTTTCTGTTATTTAATGAATTAATAAATTTATATTATCCAGCGGGAACACACCATTCCGTCATATAACCATTATATTTGTCATTTCCGGAATGTATCGTTTCCCTACGCCGTATTTCAGTTGATCCAATCCACTACAGTATCTCCCTTATAACCTTTTTCCCAAACAAACCAGGCATAGGCGATAGCATTCCCGTTTGCCTGGGCTGCTGTAAAATCTCCACCTTTGGCTACAACGGCACGGGAAGAAAAGACATGGATTTTTCGTGGTGGATTGGTCTGAAAGAACGGTTTACGTCTTTTTCCCTCCAGGAATGTCAGCTTCAGGAACATGGCTGCTTTGGTTCCTTCATCCGATATATCCAAGGCTTTCTCTATAAATTCCAGGGCTATCTTATAAGGAGGGTTGGTAATGACAGCTCCATAAGGGTTTTCGGTGGCTTTCAGGAAATCAACGCCACCGGTACCATAACCCCGGTTTATCAGGTCAGTGGAATAAACCTCCTTGCCTAATTCTATCATCCTTTTAGACAGGTGCCCCATTCCACAGGCAGGTTCCCATATAGTATCAGGAAACTTCTCCACCTCGAATAATCTGTCTATGGCTTCAGGGAATGTAGCATAAAAATCATGTTCCTCCCTTGTTGTATCAGAGTGGTTGGACGCTCCGATTGTAGTATATATTGTACTTTTCATAGTTAACCCATTGTGTTTGTCATTATTATCTATGCTGCTATTTTTCCACCCCATTGTAGAGCCATCGCATCCGCTATCCCGGGAAAGGTCTTGCTCCTCAGTTTTCTTCTTTCTTCAGGCGATACACCCGAGAAGAATATATCAGTGAACCATTTAGGAGATTTGTTTCCGCTCTTTGAAACATACACTTCACCTTTCCCAACCATATTTGTCGGTACTAGGAGAGGTAAGTTTTTCAACCACAGGCAGGTCTTCTTGCTTGCTTCATGACCGAACATCCAGGGTTCTATTATCTGGTCGGGCTTTCTCCATCGGCTGCTCATGATATCTACCGGATTCTCGATGGCCAGTCTACTCACTCCAATCCTTGAAACATCCATAAAGAACTGAACAGCCTCTTCACGGTCTTTGGCTCTGTCGGGGAACTTGGGGTGTGCTCTTCTCTGTTCTGTTGGAAGGTTCTTATCGTCGGGGTGATAGTACCATCTTGCACCCGAGACAGCAAGATAAGTGCAGGGTGGATGGGCTATGACCAGATTCCAATTACCGTCAAGGAAGTGTTTTGTGCCATTCTCCAAAGTTCCACCACGATTGGCTATTACATCAAACATATCTCCCTTGAAATGATATTCAGGATGACCACCGCTGCATTCCTGAAGGTCACAACTGAAAGCATTATGGCCCAGTTTTCTGAAAGCCAGACAAACGGCCTGACTTTCTTCACATGCTATCAAGACATTCATATCCCTAGAAGACTATCTGCATTAGGATTCTGTCAGAATAACATCTCAGACCTATATGCTCCACCAGCTGCTCCATCTCTTCAAACAGTTGGAATTTATAGAACCTGATGAACGCCGTTATATCCGTGTAGAAATTCTTCCCGGCAAAATTCAAGGGGTGTATCATCGGGTATCCTCCTACAGCCTGTAGTTGGAAGGCGCCTATTCCCAGGCCTGTGATGAGCGCCATATCCGCATCGTAGATAATACGTTTATCGGGGTCGCAGAGGAAATCCCTGACAAAGAAGAAACGGACTTCCTTCTCGCTGATTTCCTTGATCCTGAATTGCGCCATGCCTGAAGTGTTCTCGTCCAATGATTCCTGTACCCGTGATTCCATTTCTTCAATGCTCATATTTGTATTGAGCACCTCTCCGTTTGCTATAAAATAGTTTTTCATAATGCTGTAGATTTAGTTTTTTGTGATGTGATTGTTAATGTTATATCCCATTCTTTCATCAAATAGGATTGTAAACCTCTGTACGAATCAATACGTTTCCTTTTTACCCTCGGCATGATTGACAAAGCCTCCTGCAAGGTTAGATTGATGCAGAGACCGGTTTTGAAAGCGTCTCCATATTTATTCCGGAGCGCTTCAATGTCTCTTTGGTATTTTTCAGGGATAGGTTCGTGTGATACCGCTTTTTCGGTGACATCAGGTGCGGTACAAGTATCCTGACGATTGGGCATAGGCTCCCGCTCAAGTCCCAATAGCTGATTTATGAACTCTTTAAACATAGGGTTTATGCTATTTTATTATTCAGATATTAGGTTCTGGCAGGCTGTGAATGGCGTTTTAGCGGTTTGGAAGAGAAAAAATAAGAAGAGCGCCGTCCATTTCCCCGGTCATTCCCTTCGCTTATTTTTCCTTGTGGTAATTCAAGTAGCGGAACATTCCAGGTATTTGTTTCGGCGCCCTTCATTGTGAGTATTTGTTTCTTCATCAATAAGGCTTTGGGAGGATGCTGGACGTTGGGCAATTATACCTTATATATATAATAGCGCTCCAAATATGAAAAACGCGCGCCATTTCCAGTCATGCCCTAATCTGTGTAATAAGAACATGTTCCTATGAGCATGTCCAATCGATTAATCAAACTTAATTTTTTTAAACAATGAAAACCAACAAGAAAGAAATCGTGAGGAAATCAGAACTCCTCGCACAGATCAGAGCCGACCTCAAGGCATGGGAGGAGGCGGAACCCGACTTTGACGACAACTACTTCGACGAGTCGGACGTGATATCATACTATGAGTTCCTGGTCAATAAGTACCGGGACGAGTGGGTCATAATCGACGATACCGGGGAAGGAGGCGGCGATGAGGGAGCTGTTTGACATCATTCCCCATTCCACGGGCCCCGGTTTCAGGATGAGGCTCAAGACCGGGGAGATAGATGTTCCTGACGAGAGCGGTGGATATATCGTCAGCTCGGGGATGGGTTCGGGAAAGACAGAAAGCATAAAGAGCCTTATCCGTCACAAGCATAGCGAGGGCATTCTCTATTGCGTGGATACCAGAGATGAACTGGAAAAAATGTTCGGCTGGATAGTGGAGAACCTTGTAGTGGAGGGAGTCTTAAGGATGGAGGATGTGATGATCATATCCAGTGACCCCGGGAGAGCCGATTTCTTAGGGCAATACAGGGACAACCCCGAAGTGCTCATGGAAAAGAAGGTGATTCTGATAACTCATGTACGCTTCTGGACAGACCTGATAAACCATTTCCTCATCTATAAACCCGGGAAAGAGGTAGACCCGTTCGACGGCGATTTCAGGGCGTTGATGGGAAGGGATGACCTGAGGGGATATGTCATATTCGACGAGACGCCGACCTTCATCAGTCCCTTTGTGGAGTTCGACAGGAGCATGCTGGGGATATTCGGAAAGACTGATGAGAACGGCAATATCGTCTGCAAGCCCCCTGAAGAGCTGGGCCGGTATTATGACCTTTTCATCAGGGGCGGAAGGAACGACCTCTTCAACCAGGCCTACAGGATCAACCGTATGAAGCGTGACGTGGTGCTGGGGCTCATTCCAAAGTATTATGGCTCATGGATGATGTCCGATACCGACAAGGTAGGCATAACCTTCTACCCGGTTGACCTCTGTCCTGAAGGCATGACAATCTCCACGCATGTACTCATCTTCGAGGGAGCAGGCAATATCCTTTTCAGAGGCTCCACACGCTTCACCCTTCTGGATACGGAAAGCAAGTACAATACGGTGACGGAGTTCAGGAAAATGGATTTCGGACTGTCCAGAAAGTATTTTGATGAGGCGGGGTTCGGCACATTCGTAAAGAGGATAGGCAGGCTGATAGACAAACCTTCCTTGATTGTATGCTGGAAGGATATAAACGGTGACGATGACGGCCCGGGAAAATCCGGATACGCGGAACGTTTCAGGAGGTTACTGGTAGCCGAAGGTGTCGATCCCGGGTTGTTCACCGTCACCTATTATGGAGCGACCGACAACAAGAGCACCAACTCATACAGGGATGTTGAACAGATCTTCCTATGCGGTGACTGGAACCTGCCCAATACTGAATCGGCTAAAATCCGGAGGGCCTATGGCACCACTACTGACCCGCACAGTCAGAAGGACTGGTATTTCTCACAGCTCATAACGAGGATAGGCATCAGGAAGCATATCGAGGGTGAGGTATATACGGTCTGGTACACGGATGATTTTGATGAAAGGTTCATAGAGAGGATGGACGCCTACTTCAATGAGAACAGGGTTGTTGACAGAAAATCCGTATCCCATAATGACTGGGAAAAGAGGCTGGAGGGGATGAAGATCAGGAGCAACCTTAAGGATGAGATTATACTTCTGGCCAGATATGACAAGGATATGCAGAAGGCTATAACCATGGATGATGAATATACGAAGGAGGTTACTTTTGTCTATCTGGAGATGATCGGTATAAAAAGATATGTCAGGGAAAGACGTAAATATGACAGACTAGTGGAAACCTTGAGTAAATTGAAGATTACCCTGGTGATAAAGTAAATACGGAATGGGCGGGATTTGTGGCCACGCCCATCCCTTTCCTTATATCAGCTGTTAGGATAAATATTTACTCACCCGCCTTTTTTTGATGTACAATCTAATATATATAGAGAAGTGAAAAAAAGCGGGTATTATAGTAAACAAAGGGGTTGTGGGATGGAAGGCAAAGAAATAGACCTGCTTCGCGGTCTACCAAAGTGAGAGAAAAAGAATAGACAAAACAAAAAACATCCCTCCTCTCTCACTCTGGAAGGGTACGAAGTAGCCTCTCTCTTCAATCTTTCATCAACCGTTCCCATAGCTCCTTTACTGAAAAATAGTGGTTCTTCCCGAGAGACGAAGATACTGAGAGGACCGGCTTTCTCCCAAAGAAAAGCCAGGTCCGGTCTCTTGGGGAGGTTCACGATACAATAAAACAAATAACTAATAAAAATCCAATAACGATATGATAAACAAGAACATAAGTTACTACCACAACTCAAGTGATTCAAGGAGTAGGATCTATTATAATTTCGACCAAATCCTTGAACTTATAGCATCCGACCCTAAACTCTCCAGGCAAACGGATATAGTGAGGATGCAGACGACAGAGAAGGCCTACAAGGAGGAGAAACACAGACTCCCCATGATAGCACCTTCCGGAATATTCGACTACAGAAACGATGACCCGACCAACCTGCGCCAGTATTCGAATATCCTTGTGCTTGACTTTGATGATTTCGGGTCACATGAGGCGGCAGGAGAATTCAAGGAAAGACTCATTCAATATGCCAATCCTCTCCATCTTTACGCAGTATGGTTCTCTCCAAGCAACAAGGGTGTGAAGGCGGCTATGGTTCACGACAACACCAACCCGGAGCATCATTACAATCTTTTCCGGCAGGTGAAGCAGAGGTTATATCCAAGGACTGATGAATTCGATAAGAGTTGTCATAATCTCAGCCGCACGTTCTTCCTGAGTTCCGATCCTGATGTCTATGTCAACCCGGGGAAAGACACGTTGATTCCCTACCACTTCGAGTATGACCCTTCCATTCCCGAACCTGCTGCGAAAAGTTATAATCATGGCGGTTCAGGCGGTCGTTTCATTCATACGCCGGAAGAGATTGAGAGGAATACAGGTTTTCAGAGGTTATGGAAGGACAAGACACTGATTAACTACGTGGACAGGAAATGGAGAAAAGAGTATCCGGACAGTTATGAAGATGGAAATAGGCACAGTTCCATACTCTCAAGAGCAAAATGGTTATGTCTGTACGGTGTCCGGTATGATGCTGCCTTGAACTATCTCATCGGTACATTCGGCAGGCATGGTATCTCTGAGGATGACATAACGGGAATGGTAATCAACAACTATAATGCGAACCGGAAGAGTTTTGGTGTCTCAAGGATGGAATTGTATGGCAAAAAGGAACGGGGAGTGGTGTACAGGAATCAGAAACTGAGGGAGAATACGCTGTTTCAGTAAGAGTCAAGGCAGTATACAAGAGGTAAGTTTATGATGGCTTGCCTCTTATTTTTTGTTCTCGAGAGTATAAGAAATATACTATAAGAATCAACATGTTTCCAGGAAGTTTATTATTTTTGTAGTATATTATTGCTATAGCCGTTAAAATTAGATCTATACTTCAAAACACAAAGACATGAAGAAATTCGTAGAGCTCAAGACCATTGAGAAAGGGAACGTCCTTGTCAATGTCAACCATATAGTCAGTATTGAAAGCCTGACGGATGACACCTCAAGAGTACTGCTTGTCGGGGGTGGTAAAAATTCGACAATGCTGTACTATACCATATCTGAGAGTGCGGAAACAATGAAAAGGAAATTATGGGAACTATTGCTGTAGCAAGGAAGGAAATCCTGTCATCACTGAGCCGACTTTCATATAGTCCCTGCCCGAACCAGAGAAGAAGAGAAGCAGGCATGACAACCGGAAAGATGGTATAATACAGTTAATATCCCAATCTTTTTCGGGAGTTTTCCGATATCCGGTTAGCCAATATGAAGAGCGCGGAAAAACTCTCGAGACCGTAGCATACCCCTTGTCCTGCTCCGGTATGTCTGTAAACCATGAGGCATTTGCTAAAAAGTGGCATTTGCCTTCACTGGTCATATAATAGGGTCTCTCTTGACAATGTATTTTCGTATATAGTCATAACCCGGGATAAAACGATTCCCGTATGACTTTCCGCATAATTTACCCAAGGATGTAAAAAGGCTTATCCGACCACCATTTCTACAGCCTCCATCACAGCCCGGCCTGACTCCAACCGGAACCAATACCATAGCCAGAGCAGAATCCCGCCCAGCCAAAGCAAAACCACATCAATATGGTCCACCCGCAGTATCCGGCTGACCAGTATACAAAAAAGTACTCCACAAAGCACATGGGAGGCCACCATGGTAACAAGCTGGTCGTTGGCCATTCTTATCAATACAAAAACGCCTATAGCAGGAATAAAGGATGTATAGTCAATAAAATGTTGTCTGTCATCCATGATACAATATTGAAAATGAAAGTTACAAAGATAACAAATTATTCTACAGAACAACTCTCCACAATAAAAAGACCTGAGGAAGCCGGGAAGAGCCATCGTTACAATAAGAGTAAAAAAAGTAACTTCTCTTCTTTTTTCTAGGGCAATTTAGGGATGTGCCTTGAGTCTACGGGAATGATATTACAGACTCTCTTCCCGATAACCCAAGACACTTTTAATTCACTGCCCTTTGATATCAGAAGAACATTCACCCCTCGTTTTCCGTTATATCCATCCAAGCCTTCCGGATAATGGTGCATAATGGTTACGGTTACATCTCTTCCCGGTAGTGTCGTCATATTCTGGAAGGCTTTTCATTTTTTATAGAGTGAGAAAGACAGTCCGATTTGAAACCAGCGAATATCCTCACGGACCAATAATATTCCCGGGCTGTGTTTCATCGTCAGCTAAAAATCAAAACGTTTATTGATCAAATATCCTCAAGGATAAGGCAGCCGGATGAGACAAGCAAGTACCCGTCCTGTCATCACTGGCAGAACGGGCATGAAATACTACTCAAACACATTGTATCCATATACTGAGATGAAAAACTAATGGATACGCACAATACATAAGGGCAGTCAGCAAAAATGAAACAGCTTATCATGATGATTTATCCTCTTGAAAAAACAAATACCGGCTCTGACTGCCCTTGGGTACAACCTCTAAATCTATGTCTGAAAGTTAGGATATTCAGATGAGATATACAAATGAAATCATACAAAAAGCTCCCGTCCTATCATAACTGACCGGACAAGAGATTGGATTTATTATTGGAGATATGTTATCATGGCTAAACAAAGGTAAGGGATATGTCAGGCTTCCGGTTATGCCGGCGTGATAAAAACAGCCTGCTATGGGATACCCTCCACAAAATCCTTGAGCCTGTATAACCGGATGATGGCTGAATTGTATAAAGGGTTGGGATAATATAAGTTTATTTCCCGGATACTTGTCTTTACATATTCACGTACATCCGTTATATGCTCCGAATCAATATATATTTCTTTGGGAAGTTGTGCCGTCAATGCCCAGCGGACAATATCCCTTACAGACCCCTCGTCAAACCGGCAACTTTCTTTTCCTGTCATACTGCCATCCATTTTTCGGTGCAAATATAAGATTTATCCGCTGAAGAAAGGTTACGGCACTTCCTTGTTCTGATATAAAAAACTCATGACCTGTATCTCCCAATACACATCACTCGATAAAATATGCCCCATCCATCACCGGACAGAGCATATCGACAGTAGTTCTATTGCTATTGTTATGTAGAGAGAGTTTCGATGGCACAAAGATAATACGAAATCAGGATATATCCACCGCCGCCGTACATTTTCCCCCACTGATATCTCCCCAGTTCGCCCAATAATGGATGTTCAAGTTGTGTGGGGGGATAAAACCGGCGGCAAGATATATTTTTTTATCAGTTTATTTTTGAGAACCATGTGCATTATCTGTATCTTTGTCAATGAATTATAACCTTAAAAATTTATGTATATTCTGAAAGGCTCCTCGGATTTTGGATAGATAATAAAAAATTGTTACCCGGACTTTTTTGATGTACATTCTAATATATATAGAGAAGTAAAAAAATACGGGTGAAATAATGATTAAATGAGGATATAGAAGAGTAGACCGGCTTCGCAGTCTACAAAAGTGAGAAGAAGAAGAAATAAACAAAACAAATCTTCTCCCTCCACTCTGGCAGGGTACGAAGTAGCCTCTCTCCCTCAATCTCTCATTAACACCAGCCATAGCTCCTTCATCCAAATCCAGCGCCTCTTTTGTTTCTTTGGGGTCACTTCTTATTCAACAGACCGGAAAGAAAAGGTAAACAGTAAACACCCCGGTCTCCCTTATCCTTTACCTCCTACAGCCCGAACTCTTTTTTCAATCTCCGGACCGTACTTACACCCACTCTCTCGGTACCGGCTATCATCTTCATCGGATAACCCTTACCGGGAAGTCTTGACATGCTAAAACGACTGCCGGACAAATTCATTGGGACATTATCCACATATTCTCCTCCTTCAACTTACACACATAAAAAACTGCCGTCTGACAAAACCCCGAAATCCTTACATGTGTGAGATTTAAACAATATATCAAATCTAAAAATCAAACAACATGAAAGAAGAAACAAAAAAAATCCTGGAAAAGGCCCAGGCAGGTGATGCCGAGGCCCAGTATCTGACCGGTATGTATTATGAGGACAAGGGAAATGCCGACGAGGCTTTCCTATGGTATGAACGGTCGGCAATGCAGGGATTCGTGTATGGAATCAACGCCGTTGCCGTGTATTACCTGAAAGGGATGGCTGTAGAGTGGGATACCGGCAAGGCAATCGCCCTTCTGGAAAGTATCGCAGAGGAACTCCCCACAGCGAAAGCCAATCTGGGCTATATATACCTGGAAGGGGAAGGATGTCCGCAGGATATAGGGAAAGGTATCGGGTTACTCAGGCAGGCCGCGGATTCAGGTGACGGACTGTCGGCTTTCACAATGGGACATATACGCCTCGAAGGGCTGTATGGAACTCCCGTAATGTACAAGGAGGCGACAGGATGGTTCGAGAGAGCCTATGAACTGGGGATATACGACAGTGTGGATTTCCTCTGTGACCTGTATGAAGGTTTGTATTCACGGGGCATGAAGGACATCAGGAAATACAGGTTATGGTCGGATGTCAGAAAAAGCCTTGAAAAAGGAGGTTCCCGTACCGGTCTGGCAATGCCGTCATCCGCAAACGGGGGCAATGTGCCGGTATTCGGGGAGGCCAACGGCAGACAGTACATCATCATCGGAGGAGAGAAGGCTTATGTTGACCTTCTTGTTGCGGAAACATTCCTGGTCAACCCAGATCCGAAGGTCTATACGGAAGTGGAGCATATTGACGGTGACATGTCCAACAATGCGGCTTCCAATCTACGTTGGATAAAGAAGTAATATCAAATAGTTCATTATGAAAATAACATTGGCAGAAAAGATTTATTGGACAAAGTACAACCTGGTTTATCCAGAGTTAGGAGATATTATCCAAATGATTCGTACGGGAAATATACAATTACATGATAACGAATTTAATGGCTATACATTGAAGCGAGCAATAGAGCATATCAGAAGTGTAGCTCCGAGTGATATGCAGAAATGGAAAGCCAGACTCCTGCCCGCTGTTGCCTATAACGGTACATTTAGGGAACTTAACAGTGCAGGGCTGATTGAATACTCATGTGTGACGGCATTGGATTTTGACCATATAGCAACGCCATACGATATGTATAGCTTGGAAAACAGGCTGAAAATAACACCGTGCGTTCTGAGTGTTTTCATTACACCCAGCGGACGTGGATTGAAAGCTTTGATTTGGCACGACAATACGGATCCGGCCAGACATGGAGATTTATATGAACAGTTACTAAACAAGTTCTATGTGGCGAATGGAAGTGATGCAAGCTGTAAAGACCTTGCACGCAGAAATTATCTGAGTTACGATCCTTATATCTGGATTAACCCTTCTCCTGATCCGTACCATTATGTCCCTACCATAAAGCCACAGGTACAGATACCACAATCATCCGGGACAAGAACAGTGTCGGACAAAAGCATCATCAGCATTATGAACTCCCACTGGAAGAAGAACAATCCTGATTATTGGGAAAAAGGCAAGAGGGGAAACAGCATCTTCAGGTTAGCCTGCCGGATGTGCAAATGGGGTGTTGACGAAGGATTGGCTACTGAGTATTTCATTGATGGTTGGGAAGATGACACAATGGATGAAAAGGAAATCAGAGGCCATGTGGGCAATGCCTATAAGACCGAAGAGAAGAACTTCGGAACATTGATATTTACAATACACTGATTTAATTAAACCTTAAAAACAGAAATTATGGCACTGACAAAAAGCCGGGGTAACATGTATCCTTTTGTTAACCATGATTCGTGTTTATTAATGGCCGTCTAATCTATTTTGGGCATTTGAATATGGCTTTAATACGAGTTAAACCGGCAGTCCCTAAAATGAGCAGTGCCGCATATTGAAATGTTTTGGCAAGTCCGAAAAACACCGCCCATAATACACCTTTCGTTGTTGCCGATATGGGAAGCAATATTGGGGCAAACGAAACGATATAACAGATTGCACAAAGTGCTGCCACTACTATGCCTGTACGGAACGACAGCCTGCCAAGCCATTGTTTGAATCGAGTGAAAGTAGGAGGCATAACAATTAAACAACTTTTCTAAACGATTTATCGTTTGTCTCCTTCTATTTGTTCCATTGCCCTCATAGGACATTTTCTCACGCATTTGCCACACTCGATGCAAAGGTTGTAATCTATCACCGGAAAACCGTCGGCATCCTGTAAAATGGCACCGACCGGACACATCTTAATCAGTGGACATACATGGTTGTGTGGGCATATATTTTTATTGACCTGTATCATGATACTGTTTTTGTTTGCAAAATTAAGCATTATTCTTTGTTCTACAAAATAGATTTTTTATATCTTAGCATCGAAATTATCGAATACAAACAAAGTTATATGACACTTCAGCAAATGGAATACATAGCGGCGGTTGATAAATACCGCCATTTTGCAAAGGCGGCGGAGTCGTGCGGCGTTTCGCAGTCAACCTTGTCTTCACTTGTTCAAAAACTGGAGACAGAACTTGATGTGACTATATTTGATCGCAACAGTCATCCGGTGAAGCCGACGGCTGTCGGTGAAGAAATCATCAGCCGGGTAAAGCGAGTGTTGTTCAATGCCGCACAGGTCAAAGAACTGGTGGCCACAAGAAAAGGAGAGTCCGTTGGAAATATCTCGTTTGGGATTATTTCAACGGTTGCGCCATATCTCTTACCCAAGATGTTTAAATATCTGTCGGTCAACCATCCCGACATACATCTGCATGTCGAGGAAGCGAGGGTTTCTACCCTCGGCTCAAAACTGGAGCGAGGGGAGATTGATATCGCGCTAATGGCGACACCTGTCAACAACAGCGAATTGCTGGAAATCCCGATTTTTCAGGAACGACTCATGGCTTATGTCTCCCCGGAATCGTCTATCCATAATGACACTGTTTTGCAGGCAGACCTCCTTCCTATAGATAGCGTCTGGGTGCTACGTGAAGGTTATTGTCCCAATCGCGGTGTTTTCCCTTTCTGTAACAATATCACCGGCAGGCATGCCATATATGAAGCTGGAAACGTAGAGACTCTCATCAAAATCGTGGATGAGAACGGTGGGTATGCAATCATTCCTGAACTGCATGTGCCACTTCTCAGAAAATGCCAGCAAGCAAATGTCCGCATATTCGCAAACCCCGAACCGAGTCGTGAGATAGCCTTCGTGGTTCACCGCAATTTCGTGCGTGAACGGTTGCTCAACATCCTTGCCGATGCAATAAAGGCCATCATCCCCGCAACCATGCTCTACCAACGGATTAAAAAGTTCCCGATAACCATGTAATCGAGATTGTCAATAGCATCATCTGTTTTATCGTTTGTGTCAATAAAGTAAATTGTGTAACTTTGCAGTCGTAAAATGATGTAAACAAGTAAGAACCCCATGGCTCATAAACAATTTTTTCGTTCACTGCCCCGAAAGGGCTTCCCGTTATACTGGATTCTGTTGGTATATCTTGTCGTTGGCTATTTCTGGCCGGTTATCGGTTTCCTTGCCATAATCTGCATGATAGCACCTGTCGCATTTGCCGTGCGCAAAGGACGGTGGTGGTGCGGCAATGCCTGCCCACGTGGTAACTTCTATGACCGTGTACTGACGAAATACTCACCGCACAAACCTATTCCGGCGTTTGTACGCACAAAAGGATTCCGTATCTTCATGGTGATGTTCATCTTCACCATGTTCGGCATACAGATGTACCGGGCCTGGGGAGACTGGAACGACATGGGACGTGTATTCTGGACAATCATACTGATTACCACTATTGTAGGCGTGACTCTTTCTTTTATTTACGCTCCGCGCACATGGTGCTCGTTTTGCCCTATGGGAACGCTATCTGCATGGGTGACTCCTCGCAGCGGCAGACTTCCCAACAACTACCGTCGCATTCTGGTAGGAGAAAAATGCACTACCAGATGTAAGCTGTGCTCTGCAGTGTGTCCCATGCAGCTGAAGCCTTATGAGAGCCGGAATGACGAAGAGGGTTTCCTCCATCCCGATTGTATCAAGTGCGGCAATTGTGTAAAAGGATGCCCTCTTAAAGTCCCAGAGATGAAGCCTTGACTGACATAAATCTAATGAGCGCAACGATAGATTACATTAACAAAAAAATAGATTATGATGAAAATTGCAATTCCGACCAAAGAGAATATGGTCGATGACCATTTCGGTCATTGTGAGTATTACACTGTATTGACAATAGGTCAAGACAATCAAATTCTGAGCAGCGAAATGATACCGTCCCCCCAAGGATGCGGATGTAAGTCTGACATAGCTGGGGTATTGGAGAATATGGGGGTCAGTGTAATGCTGGCAGGAAATATGGGACAAGGGGCCTTGAATGTCCTTACATCCCATCATATAAAAGTGATAAGGGGTTGCTCCGGGAACATCCTGAATGTCGTAACCGGTTATCTGAATGGGAAAATCACGGATTCCGGTATCGGCTGTTCATCGCATGAACATCACCACGAATGCCATCACCACAACAACAAGGATCAATGACAAAGAATAGAATGCCGGTCAATATCGCCATTGACCTTGCCATGTTGATTGCGATAGCATTAGTTAGCGTAAGCGGTTTTATTTTGGAAGTTGTCATTCCTTCCCGCCATGCCGTAAGAATGCATGGTGCCGATTCATGGTGTTCTCATTTGTGTGGATTGGGAAGACACGGTTGGGGCGATGTTCATTTATGGGCAGGAGTGGCATTGCTTGTTCTGCTTGCCGTACATATCCTGCTGCATCTAAACATAGTATCTGCTTTCTTTAAGAGGAAATGCCCGAACCGGACATTACGGATGGTACTTTATGTGTTTTTATTGATGCTATTGTTGATAACGATAGTGCCCTGGTTCTATATGTTCCATTAAAATAAAGAAGCCGACTTATTGCTGATAGGTTGGCTTCTTTGTTTTATATTCTTTCATGTCAGTGTGCAAACATTGATGTATCTCAATCCAGTAAAGCGGCAAAATGTAAAAGAACCATCATTTTTATAAAGGCTAAATAGTGGTGCTAAAATGGTACTAAATTATAAAATCACTCTTTGGAAGTAGTTGTAAAACATAATATATCAGCCTGTTATAAAATTATATATCTTGTAGCCCACACGTGGAATGCAATAAAAGGGATATGTTTTCATGACTGCCCTATTGTACAATGAACTATAATATAAAAGCCGATTACGGTTAACAATAATTAGCATAATTATGCAAGTTGTCGTGGATGGAAAGCTCGTCGGGGCTGACTGTGCAGCCCCTTGCCGCATGGCGTTCCCTCCGCAGGAGCTATTATGGCTTTGCAGACTTGAATCCATCAATATAAGGTTTTTCTTGAGTGACTACCGCAAAGGCTTGCCTTACGAGTTTGTTGGCGACCGCAACGACCGCCACTTTCCCCGGCTTGCCGTTAGACCGTAACCGGTTGAAACACTCCTTACATTCGGCATTGCATCGCAGGGATGCCATTGCAGCAACATAAAGCAGGCTGCGCAAGGATGAATCACCGTTACGGTTGATGTGACCTTTGACATTGACTGACGTACCGGATTGTTGGTAAGTGGGCGACAGCCCCAGATATCGGGTAAGCTGCTTGGCGTTATCAAAGTAAGCAAAACCTCCTGTAGCCATGATTAAGGCTGCCGCGAGTGTGACGCCGATCCCTTTGACGGAGGTGAGCAAGCCCATCTGTTTCCTATACTCACCTTGTGCCAAATTTGCCAGTTCCTCTTCCAAGTCCTTGACTTGCCTTTCAAGGAAAGCGATAGTCTTTTCTATGGTTTTCTTGCACTTGGAATCGAAGAAAGGAAGTGCTTCCATAGAGCCTTTCAAGTTACGGGTGGCTATAAGTTGCTTTTTGAGCTGGCGTATGACTGTCCGTTTCTGCTTCAAGATGAGAATGGCATCACTGCGGAGTTTATAAGGGGCGGGGTGCATTTTCTCTCCATAGAGGGCAATCAAACGTGCATCCGTTTCATCCGTCTTGGTGACGGAAAGCATCACACGGGCGAAGTTTTTTATCTTGAGAGGATTTTCCAGGCTGACAGTAATTCCTGCTTGCGAAAGAAGATAGACGAGCAGGGAACTGTAATTGCCGGTTGCTTCCAGCACGCAATGATAATCATCGGCTGACAAGGTTTGAATGAACTCGTGAACACCTTTTGTGGTGTTCTTGAATGTTTTTGTCTTACTGCTCTTGGCAGAAGAATAAGCTACTACGAAAGTCGCTTTGCTGACATCAATTCCAACGTAGGTCATAGTCTTAATGATTTATTGAACAACATCTGTACATCGTGAGCCATCATTGCGAATGCGGAGTCTAAAAGCCCATTGAACTATCCGGTTTTTGATGTATAAAGTGTGGGGGCAGAACATGTAACACGGTCTTTATGACTAATGAAAAGTCGGTCTTATTCCACACTTTGATGTTGAATGTTTATGCAAATTTATAACGATAATTTATTGTTACAATGAAAAAATTCAATGGTCTGTTTCCTATACGGTTTGATCCCAAGGAACTGGAAGTAAACCTGGGTGAAGGCAATTTCATTTTCGTAGGCAGTGGAACGGACGCATGGGCTTTCGATATACCTCCGGGCTGGATTACCCGGTTCCTGGATTATTGTAACCAGTTTAATAACAACTATCTTTTCCAGTCCAAGGACCCTTCACGTTTTTTGGAGTTCATGGGTCATCCGGTAATGCAGAAATCGGTTCTGTGTACGACCATAGAAACCAATGTCTTTTATCCGGACATCGTAAGGAATGCTCCAAATACCCGTAAGCGTGCCCAAGCCATGCAAAAACTGGCGAACCTTGGAATGAGAACCTGTGTGACCTGTGAACCTCTGGTAAAATTCGACTTGCCCGAAATGGTTGAACTTATCAGGATGTGTTCCCCGCGACAGGTCAATATCGGCAGGAACTCACGACAGGATATTACCCTTCCCGAACCGACAAAGAATGAAGTGCAGGCATTGATAACCGAACTCCAGAAATTCACCAGAGTGGTAGTCAAATCCAATGCCAAGTGCTGGATTTGAGAATGTCCTGACTGATTGGAAAGATAAAGGAGATGCTGCATAAGCTCTCCTTTAAAATTTCATCAAAGCCAATAAAGAATCCATATGTCAAAGGTGCAGGTGAAAAATATTGCAAAATAATATCTTGTGAGTTAACTGAAAGCCAGGTATGAGGAAACAATAAAAGAATTATTAATCCACTCAGGCGGCGTTGGCCTACAACTGACGAAAGAGAAATAAAATATGATGACGGAATGCAACTTTTTTTCCTAAAATGAGTAATATCACTTAAATAGAATAGGTTTTAAAGGGAAAAATATTGATGCATTCCGTTAACTCATCCAATACGAAACAAGTGACATAAAAAATTGCATGATACCTTAGACACAACTTTCCTGTCCGATAGTATGGTATGCGGCGTAAAGTTACCAATATCATCACAAAACTCCCGTCATAACCTTTGATGGTATTGTACGGGCATTTTGGAGGTAACGTTACAATCAGATAGAGGCAGTCCGGATGTTTCTATTCTTTTTTTCTGCATGGTGGAGGGCAGGAAAGATCAGTGCCTGTAAAACCCGGGAGAAAAGCCATATATCATCTCCCGGTAGTCTTTGGCACTTTGTTTTTTTTGCCCCCTGAATATCTTTTTGCTGTTTATATATCAAAGTTGGTTATGGTTGATGATAAGGAAAGGGGGACAAATTGGATATACCCCTATGAAAAAAATAGTGACCTGGTTTATAATCTCTTATCCGATAAACTATATTTGTCTCCCCCCTGAATTTGTCCCCCTCTTGTCGAATAGCAAAAGATAGTGTATGATTCTGCCGACAACATATCTTTTCCACTTGTACTTTAACCTCCGGACAATAGCCATGAATGAAGATGATGTATCCGGTAAGTTCCTGTCGACAGTTAACCGAAGGCAGGTTATATGATTGGTTATACTATACACTATATCATAATTATCCACTCAGGCGGCGTGAGCCTACAACAAACGAAAAAAGAAGGATATACAATAATTTCATGCAACTTTTTTTACCAGAATTGGGGATTTTACTTAAAAAGAATAGATTGCATAAGAAAAAATATTGATGCATTCTGTTAACCCGTAAATGTGTAAAAAGGGTATATAAAAACATTGCAAACCTTTATATATGAAATGAGTATAAACAAAAATATAACAATTATGAATGACAATATAAATAATGCAATACAAATTAACATGCCTAAAGGTTGCAGGTATATGAGTGATTATGACAAACTTCTGGACGGTATATTGCCATTGGATAGAAAGTTTATCCTGAACAAGACTGTAACAGGTTGTGGAGGTACATCCCTGTTTCTCAATTCAAACTTTCCGGTAGTGATAATTTCGCCACGACTTCAGGTGTTGAAAGAGAAGCACAAACAATATCCTGACAGTTTTCACTTTCATATTCCACCAAGCAATAACAGAGGGCAAGCAATAATTCAAAAGATGCAGGATCTTGATTCGTACTTGAATTATCATCATGGAAGCACACCATTTGCCCCCTTGTCAAAACCTGCCAAGATACTGGTTACACTGGATTCATCGGACAAGGTTCTTGGTGTCCTTAGAAGAAATAATATGCTGGATTCATGCCTCTTTGTGGTTGATGAGTTCCAGTGTCTGATGGGTGATGCGACATTCAAGGGCAGTACGGACATGAATTTTCTCATCCGGCTTGACAGTGAAGTGAAACGCATCTGTTACTTGTCAGCTACACCTGTCCCTGACATCTACCTTGACTACATACCTCAATTCGCCAGCATTCCCTACTATAAACTGGAATGGGATCCTGATGTGATTGTAGAGCCGACATTGAAGGAGAGGCAGATGAGGAAGGGTGAGACTGCGGAGAAACTGTGTGAAGAACTGATACAACGTTACAGAAGGGACGGATATTTTGAAAGGAAAATAGTGAATGGAAATATTACCTACTCTCGTGAAGCCTGTATATTTCTCAATGAGGTAAAGTCGATCATAAGGATAATCAGGCAAAACAATCTGAAGCCGGATGAAGTGACAATCCTGTGTTCTGAAAGTCAATCCTCAAAACTGCCCAAAGGATTCACGACAGGCGGATTGAATACGGACAGGAACAAACCCAGGAACAAGCCTTTCACATTCTGTACGAAGTCATCTTTTGAAGGTGTGGATTTTTACTCGGATAATGCAAGCACCTATATCTTCATTAATGCAGGAAAGGAGTGGCAGACCCTTGACATCATGCTGGATATACCTCAGATTCTCGGCAGACAGAGGCTTGATACAAATCCATTCCGACATGATGCCACGATATATTACAAGACCTACCCTGCCATTATGACGGAAGCGGAGTTTGGACAGAAGCAGAAGACGATGGATTTGAAAACAAATAACATCCTCAATGTATTCAATAGTGCTCCTGAAGAATACAGAACTGTATTAATGGATTCTTACAGAAAAATGGAACCTGACAAGAAGTTTACAGATGATTATACTGACCTCATACAGGAGAACGGGCAAACGACGATAGGTTACAATCATCTGGTAATGGCGGCAATGTGGAACAGGTGGTATCAGAGGAATTGCTATTATAACAATTCCTGCCAACTGTTGACGAGCATTCAGTCTGCGGTCGGGATGCGGAAGAAGCCGGATGAGATGAAGCAGTTCGAAGAATGGTATTATAATGCACCCGACAAGGACAGGCTTGCAGGATATGCGAATTTCAGAAACCAATGTCCGCAATATGACACCCTGCTCTTACAAAATCCGTTCATTGATTTCAGATTTCACGGGTGGTATGGAACTCTTGGTTATGATACCCTGTCAAGTCTTGGTTTTCGTGAGGCTGATGTTGAGGATGCCTATAGTGTTCTTTGTGCACAGGCTCCGATAAGTGAGGCTTGCAGACAGGAGTTCGTTCCAGGTATGCTCTATTCCAAACAGGAGGTAAAGGTCAAGTTACAGAAGATATACGACAGCTTGGGACTTTCAGGTAAAACAGCCAAGGCAACGGACCTGAAACAGTATCTTCCTGTTGTGGAAAAACAGAGGACAAATGACAGGGGCAGGAAAGTGTATTTTATAGAGATACTGGAAACATAGGCAATCAATAGGCAGTACGTCCATGGGTAGAAGGGCGGTATTGCTTATTCTTTTCTTGGCGGCTGTATATGCTGTATTATCAAACGGAGCAAAAGTGATTCCCCAAAGGTATGTGCATTCAGCCAATGGAGGGAAAAAGGATATGAAGCCTCATTGTATATCACATAAATAATGGTATGCGGGAGTTAACTGAAAGCCCATTGTATCATATGATTATTACAATTGATGATAATATCCACTCAGGCGGCGTGAGCCTACAACTAACGAAGAAGAGAATAGTATATAATTTCAGATCAACTTTTTTTGCTGGAATGAGGAAAATTACTTATAAATGATATGTTTCAAAGGGAAAAAAATTGATTGATAGCGTTCCGTTTACCCTTTCAATGATGATTTGGAGAACTGGAAAAATTGATAATACGGAAAAAGTGTATTATTGCCAAACTTGTCACTTGTTCTTCCGGTTATATATCCCCCAAAAGCAGCAAGAGAATTGGGATTTTATTCATTCTAGCCAAGGTATGATTGCTATAAATGAAGATATAGCAAATCGGACAATGCAATCTTTCTGTATGCCCAAATCACTGTCGGATGAGTTGACAGAATGCATCACTTTTTTCCTTTTAAAACCTATTCTATTTAAGTAAAAATCTCAATTTTAGCAAAAAAAGTTGATTTTGGGATATAGTATATTTTCTCTTTCGTTTGTTGTAGGCTCACGCCGTTTGAGTGGATATTACTATTAATTATAGTAACAGTATGATACAATGGGTTTTCAGTTAACTCTTGTATCTCACCGTTTGGATAATGTTTGAATGATGAACTTGCCTTTTTTCCCTGGCTGAATTGGCATACTTATACATTGTTTCAACTCCTCATTTGCCATATACATATTGTTTTAGGAAGTATGGCAAAAGTGTATCAGTATAAGCAGGAATCCGATAAACCACTCCCATTACCTTTACAATAGATCCGGTTTAAACCAAGCTGTATATGCCTCCCATTAATATTGCCAGATAGTCCTTGCCCGGTGAATATGATGGATAAGCCGGATGATTACAGTCGGTTGTAATGACATCAAATTATAGAATAAGGATCAGTATTCATAAGACCGGCAAGGCAACAAACAAACGGTACGGATGTTCTTATTTCCTATGATTGGTTCGGGTTGGTGGCGGTTGGTTTCAGTTGGCAATGCGGTGTATAGGGCTGTGCAATATTGTTACTTAGATACGGGAAAGACAGCGAAGGATAGTATCAAACATACTGGATAATATTTGTCATTTATTGGGTGAAACCGAGGTGTGAAGCTGTGAAGTAACATGGGAACCTATACCTGTGAAGTGACATGAGAAGCAGGTGTGAACTAATCTATATGTTTGCTTATTGATTTATAGCTGATTACATAATACTGAGAAGTGTGAACTTTAATTATGCAAATAGACTGAATCCCCTAAAATATAATCTTCCCATATTTTATCACCGGTTCACAGCCATAAAAACAAATACGGTAAAAAGTATTGAGACTATGGACTGATGAGAATGGGCAACAGTAAAGAGTGCCTGAATAATAAACGGGAGGTAATATATGAGTCTTATCCCGATACCCCCAGGCACTTTGATTTCCTGCCCGTTCATATCTCCCGGCCTTGTGAAATGTCAGACGAGTATAGGAGTGAGAAACTGAGAGACATACACATTGTTATCACTCAGATGACAAGAATATAACGACTCTTTGTTGCTCTGACTAATACTTAATACAGCGGTTGGTTATAAAGAGAAAATGAATATGAGATATAGTTTGCTGTCAGTTCATCATTGGTAGAAGGGTTATCTCAGTATCAGTATGGGAACTAATCTGGTAACTGGATTCTGTATTGGCCACTCATCCACCCTATTCATTATTACCCGTACGGATTTGGGATGAAGTGTTGGTTATATGGCTACTTGGGGACTGGAATAATGTAAAATATTTTATATATCATATAATACTATGCCTGTTCTGTTGGGCATGATAAGTCAGTCTTTTTTCTTATGTTATAGGTGGGTAGCGTTTTACACGCTCTAGGGATAGATAGTTTTTCGTCGCTTAACCAATTAATATTCAATTCAAAAAGTCGTATTATATTGTATTCTCCAAGGAGCCGAATTTTGAACGTTTACCCGCCTGAAATATAGAGTTTACCCACCAGCGGATGATATTTACCCTCCTTGAGAAGCGATGTCTACACTTTCGGGAAGTGGCATTTTCCTTGATATGTATCAGCTTGGAACTTTTATTTTTTTATATTATATGAAAATATATTTTACCATTATATTGTAAATGTTATCTACCCTTATCCCGTTTCTCATACTCCTCCAGCTCCTCCATGCTTCTGATATTCAGCACCTCCACGAATTTCAGGACCTTCTCATCACCGTTCATCAGGGATTCGAGCCTGGCCTCCCTCATAATCTCCCCGTTGAGAAAGATGTTCCTAAGGCCCAGCTCCGTGATATTGTTCTGGAACATCTGTATCAGTACCGCGTCATTCCGTTTGAATGCGATGAACCATACGACAGAGGCAATCCTGGCTACCTTGTCACGCAATCGTGTATTGTCCTTGTATTTATCCTTGTCTATCTCATCTATCCTGCCGATGTCCTTGAGTATTTTCACGGCTTCCTCAGTGTCGGGGAGTCTGGTGATGTCTATACCCTTGTTTTTCAGCCTGGAGAGTTTCAGCAGCAGGTCACCGGCAAAGACGTGGTTGAATACGTCTGCCTTCTGCTTGGGTCTGGCCGGAACGGTTGGCGTCGGTGTCTGTACGTCATCTTCCGGTTCTGGCTGGCCTCCCATATCGAAAATACCGTCACCTAGCTTCTTCTTGAATGCGCTCGTCACCTTCCTGGACTTGTCTTTGGCGGTCAGGTGGGCGTATATCTTATCCAACATCTGGGTATCTTCATGGCCCGTCGCAATGATTATATCCTCTCTCGGCACCCCCCTACGGCACATGATAGTAGAAAATGTGTGCCGTGCGGTGTGTGTGTGAAGCAGCTCATAGAGGGGCTTGGTGTATTTAGTTCCGTTCTCCTCATAGGTCACAAGTTCGTTAAGGCCTGCTTCCTGGGCTATGACTTTTAACTCACCATTCAATGCGGAACGTCTCTCCTTATAATATTTGATTTCTGCACCGGTATACTTGTCTATGATTTCTTCTGCTAATGGCACTAGAGGAATGATAGCCCTGGCTCCGGTCTTCTGCTGGACGATAGATATTGTACCGTTCTCCTCATCCCTCTCGTTATCACCGTTGAAGAACTTATACATGTCACTGATACGCTGACCAACTAGACACTGAAGTACGAACAAGTCCTTTATCTCCGTTTTCTTTTTGATTTGATTCTCGGTACCGCTCAGTTGGTACTCATAGAGCTGTTTAATCTGCTCTTCTGTCAGTGCTACTTCCTTATTACGCGCCAGTTCCTTGTTGGATTTGTCTTTCACAAGGTCAAAGCTTTCAAGATTACTCTCTTCCCACTTGAAAGGAATGTCAAGTCGTTTGGAAACCTCTCTAAGCACCCCAAAGAATGTACCTTTGATAATATTCTTTATGGTAGAAGCTTTCTTACCTTCCTTATTGTCCTCCTTACCCTCTTCAATCAAGTGTTGCTGGTATTTGGTGAATGTATCCAGGTTCATACTTTCCCAGGTGTCGGGTATGGAGTTCTCATCCAGAAACCGTTTGAACTTGTTGATATTGGATCTGTACTGGATTTTTGAACTATCCACGATATCCTTCTCCTCTACAATCTGTTTCATGATGAAGGTGGCAGGCTTTTCCGTTTTTTTCTTCATAGTATCCTTATAGATATATTGTTTAAGTAAAATGATGGCCCTGCGTTCTATCTCCTCAGGGTGGTCGCAAAGGTACTGCTTGTATTCCGAAAAATAAAGTTTCAGTTTGCCAATCTTTTCATTGACGATGGTATTGTTCTCGTTATCCAGCTCAGTCAACCGGCAACTGATATACGCCTCCTGTTTCTTTACGTTCCACTGGTCCGGATATACCCTTACTCCAGTAGAAAGTTTTATCTGCTTGTTCCTGATGCGTGCTACAAAATAGACGTTCGTCGGCTTTTCGGACTTGGGCTTTCTAAGGTTGAATTTGCATCCGATCTCGTTGATGAAAAACTGTGCATTCATAAGGCGGTTCTTTAAGTTCGTTCTTTTTTTGCGTTCTTTAATCCCGTTCTTTTAAAGCACTCTGCAACGAAACCGATTAATTTATAGCCCTCTGAAAATATCCTGGAACAAAACTTTTCACTTTCGAACAAATACCGTATATTTGCACGCAATAAATTTTAAACGCATAGCCCTATGTCATTTATTGCTGATAAGATTGTAATGGATGGATTAACTTATGACGACGTACTGTTAATCCCCGCTTATTCTGAAGTCTTGCCCAAAACAGTCGAACTCTCGACTAAGTTTTCACGAAACATTGAGTTAAAAATCCCGTTTGTAACTGCTGCCATGGATACGGTTACCGAAGCGAAGATGGCTATTGCCATTGCCCGCGAAGGTGGTATCGGAGTTATTCATAAGAATATGTCCATTGAGGAGCAGGCACGTCAGGTAGCTATTGTGAAGCGTGCCGAAAACGGTATGATTTATGACCCGGTGACTATCAAGAGAGGTTCTACGGTAGCTGATGCGCTGGCTTTGATGGCTGAATACAAGATTGGTGGTATTCCGGTGGTAGATGATGAAAGATATTTGGTAGGTATTGTTACCAATCGTGACCTTCGTTTTGAGAAAGATATGAATAAGCGCATCGATGAGGTAATGACTAAGGAGAACATCATTACTACCAATCCTACGACGGATATGGAGGCTGTTTCTCAAATTCTGCAAGAACATAGAATCGAGAAGTTGCCGGTAGTAGATAAAGACAACAAATTGGTAGGTCTGATTACCTATAAGGATATTACCAAGGCAAAGGATAAACCTATGGCGTGCAAGGATAGCAAAGGTCGTCTGCGCGTTGCTGCTGGAGTGGGAGTGACGAATGACACTTTGGAGCGCATGCGGGCTTTGGTGGATGCAGGGGCGGATGCCATTGTCATTGATACGGCTCACGGACATTCCAAGGGGGTTATTGAAAAATTGAAAGAAGCCAAGGCTAACTTCCCTCATATTGATATTGTTGTTGGTAATATTGCTACCGGTGAAGCTGCGAAGGCATTGGTCGAGGCTGGTGCTGATGGAGTAAAGGTGGGCATCGGTCCGGGTTCCATCTGCACTACCCGTGTAGTTGCCGGTGTGGGTGTTCCTCAGTTGTCTGCGGTTTATGATGTGGCAAAGGCACTGAAGGGCACGGGTATTCCTTTGATTGCCGATGGCGGTTTGCGTTACTCGGGCGATGTAGTGAAGGCGTTGGCTGCCGGTGGTTACAGCGTGATGATCGGTTCGCTGGTTGCCGGAACGGAAGAGTCTCCGGGCGATACGATTATTTTCAACGGTCGTAAGTTCAAGTCCTATCGGGGTATGGGCTCGCTGGAAGCTATGGAAAATGGCTCTAAGGACCGCTACTTCCAAAGCGGTACCAGTGATGTGAAGAAATTGGTTCCGGAGGGCATTGCTGCTCGCGTTCCTTATAAAGGTACTTTGTATGAAGTGATTTATCAGTTGGTTGGCGGTCTGCGTGCCGGTATGGGATATTGCGGTGCAGCCAATATAGAGAAACTGCACGATGCCAAGTTTACCCGCATTACTAATGCAGGTGTACTGGAAAGTCATCCGCACGATGTGTCTATAACCAGTGAGGCACCGAACTATAGCCGTCCTGAGTAAGATAATAACAAAATAATAGTGAATGCCCGGAGAGAGATTGCCGCTTTCCGGGCATTTTGTTTATATTTGCAGCCGTATAAAAAGAACGGATGGTGCTTATGGTTAGATTGTTTTGGGTGTTTTTCTTCCTCGGGTTCGGATTGGCTGTTTCGGCCCAGGACGATCCGGTACTGATGCGTATCAATGGAAAGGAGGTCCTCCGTTCTGAATTCGAACGTAGCTATAATAAGGGCGGTACCTCTGTCGGTGCAGGCCGGAAGGCATTGGATGCATATGTGAATAAGTTTATAGACTTCAGGCTGAAAATAGAGGCTGCCGAAGTTGTGGGATTGGATACTTCCCGTGTCTTCCAGAAGGAGCAGGATGAGTATCGCCGCTGTCTGATTAAATCATACTTGACAGATGAGGAGACGGCAGAGCAGGAGGCACGGCAGTATTATGACAAGATGAAATCCGGCCGGCGTGCGGGCCGGGTATATGTGAAGCATATTTTTAAATATCTCCCCCAGAATATTTCCGGTCATACCTTGCGTGAGATGGAGTCCAGGATGGATTCTATCTACAGGGCTCTTGCAAAGGAAGGGGGAGCTGTGCCGTCTTTCGATGCTTGCGTCGAGCAATTTTCCGATGAGAAGAAAGCGTTTTGGGTGGGTTGGCTGCAGATGCCGGTGGAGTTTGAGGATATTGTATTCGGGTTGAATGCCGGAGAGATTTCCCGTCCGTTCCTCACTCCTCAAGGCATTCATATCGTGAAAGTACTCGAACAGCAGGAAATCCTTCCTTTTGAGAGGATGAAGGACAAGATAATCCGTTGTCAAACCCGTCGTCATGGAATGGATAAAGGAACGCGGGCTTTTGTGGATAAACTGAAGAAAGAATATCACTATATGCCGGATAAAGCCGGTATCGACGAACTGCTGGCCAAAGGAAGCACTTCCCGTGTATTGTTTACACTGGATGGCAAGGCATACGGTGGAAAAGAGTTTGCCGGATTTGCCGCTGTTTATCCGGCAGGGACGCGCAGACAGTTGGAGGCTTTTACAGTAAAAACGATTCTGGACTATGAAAACTCCCGTCTGGAATTGAAGCATCCCGAATTCTGTGCGTTGGTGCAGGGGCATCGTGACAGCATGTTGCTTGCCGAAATCACTGACCGTGAAGTGGGAAAGAGGAGTGTGGTGGATGAAGCGGGATTGAAAGCATATTTTGAGGCGCACCGTTCGGACTTCCATTGGGACGAACCGCGTTATAAGGGTATTGTGCTGCATTGTACTACCAAGCGGGTGGCGAAGCAAGTACGGAAATTTCTGAAACAGATTCCGGAAGAGGAGTGGATGGATGCCATCCGTCTCACTTTCAATGCCGGCGATACTCCCAAGGTGCGGGCAGAGCAAGGATTATTTGCTCCCGGTGATAATGCATATGTGGATGAATTGGTGTTCAAAGGGAAGAATGCAACCCCGGTTTTGTCATTTCCCTTTACTGCTGTACAAGGTCGCAAGCAGAAGGGACCAGATAGTTGGCAAGAGGTGCGAGAGCCGCTCGTAACCGCTTATCGGAACTATTTGGAAACGCATTGGGTGGCAAAGTTGCGTACTGCCGGTAAGGTTGAAATTGACCAAGAGGTTTTAAAAACCGTTAATAATCACTGATGCAACCGATTAAAACACTATCTTCGTACCTCAAAACGAAGTAAATATCAGTTGGTGATGCGAACAACCTGCTTTGGGCTTTTAATTTTCCTTCTCTGTGCGGCGTGCAGCGAGCAGCACGACCATAAAGGGCGGACACCGTTAGTGGAGTTGGACGGCAATTTCCTTTACCGGGAAGATTTGCAATCGGTACTTCCTGCCGGTTTGTCCAAAGACGACAGTCTGTTGTTTGCAGAACATTATATCCGTAATTGGGTGGAAGATATTTTGCTGTACGATAAAGCGCAGAGCAATATTCCCAATAACGGTGAGATTGATAAACTTGTGGAGAATTATCGCAAAGCATTGATAATGCATACCTATCAGCAGGCTTTAATACATCAGCGGCTATCAGAGGAGATTTCAGAACAAGACTTGACGGAGTATTACGAGAAGAACCAGGCGCTCTTCAAGGTGGAACGTCCGTTGATGAAAGGCTTGTTCATCAAAGTTCCTTTGACAGCCCCGCAGCTGGGCAATGTTCGTCGCTGGTACAAGACGGAAACCCGTGAGGCGGTGGAACATCTGGAAAAGTACAGTCTGCAGAATGCTGTGAAGTATGAGTATTTTTATGATAAATGGGTGCCGGTATCGGAAGTGCTGGATATGCTGCCCTTGAAGGTTCCTGATGTGGACGAGTATCTGGACAAGAATCGCCATGTAGAGCTGAAGGATACGGCTTTCCATTATTTCCTGAATGTGAGCGATTATCGCCCGGTGGGAGAGCAGGAACCCTATGAGTTTGCCCGTAGGCAAGTGAAGGATATGCTGCTGAACGTGAAGCAGGTGGAATTCATGAAGCAAGTGAAGGATGATTTGTACCAACGGGCGGTGAAAAGAGACAAGATTAAATATTATTTAGAATAAGACACCAAGAATGAAACAGTGTATGAACTTTAAGTTTGTAATTTTATTTGCCTTGACGCTATTAGTCGGTTCTACCGTTTATGGACAAGACAACGTAATTGACGAGGTAGTGTGGGTAGTAGGTGACGAGGCTATACTGAAGTCCGAAGTGGAAGAAGCACGCATGAGTGCATTGTATGAAGGACGCAAATTTGACCGTGACCCTTATTGCGTGATACCGGAGGAGATAGCCGTGCAGAAGCTGTATCTTCACCAGGCTGCCCTCGACAGTATCGAAGTATCCGAGAGTGAGGTTATCCAGCGTGTGGACTATATGACGAACATGTACATCGCCAACATCGGTTCGCGCGAGAAAATGGAGGAATACTTCAACAAGACTTCCAGTCAGATTCGTGAAACGCTGCGCGAGAATGCCCGTGAAGGATTGAAGGTTCAGAAGATGCAGCAGAAACTGGTGGGTGAGATTAAGATAACTCCGGCTGAGGTGCGCCGTTACTTCAAGGATTTGCCGCAGGACAGCATTCCTTATATCCCTACCCAGGTGGAGGTGCAGATTATCACTCAGCAGCCTAAGGTCCCTTTGGAGGAAATAGAAGATGTAAAGAGGCGTCTGCGTGAGTATACCGACCGTGTCAATAAGGGCGAAAGCTTTTCCATGTTGGCTCGTCTGTACTCCGAGGACCGTGGTTCGGCCATGCGTGGCGGTGAGATTGAATTCTCAGGACGCGGTATGCTGGACCCCGCTTATGCCAATGTGGCTTTCAACTTGCAAGACCCCAGCAAGGTTTCCAAGATTGTAGAGTCTGAATATGGTTTCCATATCATTCAGTTGATAGAGAAGCGCGGTGACCGTATTAAAACACGCCACATTCTGTTGAAACCGCATATTCCGGAAGAAGCTCTGGCTGCCGGTTGTGCCCGTTTGGATTCTATTGCCGATGATATCCGCAATAACAAGTTCTCTTTTGAAGAGGCTGCCTCAGTGCTTTCGCAGGATAAGGATACGCGTAACAATCATGGTTTGTTGCCGAATCCCAATACGAACACTTCCCGTTTTGAGATGCAGGAACTTCCCCCTGAAATAGCCAAGGTGGTGGATAAGATGAAAGTGGGCGAAATCTCCGAAGCCTTCACCATGATTCCGCAAAAGACCGGAAAAGAAGAGTGTGTGATTGTGAAACTGAAGAGCCGTACGACGGGACACAAGGCTACCATTGCCGATGACTATCAGAACTTGAAAGAGATTGTGTTGGAGAAACGCCGCGACGAAGTGCTGGACAAGTGGATTCGTGAGAAGCAGAAGCACACATATGTCCGTATCAAGGATAATTGGAAGAATAACTGTACGTTCAAGTATCCGGGCTGGATTAAAGAATAATCCGGAAGAATTTACATAGATTTGTATGCAAAAGAAGAATACAAAAAATCATTTCCTGAACAAGCATAGATACCTCCTGGTAGGTATTCTATGCTTGTTTGGTATCTGTCTGCTGAGTGCGCAGGACAAGAAGAAGAGTACTGGTGCACCAGAGAAGAAGAAAGTGGACTCGATTGAACAGAAAAAGACGGAGACGCCGGAAAAGAAGAAGACGCGCGTCGATTTGTTGTACGCAGATGAGGCGCAGGCGGACAAACAGTTGCGTCCTGATGTGCAGGTACTCATCGGCTCGGTGAGGATGAAGCATGACAGTATGTACATGTTCTGTGACAGTGCGCTGATATTCGAAAAGATAAATTCTGTGGAGGCATTCGGCAATGTGCGTATGGAGCAGGGCGACACCTTGTTTATCTATGGAGACTATCTGTATTATGACGGCATGTCGCAGCTGGCCATGCTGCGTGAGAATGTACGTATGATAAATCGTAATACGGTGCTGACAACCGACAGTTTGAACTATGACCGTCTGTACGATTTGGGCTATTACTTCGAAGGCGGTACGCTGACCGACGAGGATAATGTGCTGACTTCCGAGTGGGGAGAATACAGTCCTGCCACCAAGTTGGCTGTCTTCAACCACGACGTGAAGTTGGTCAACCCGAAGTTTGTCTTGACTTCGGATACCTTGAAGTATAGTACGGCCACCAAGATTGCTACCATTTTAGGTCCCTCCGATATTGTGAGTGACCAGAATCATATCTATTCTGAACGTGGCGTGTACAATACGACTACTGAGCAGGCAGAGCTGCTCGACCGTTCCGTACTGACCAACGACGGCAAGAAACTGACCGGTGACAGCCTTTTCTACGACCGCATCTTGGGATACGGCGAGGCTTTTGACAATGTACAGATGAATGATACGGTCAACCGGAACATGTTGACCGGCGATTACTGTTTCTACAACGAACTGACCGGAAGCGCCGTTGCCACTAAACGTGCCGTAGCTATCGACTATTCGCAGGGCGACAGTCTGTTTATGCACGGTGATACTTTGCGGCTGATTACCTACCATATGAATACCGATTCCATGTACCGGGAGATGCGTGCCTATCATAGGGTGCGTGCTTATCGCACGGATGTGCAGGCCGTATGCGATTCGTTGGTGTATAATTCCAAGGACTCTTGCATGACGATGTATACCGACCCTATCTTGTGGCACGGGGAACAGCAGTTGCTGGGTGAGGAAATTAAAATTTACATGAACGACAGTACCATCGACTGGGCACATATCATCAACCAGGCCTTGACGGTAGAGAAGAAGGACAGTATTCATTATAACCAAGTTTCCGGTAAGGAGATGAAAGCTTTCTTTATAGATGGAGACATGCGTCTGGTGGAGGTGAACGGCAATGTACTGGTGGTGTATTATCCGGTAGAGGAGAAGGACAGTTCGCTGATTATGATGAACTATTCGGAAGGCGGACTTTTGAAAATGTACTTGAAGGAGAGAAGGATGGAGCGCGGAGTCTTTGTTGGAAAGACTACCGGTACAGCCTATCCTCTGGACCAGATTCCACCAGATAAGAGCAAGCTGCCTTCTTTTGTCTGGTTCGACTACATCCGTCCGCTCAACAAGGAGGACATCTTCGAGTGGAGGGCTAAAAAAGCAGGTGAAGTATTGAAGAAAAGTGACCGGAAACCTGTAACTTCGCCAAGGAATATGCATATTAAACGAAATAATAAGTAGCGTCATGGGAATGTTTGCAATGCGGAAGCCTCGTGGCTTCAATCATAGCTATATCTATGTGGATGAGCGGAAAGAGAAGTTGGCGAAGATGGAAGAAAACGCCAAGCGTGACCTGGGTATGCTGCCGGAAAAGGAATTCTCGCCCGAGGATATACGGGGCAAATTCATAGAGGGAACAACTCACCTGAAGCGGCGCAAGGAGAGCGGACGTAAGCCGATGCATTTGGGCATAATCCTTGTTGTCATAGCTGTGCTGATTTATCTGTGGTATGCCATCAGTAACGGAATCATTTAATAATGATTAATCATTAATCCCTAATCATTAAACATTATCATGAGCGATATCATTCATTTGCTGCCCGATTCGGTTGCCAATCAGATTGCTGCCGGAGAGGTGATTCAGCGTCCGGCATCTGTTGTGAAAGAATTGGTGGAAAATGCAATTGATGCCGAAGCAGGGGAAATACATGTGCTGATTACCGATGCGGGCAAGACCTGCATTCAGGTGATTGATGATGGGAAGGGTATGTCCGAAACGGATGCGCGCCTTTCTTTTGAACGTCATGCGACTTCAAAGATACGCGAGGCTGCCGATTTGTTTGCCCTACGCACCATGGGCTTCCGTGGAGAAGCGTTGGCTTCCATTGCTGCGGTAGCTGAAGTGGAGTTGAAAACACGTCCGGTCAGCGAGGAGCTGGGGACGCGGCTGCTGATTGCCGGCTCTAAAGTCGAGAGCCAGGAAGCCGTTTCCTGCCCTAAGGGAAGCAATTTTTCCATCAAGAACCTATTCTTCAATATTCCTGCCCGGCGCAAATTCCTGAAAGCGAACTCTACGGAGTTGAGCAACATCCTTACGGAATTCGAGCGTATAGCGTTGGTGCATCCTGAGGTAGCCTTCTATCTGTATAGTAATGATACGGAATTGTTCAATCTTCCGGTAATGCCTTTGCGGCAACGCATCATGGCAGTCTTCGGAAAGAAGCTGAATCAGCAGTTGCTGTCCGTCGACGTCAATACGACCATGATAAAGATTTCCGGTTTTGTAGCCAAGCCGGAAACGTCGCGCAAGAAAGGAGCGCACCAATACTTTTTTGTGAACGGGCGCTATATGCGTCACCCCTATTTCCACAAAGCGGTGATGGATGCTTATGAACAGCTGATTCCTGCCGGTGAGCAAATCTCCTACTTTATTTATTTCGAGGTAGACCCTGCCAATATCGATGTGAACATCCATCCGACGAAGACGGAGATTAAGTTCGAGAATGAGCAGGCTATCTGGCAGATTCTGTCGGCTGCGGTCAAGGAATCCTTAGGTAAGTTTAGCGCTATACCTACTATCGATTTTGATACCGAGGACATGCCGGATATTCCTGCATTCGAGCAGGCTCGTCCGATAGAGCCTCCGAAGGTACACTATAACACGGATTTCAATCCCTTCAAGACGTCTTCCGCTTCTTCCTATGGAGGTGGTGGCAATTATTCGCGTCCCAAAGTGGAGTGGGAGGGGCTTTATTCCGGTTTGGAAAAAGCCAGCAGGATGAACGAGCCGATGGAGGAAGAACCTTTTGCAGAGGATACGGTTACCGGTACGGCTCCAAGAGAGGAGGAGAGGGGGCCTTATTTCCAGGAAACGGTTCCTTCCGGGGCAAGCGCCTCTTTCTACGGCAATGAGGCAACGGTAGAGAAAGGAGCGCAACACTTCCAGTTCAAGGGGCGTTTTATTCTGACTTCCGTTAAATCGGGTCTGATGCTGATAGACCAGCATCGGGCGCATGTCCGGGTATTGTTCGACCGCTATATGAGTCAGATTCGACAGAAACAAGGGGTATCGCAGGGGGTATTGTTTCCGGAGATTATCCAGTTGCCGGCTTCGGAAGCTGCCGTGCTGGACGGTATATTGGAAGATTTGTCGGCAGTAGGCTTCGATTTGAGCCCGCTGGGTGGCGGCAGCTATGCCATCAACGGCATACCTTCGGGCATAGAGGGGTTGAACCCGGTAGAATTGGTCCGGAATATGGTACATACTGCTATGGAAAAAGGAAATGACGTTAAGGAAGAGGTACAGACAATTCTTGCATCGACCTTGGCGCGTGCTGCGGCCATCGTCTACGGACAAGTGCTGAGCAACGAGGAAATGTCCAATCTCGTGGACAATCTGTTTGCATGCCCATCCCCGAATTATACTCCAGACGGAAAGACGGTGCTGGCGACCATTAAAGAAGACGACATAGAAAAGCTTTTCTCCAAATAAGGGAGAGTGCTTTCTTTTGCATCAAGGCAAAAAAAGTACAAATATTCAGAACCTTTTAGTTCTGTTGGCGTTAATTAGACAGTTTGAATGATAAAGAGTTTAATTAACCACTTAACTATTTTAAGGTATATGAAAAAGATTCTAATGTTACTGGCTTTAGCTGGTGTGTCTTCTGTTGCCATGGCGCAGCAAAAGACTGAAGTTGTGGAAGAATTTGGTGTTATCCAGGTTCAGGATAAATATCAGGTAATCACTAACCCGTTCTGGAGTAACTGGTTTTTCTCTATAGGCGGTGGTGCCGAAGCAACTTTTGGAGATAATGATAAGGCAGGAAGTTTTGGCAAGCGTATCAGTCCGACGCTGAATTTTGCCATCGGCAAATGGTTCACCCCGGGACTGGGAGTACGTCTGCAATATAGCGGCCTTCAGGCAAGAGGATATACGTATGATGCAGGTGCTGACTACGTGAAAGGCACTCAGATGGATGACGGCTACTACAAACAGCGTTTCGACTATATGAATCTGCACGGAGATGTGATGTTCAATCTGAATGCGCTGTTTGGAGGATACAACCAGCACCGTGTGTATGAAATCATTCCTTATGTAGGTGCGGGGTTCACTCACAACTACACAAAGCCTCATCGCGAAGCTTTGTCCGTAAACGCAGGTATCATCAACCGCTTCCGTATTTCGAATGCGATAGATATTAACCTGGAGCTGAGCGCAATGGGCGTTGAAGACAAGTTCGATGGCGAAGTTGGCGGCGATCATGGATATGATGGCGTGCTGAGTGCAACGGTGGGGTTGACATACCGTTTCCCCGCCCGTGGATTCCGTCGCCCGATGCCCCAGTTGATTTCTCAGGTAGAGCTGGCTGACATGCAGGCGCAGCTTGCAGAGATGGGAGCTGCCAACCAACAGTTGCAGAATGCACTGGTTGCCGCACAGAACCAGCCGGTGGCCGAAGTTACAGAAACGGAAGTGATTGTTCCCGATCCGGACATTGCACCGCGTACTGTATTCTTCAAGATTGGCTCTGCAGAAGTTTCTCCGCGTGAAGCAATGAACTTGTCTTATTTGGCAGATCAGATGAAGCAATTCCCGAACGCCACTTACACCGTAAACGGATATGCAGACTCTGCAACCGGTACGCCGGCATTCAACAAAGAGTTGAGTTTGAAGCGTGCACAAGCCGTGGTCGATGTATTGGTAAAACAATACGGAATCCCTGCTGACCGCCTGAAGGTAGATGCCGGTGGTGGTGTCGACAAGTTCGGACAACCGATTCTGAACCGTGTAGTGTTGGTGAAATCAGCCAACTAGGAGACGGGATAAAAGAAATAAGCTACAAGTTACTAGCTACAAAAGACGAGGGGCATGCGTTACCGTGACGCATGCCCCTTTTCTTATTAACTTATGTGCTCTTCCCTTATTCCCCTCCGAATTTCTTTATTTGCTCTGCAATCAGTTCCGCATCATCAAAGTAGTTTATTTTCATTGCCTTGCGTACATCATCCAAAGTTGCGGCGGCAGTTTCTCTGGCAGCTTCGCAACCTTTCTTCAGCATGTCGTAGATGGCGGGGATGTCTTTTTCAAACTCCTTGCGGCGGTTGCGGATAGGCTCCAGTGTCTCCTGCATAATTTCGTTGAGGAACTTCTTCACTTTCATATCGCCCAGACCGCCACGTTGGTAGTGGGCTTTCAGTTCGTTCAGATTCGGATATTCGGGCAGATAAAGGCCGAAGTGTTCCGGACGGCAAAAGGCATCCAGGTAAGTGAATACGGTGTTGCCTTCCAATTTTCCGGGGTCTTGTACACGCAGGTGGTCGGGGTCGGTATACATGCTCTTCACCTTCTTCTGCACCTCGTCGGCGGAGTCCGAAAGATAGATACAGTTGCCGAGGCTCTTGCTCATCTTGGCTTTGCCGTCCGTTCCCGGCAGGCGCAGGCAGGCTGCATTGTCGGGCAACAGGATTTCCGGTTCCACGAGGGTTTCACCATATATATAGTTGAAACGGCGTACGATTTCACGAGCTTGTTCAATCATCGGCTCCTGGTCTTCGCCCACGGGCACGGTAGTGGCGCGGAAGGCGGTAATGTCCGCTGCCTGGCTGATGGGGTAGGTGAAGAAACCTACGGGGATGCTTGTCTCGAAATTACGCATCTGGATTTCGGTCTTTACCGTCGGGTTGCGTTGCAGGCGGCTCACGGTCACCAGGTCCATATAGTAGAAGGTCAGTTCGCAGAGTTCCGGTATCTGGGATTGGATGAAGATGGTACTCTTCGTCGGGTCCAGTCCGCAAGCCAGGTAGTCCAGTGCCACCTCGATGACGTTCTGGCGCACCTTTTCCGGATTCTCCATATTGTCCGTCAGCGCTTGTGCGTCGGCGATGAAGATGAAAATCTTGTCGTATAAGCCGGAGTTTTGCAGTTCCACTCTTCTTCTCAATGAGCCTACATAGTGTCCTATGTGCAGGCGTCCTGTGGGGCGGTCGCCCGTAAGGATGATTTTTTCTTTTGCCATATTATGTATTTTTTAGTTTCTTCATTGTATAAAAGCCATTAGGACCGGCAAAGATACCTATAATTATCGAAACCTCAAGGGATGACGCTTTCTTTCCTTTTCACGTATACCTTATGGCTTCCGATGCCGCTTGTATCGATTCCGCTGCCGGGAGTATGTGCCCATTTGCGCAGTTCCACGGTGGCGGTGGAGCGGACGAGTCCGGTCAGTTGCCGGTAGATGCTGACAGTAAGGAAGGCATGCTTGTCCAGATACTGATGCGCCAGAGCCAGACGTTGTTCGGGAGTGTATTTCTTCGACGAACGTGCGGGTTTCCAGGAGGCACGTTCCAGTTCGCACCAATGGTTGGTTTCTCTAATCAAGGCCTTGTCCGTGCGGAAGTTCACGCCACTTACGTAGATGCTCCGCGCGTTTCGCTTCGTGGTGCTTTCTTGGGGCTGTTCGCGTTCCTTGTCGGGGTAGATGGACAGTGCGGGGGTGAATACGCCCAATCCTTCTATCTTCACCGAGCGTCCCATTCCCATTTCGTGGGCCAGGGCTTCGCCCAGTTCGCAGATAATTCCTTCGGTTACGCCTTTCGAGAATCCCGAGGTCATGGCGATGTATTCCGCCAGTTCGCGCGTGCCGGTCTGTCCGGTCATCACCATCTTGGGGTAGGTGATTGGTTCGCCCGTGCCTTGCAAGTCGGGCATTTCTTTCATTTGGTAGCGTGTGGTCATTGTTGCGTTCTCCTTTCTTTTCTTTCCTTCGTTGCAAAGTCCTTTTCCCTGCGGAGCAAAGTTCTTTTGGTGGCGGAGAAATCTTAGAATAAAGCCTTTATTCCAAGGAATAGAAATTTTATTTTTAAGAATAAAGGCTTTGTTTGTAGAAACAGAATCCTTGTTCTATTTTTGTATAGGTACAAAGGTAAGTTTCCGTGGCGAGAAAAGCAAGTTTTGGTGGGGAGAATCTTCATATTTATCCGCAAATGCCTTTACTGAGATATAGTCTTTCTTTTTTATATGGAATCGCATTTTTCGGAAAAAGATTTCGGTTGCGGGCGACGGCCGCTCTTCTATTATGGAGGATGACGTTTCTTTTATGCAAAAAAATATGCCACAATTTGCTCTTTTCGTAAATAAGTCGTTACTTTGCACAAATTTTAAAGAGACTATGCAATCGCAGGAAATGAGAAGCAAATATAACCTCCGTTCGAATGAATTTCATTCGGGAGCCGTCAGTTTCTCTTTTTTCGAGAAAGATATTTTTAGTTCTTTGGTAATGCGTTAATCCTTTATTGGGTGACGCATTTTTTTTGTGAAATAGCTACAACTCGTAGTTCGTAGCTTGTAACTCGTAACTTAATAGACAACAAGAGAATATGGAAAAGAATTTAAAGAAAGTGCTTGTCTTGGGTTCTGGTGCGCTCAAGATTGGTCAGGCCGGAGAGTTTGACTATTCCGGTTCGCAGGCGCTGAAGGCGTTGCGCGAAGAAGGTATCGGTTCTGTTTTGGTAAACCCGAACATTGCTACTATCCAGACATCGGAAGGTATCGCCGATCAAGTTTATTTCTTGCCGGTGACTCCCTATTTTGTGGAAGAAATCATCAAGAAAGAACGTCCCGACGGCATTTTGCTGGCATTCGGCGGACAGACGGCGCTGAACTGCGGTACGGAACTCTACCAGAACGGAATTCTTCAGAAATATGGCGTGCGCGTGCTGGGTACTTCCGTTGAGGCGATTATGTACACCGAAGACCGTGACCTCTTTGTGAAGAAGCTGGACGAGATTCCGATGAAGACTCCGAAGAGCCACGCTGTGGAGAGCATGGAAGACGCACTGAAGGCAGCCCGCGAGATTGGCTACCCCGTGATGGTGCGCTCGGCTTATGCTCTGGGTGGACTGGGAAGCGGTATTTGTCCGGACGAGGAAGCCTTCATTAAATTGGCCGAAAGCTCTTTCACTTTCTCCAAGCAGATTCTGGTAGAAGAGTCTCTGAAGGGTTGGAAGGAAATTGAATTCGAGGTAATCCGCGATGCCAACGACCACTGCTTCACGGTGGCAAGCATGGAAAACTTCGACCCGCTGGGCATCCATACGGGTGAGTCCATCGTAGTGGCTCCCACTTGCTCATTGACCGACGAGCAGGTGAAAATGTTGCAGGAGCTTTCCACCAAATGTATCCGCCACCTGGGCATCGTGGGCGAATGTAACATCCAGTATGCGTTCAACGCCGAGACAAACGACTATCGTGTCATCGAGGTGAACGCCCGTCTGTCCCGTTCTTCCGCATTGGCTTCCAAGGCTACCGGTTATCCGCTGGCATTCGTGGCTGCCAAGATTGCGTTGGGCTATACGCTCGACCAAATCGGCGAGATGGGAACTCCCAACTCGGCATATGCAGCTCCGCAGCTTGACTACCTGATTTGCAAGATTCCGCGTTGGGACTTGACAAAGTTCGTAGGTGTCAGCCGCGAAATTGGCTCCAGCATGAAGTCGGTAGGCGAAATCATGTCTATCGGACGTTCCTTTGAAGAAATTATCCAGAAGGGCTTGCGTATGATTGGTCAGGGAATGCACGGATTCGTGGGCAATGAGGGAGTGGAGTTCGATGACTTGGATTACGAACTGTCACATCCCACCGACCTGCGCGTCTTTGCCATTGCCGAGGCTCTGGAAAAGGGATATGCCATCGACCGCATCTTTGAGCTGACCAAGATTGACCCCTGGTTCTTGGGCAAGCTGAAGAACATCGTAGACTACAAGCAGAAACTTTCCCAATATAATAAGGTGGAAGACATCCCCGCCGACGTGCTGCACGAAGCCAAAGTGCTTGGCTTCTCCGACTTCCAGATTGCCCGCTTCGTGCTGAATCCGCAAGGCAATATGGAGAAGGAAAACCTTGCCGTACGCGCCCGTCGTAAGGAGCTGGGCATCCTGCCCGCCGTGAAGCGCATCAATACGGTGGCTTCCGAACATCCGGAACTGACGAACTACCTCTACATGACGTATGCCGTTCAAGGTTATGATGTGAACTATTATAAGAATGAAAAATCAGTGGTTGTGCTTGGTTCGGGCGCTTACCGCATCGGTTCGTCTGTAGAGTTCGACTGGTGCTCGGTGAATGCCATCCAGACTGCCCGCAAGCTGGGCTACAAGTCCATCATGATTAACTATAACCCCGAAACCGTTTCTACGGACTACGACATGTGCGACCGTCTCTACTTCGACGAGCTCTCCTTCGAGCGTGTGCTCGACGTTATCGACCTGGAGCAGCCGCGCGGTGTCATCGTGTCCGTGGGTGGACAGATACCGAACAACCTGGCAATGAAGCTTCACCGCCAGTCAGTTCCCGTGTTGGGTACTTCCCCCATCTCCATCGACCGTGCCGAAAACCGTAACAAGTTCTCTGCCATGCTCGACCAGCTGGGCATCGACCAACCGGCTTGGCAGGAACTCACTAGCCTGGAAGATGTGAAAGGCTTTGTAGAGAAGGTGGGCTATCCGGTACTGGTGCGTCCGTCTTACGTACTCTCCGGTGCTGCGATGAATGTATGCTACGATGAAGAAGAACTGGAAAACTTCTTGAAGATGGCTGCTGAGGTATCTAAGGAATATCCGGTGGTGGTATCCCAGTTCTTGCAGAACACCAAGGAAATCGAGTTCGACGCTGTTGCCCAAAACGGTGAAGTGGTGGAATACGCCATCTCCGAGCACGTAGAGTTTGCCGGTGTACACTCCGGTGACGCTACGCTGGTATTCCCGGCACAGAAGATTTACTTTGCAACGGCACGCCGCATCAAGAAAATCAGCCGCCAGATTGCGAAGGAACTCAATATTTCCGGTCCTTTCAATATCCAGTTCCTGGCACGCAACAACGAGGTGAAGGTTATCGAGTGTAACCTCCGTGCATCGCGCAGCTTCCCGTTCGTATCCAAGGTGCTGAAGCGTAACTTCATCGAGACTGCTACCCGTATCATGCTGGACGCTCCCTATACACAACCGGACAAGTCGGCATTCGACATCGACCGTATCGGTGTGAAGGCAAGCCAGTTCTCCTTCTCCCGTCTGCACAAGGCAGACCCGGTATTGGGTGTGGACATGTCGTCTACGGGCGAGGTAGGCTGTATTGGCGACGACTTCTCCGAAGCATTGCTGAATGCCATGATTGCTACCGGATTCAGAATCCCCCGTCCCGAGAAGGGCGTGATGTTCTCCTCCGGAGCCATGAAGTCCAAGGTGGATTTGCTGGATGCCAGCCGCATGCTCTTTGCCAAAGGCTATAAGATTTATGCTACGGCAGGTACAGCCGCTTTCCTCAACGCCCATGGCGTGACGACGGAAGCCGTTTACTGGCCGGATGAACGCCCGGATGCGGAAAACAACGTGATGACGATGATTGCCGACCATGCCTTCGACCTGATTGTCAACATTCCGAAGAACCATACGAAACGCGAGCTGACCAATGGCTACAAGATTCGTCGCGGTGCCATCGACCACAACATTCCGTTGATTACCAATGCCCGCCTGGCAAGTGCCTTTATCGAGGCATTCTGCGAAATGAAGCTGGAAGATATCCAGATTAAGAGCTGGCAGGAGTACAAATAAATTGTTTGCTCTATAAACGATTGCAGGAGCGGAAAGCCGAAAGGTTTTCCGCTCTTTTGGTATACTGCGTTTATTTCCGTATTTTTGTTCGGGGCTGAGTCTCTGTATGAATCAAAAGAAGAAATAATATGAATGAAGTGGAAAAAATGCGTAGCTCCCAGTTGGCGGATATGTCCGTTCCGGAGATACAGGTGAAGTTCGAGCATGCCAAGCGCTTGCTGGCAAAAATGCGTGTGATGAGTACTTACGATGAGGATTACCGGAGTTTGCTGGAGGAACTGGTGCCAGGTATTCCCGCTACTTCCATCATCTGCCCGCCCTTCCATTGCGACCACGGGGATGGGATCCGGCTGGGTGAGCATGTCTTTGTCAATGCCAATTGCACTTTCCTGGACGGGGGATATATCACGATTGGTGCCCATACGTTGGTCGGTCCATGCGTACAGATATACACTCCCCATCATCCGATGGATTATATCGAGCGTCGTACGGAAAAGGAATATGCCTATCCGGTGACGATAGGAGAGGATTGCTGGATTGGCGGCGGTGCCATTCTGCGTCCAGGCGTCACCATCGGCGACCGTTGTATCATCGGTGCGGGTAGTGTGGTGACGAAAGATATTCCATCCGATAGCATAGCCGTTGGTAATCCGGCAAAGGTCATCCGGAAAAATGAGGCAAAAAAGTGAACGTACTAAATGCTTGAGAAACAGAGCGTGTCGCTAAATGACTAAAAAAATATCGAAAAATATTATGCAAAAGTTTTGGTAATGTCAAAATAAGCTGTACCTTTGCATCGCTTTTGAAACGGAAGTGTACGGGCGTTTAGCTCAGCTGGTTCAGAGCATCTGCCTTACAAGCAGAGGGTCGGCGG
>OMGF01000112.1_pt1 | contig 80568 bp, 67 predicted proteins | sample 1645861 | NCBI WGS metagenome assembly OMGF01 (sample SAMN05578586, study PRJEB25193) | human gut metagenome | biome: Human Microbiome; feature: human-associated habitat; material: feces | host: Homo sapiens | place: USA:Birmingham
CATTCTTCACCGCTGTCCGCCATATCTTTACCATCCAGAATGCCAGTCACTACCGTTGCAGAAACACCATTGATTTCCTCTGTACCAACGGTCTGTGCAGACTGAAGTTTTGTCAAATATAAATCCAAATCCGCAAGAGCCTGCTCTCCAATAAATTCCTCAGTTGTATATGAATCAGCAAAAACATAACCTGCTGTTACCGAATAGGTATGAACCATACCATCCCGTTCTTCCGCATATTGTTCTTCCGTGTCCACAACCTCTGAGCCTTCTCCCAGCATGACCTTTGTTTTGTAATGCATTTTAAAGGGATTCATAAAAAGGTCTTGATTCCGCCAAATCATCATTGTTCCTGATTCAGAACCATTTTCCATGACAATTTTCGTTTCTGAATCCGCGGATAAACTTTCCAATTTTGACATAGTGTTCTGTGCTTTTTGCAAAATGGCAGTTGTATCATCCTGTTTTTCAGTGCCGCAACCTGCTGCTCCAACAGCCAGAATCACACCTGCTGCCATTGCCATAATCTTTTTCCCCTACATAATTTCTTCCTCCCTTCAAACGAAGCCCCTGTTTTTTATCATCATATCACAAAAAAACATCACCACTGGCTTTATTTGAATTTGTTAAGAAATATGTAACAATCTTTTAGGACTTTTTCTTCTGCAATGCCTGACCGCCTGTGCAGTAAGGGAACAGAAAACATTCCGCGCACTTCGGTCTGCGGGCAATGCAGATTTTTCTGCCATGGGCAATCATTTGGGTGTTAATGTCAATCCATTTGTCCTTCGGAACGATTTTCATCAGGTCAAATTCGATTTTCACAGGGTCTTGATTTTTGGTCAAGCCCAGCAGATTAGATACCCGCTTCACATGAGTATCCACTACGATACTTGGAATGCCATACCAGTTGCCCCTTACCACATTGGCTGTCTTTCTGCCAACACCCGCAAGAGAAGTGAGTGCATCCAAATCAGAAGGCACTTCCCCGCCAAACTCTGTCAGCAGTTTCTGGCAGCAGGCAATGATATTCTTAGCTTTCATGTGATAAAACCCAATGGAGTGGATATCCTGTTCCAATTCCTTTAAATCCGCCGCGGCAAACTTCTCCAGGGTATCGTATTTCTGGAATAAATCAGCTGTGACGATATTCACCCTGGCGTCTGTACACTGGGCGCTCATGATAACTGCAATCAGCAGCTGCCAGGGTGTCTCGTAATTCAGGTAACAGCGGTACTCCGTACCGTATTCCCGGTCCAATACATCCAGGATACGGGCAATACGGGCGGCCAGTTCTGCTTTTGTCTCCCTGACATCTTTCGGCCTTCCCTGAGTTTTTGTGCCGCCGCCAGCTTTTCTCCCTCTGCCGGCCTTCGTATCCCTGTCACTTTTTATCCCTCTGCCAGTTTTTCTGTCAGTCTCAGGTTCATTCAAAATGGTTTTCTGCAGCATATATCCAGTCCTTTCATCACAACGTTTTTGTTGCATTTACAACATTCTAAAGTTTATCACCCAACTCTGACCGCCCTTGCATTATACGTCAGCGGGTCCCTGTGCCTGTAATCAAACAGCACCAGGGTTCCGTCTCCCATGGCTTCAATATGGGCCATCTTACTCATCTGCCTGGAATCATACCCTTCATAATCCATAAGGTACCGGGGGGATTCCTCCTCTCTCTGAAAAAACTGCCGGACAGCCTGTTTATAAGGGCTTTGGTCCCGGGCAAAGGATGGGCGGCTTTTTACATTTTCCCTGAGATATAAATCATACATGAGAAGGTCCCTGAACCTTTCCATAACAGAGGCATCCAACCCTGCATCCCTACGTCTGGCTATGATACTGTACAGTATCTCATATCTGGCTATGCGGCTGTGGCTGATGCCGGTGAGATTGTTTTCACGGTAATATGCAGCCATATCCAGAAACATTTCATAAGGCGAACCGTATTCTGCCGCAAGCCCGGACAGAGTATGGACAAACTGCCTGCTGTTATAATACACCTCCGTCATATCCTCCACGCCCTTTAGTTCCAGGATGTCCCTGTAGGACAGCCACCGGGTGGACAGGACCTCATAGGGCGGCCGTGAGGAATAGCAGAGGCCGTAGGTCAATGCCATTTCTTCCATATAAGAGCCCTTCAGCACTTTGAGGAAGCCCAGCTGAAGCTGCTCCGGCTCCATGGAATATACCTGGTTGAACGAATGACGGAAAGATTCCAAATTCTCATTGGGCAGACCTGCGATCAGGTCCAGATGCTGGTGAACATTATGTGCCTGATTGATTGTGCCGGTGATACGGCGTATCTCGTCTATATCTGTCTTGCGGCGTATGGCCTTAAGCGTGTCCGGATTAGTGGACTGGACGCCAATCTCCAGCTGGACCAGTCCCGGACGCATCTGGCCCAAAAGCGCAATCTCCTCCTGGTCCAGCAAGTCGGCGGCAATCTCAAAGTGAAAATTGGTGACTCCGTTGTCATGGCTCTGGATAAACCGCCATATGGCCATGGCATGTTTTTTATTGCAGTTAAAGGTCCTGTCCACAAATTTTACCTGAGGCACTCCGGCCTCCAGGAAATAAGCCAGCTCATCAAGGACCAGTTCCAAGCTTCTGAACCGTACGCTCTTATCAATAGAGGACAGGCAGTAGCTGCACGAAAAGGGGCAGCCCCGGCTGCTCTCGTAATAAATGATGCGGTGCTCCAAATCCTTTATATCCATATGCTTATATGGAAATGGTATCCGGCTCATATCCACGGCCCGGCGTACACCGGTATCTGCCAACGAACCATTGGGGAGGCGAAAGGCAAGCCCGGGTATATTTTCCAGACCGGCCTGTCCGTCCGGCAGGATTTTTCCACTGTCTGTCCCTTTTTTACACAACTTATCCACATAATATCCGGCCAGCTGTGCAAATGTTTCCTCTCCCTCTCCCTTCATGACGCCTGTTGCCTCCGGCAGCTCCCCAAGCACTTTAGCTGCATCAAAGGACACCTCCGGTCCTCCCAGCCATATGGGCACATCCGGCAGTATTTTCCCTAAATCCGCGATTAGATATCTGATATATTCTATATTCCAGATATAACAGGAAAAGGCAATCACATCCGGTTCTCTTCTGAATATATCCTGAAGAATCTGGTCCAGCTGGTGGTTGATTGTATACTCGGCCAGCTCAATACACGGCTTCACAGGTTCCATGGCTCCGGTCTTGGTTCCACGGTTTTTTGCCCGGGCATTCCTGCCGCCAGCTTCCCCCAGCCCCAATACCTGGTCTGCGTAGGCCTTCAGGCTGTAAATTCCCAGATTGGAATGTATATATTTCGCGTTGACAGCCGTCAGCAGTATCTTCATGGGACTATACCTCTAGCTCGATTTTATGGCCGGTGGACTGGTACTGGTAGTAACGCACTCCCGCAGCATTCAGCATACGCTTGGACGCCATTACCGCCGGTGTGTCTGCATATTTGTCTTCTCTGTATACAATGGTCTTGATTCCTGACTGTATAATGGCCTTGGCGCACTCATTACAGGGGAACAGGGTCACATAGAGCTTGCTTCCCTCCAGGCTTCCCCCTCTGTAATTAAGAATAGCATTTAACTCGCTGTGTGTGGAGTAGAAATATTTGGAATTGTAGGGGTCCTCCTTCTCATTTTCCTTGCCCCAGGGGAATTCGTCATCCGAACACCCTTTGGGGAAACCATTATATCCCATGGACAGGATCTTATTGTCCTGGCTGACAATACACGCGCCCACCTGGGTACTTGGGTCCTTGGAACGTCTTCCCGACAACAGGGCCACCCCCATGAAATATTCGTCCCATGTTATATAATCCACACGTTTTCCGGTCATTCTTTTTCCTCCTTTATCCTTTCCGCAGCCGCCTGGCTGTCTCTGTACGCACGCAGCCTGCCCCCGCAGTGCCCAATAAATACAGCTCCTGTCTGGACATTCAGGAACGGCTGCGTAGCTGCTTCTGGTATCGTTGCTGGTATTTTATAGTTTCCTCTGTCTGTGAATGGATTATAACATTCCGGGCTTATTTAATCAATAAAGTTGCATAAATCTTGGGAACGCCTTGGAAATACCCCTGGGAATAACCGGTGAATAACCGTTTTTCCGGTCCTTGCCTTTTTCCGGGATAAATGCTATATTATAACAACCAGACGATAGCGGAATATAAGTAACTATCGCTCATTATTCTATATCTTTAGCAATATCTCAAATTATCTGAATCGAACGATTCATCTCATTATTCTGCCCCTTATGTATCGGGCAATCATTTCCACTTTTATATCACACCAATTATTTATCAAAAGACAGAAGGGCTATTGTCTGGTTTATCGGAAAACGCTATAATGGGGATAGGTTCTTATATGGCTTGCCGGAACAGGAGGCTGTATGGAAGCAGATTATCTGCGTGAACAGGAATCAGAATCAGCAGGGGCCAGAGGGTTCAGCCAGCTGGTCAACGGAATGAACGTATACAGAGTAGAGGTGGTTCGGCTAAAGGACAGAAATGCGGACAAGGTCTTTGAAAAGCTGCAGCGGAAAATCAGCCGGGGCAAGACACTGGGGCGCCATGATGTATTTCCCCTGCTTCTGACCCCTCTGATGTCGGGAAAGATGGAGATGAGCCAAAGGATTTACCAGGGCATGGAGTTTCTTCAGTGTAAGGAACTCAAAGCAGGGGATGAGGATCGAAAAAGAATGCAGTCAGTACTGTATGCGCTGGCAGTAAAATTTTTGGACAGAGATGAATTAGCGATGATAAAGGAGAGGATCGGAATGACTGTTTTAGGCAAAATGCTGTTTGAGGACGGTGTTGAGAAGGGGATTGAAAAAGGAATTGAACAAGGTATAGAAAAAGGAGTCCAGCAGGGGCTGGGGCGCGCAAATGCACTGAATGTGAAGCTGGCAGATGCAGGAAGGGCGGACGACATTATCCGGGCAGCATCGGATAGGACTTATCAGGAACAATTGTTCAAGGAGTTCGGAATTTAGTAGAAAACACTTTATTTTGCGAAAACATCCGCCGGCCCAAGGATCTTTTTAAGGGGTATATTGGCCTTTACTGTGCAGGGCAGATTTTCGTCAGGTTTGAGGAGCAGCGATATAAACTGCATTTCTGACAGAACCATTATAAGTCCTCCATGGGTAAACCAAAACTTAATATCAAAAAGCCTTGGTTGAATTACCAAACTCTGTAAATATGCTCAAAAGACAACTTTCCGCAGGGGGCCGAGCGAATTATGAAGATAGAAAAACCACCCTCTCAACTGCCAGGTATCAGGGTGGTTTTCCTATATAGCTGCTTACATCAACAATAACAGACTTTTCTTTGTGTTTTCATCCGCCCCAGCTTTACCATCATCTATTTTCAGGCACTGACTTAGTCACAATCACATCCGTGTCATACCCCATGAGACGCGGTATGACAACAGTTCCCGCTTTCACAGGAGCGGTCAGGGTATACTTTTTTATCTCACTCATTGCATCGAAAATCCGGTCCCGGGGTATGGGGTTTGTCAGCCTCACGCTGGCCAGAGGAAGTATGCCGCCCTTTACCAATACAGATGTGGCAATATTCCTCTGGGGGTCCGTCAATTCCTGCTCCACATACGCCCTCCCCTTTGGGCAAGCGGCGCCCTCCACAGAGCAAATCCGTCTGCTTTCGTCTTCCCTCTCTTCAATCTGCGCCCTTATATCGCATCCGTTGGGACAGATGATACATGTATATTCTCTCAACATTCAGCGCTCACCTCCAGCCGGCCCATGGACACCAGTTTATCCGCCTTAACCGTAAGTTCAATCATTTCGGCCGGTATCGCTTTCTTCATTTTCTTTGATGCCACCAACACACCGTCCTGCCTTACTTCAATGCGGCATTCCTTCAAGGGACTGTTTACCCTCAGGGACAGCTTAAAATCCCTGGTGCCGCTCACTCTCTGGGGAACGGTATGGTTAATATGGCTGTCCGTTCCTATTTCGATGGGACAGGGGGCCAGACATCCATTCTGCACAAATTCCGCAGCTGAATCCGCCAGGCTCTCTGCTTCCATGGAAACAAAGTCCACTAAATCATGAACATGGAGCACATTTCCCGCAGCAAAAATTCCCGCCACATCTGTCTGGAAATGTTCATCCACCACAGCGCCTTTTGTCCTGTCATCCAGGGTCACGCCAGCGTCCAGTGAAAGTTCATTTTCAGGAATCAGTCCCACAGAAAGTATCAGGGTATCACACTTGTATTCCTTTTCAGTTCCCGGAACAGGTCTTAAGTGTTCATCCACACGGGACACCGTGACGCCTGTCAGGCGGTTGTCCCCGTGGACAGCCGTTACCGTATGGCTCAGGTACAGCGGTATGCCGTAATCATTCAGGCACTGCTCCACATTGCGGGGCAGGCCGCTGGGATATGGCTGGATCTCAAACACGGCCTGGACATGAGCGCCTTCCAGCGTAAGCCTGCGGGCCATAATCATGCCGATGTCCCCGGAGCCCAGGATGACCGCTTCCTTTGCAGGCATTACATTGTAGAGGTTAATATAAGCCTGGGCAACCCCTGCCGTAAACACACCGGCCGGGCGCTCACCGGGGATTCCCAAAGCGCCTCTGGTACGCTCCCTGCATCCCATGGTAAGGATCACGGACTTGGCCCTCCATACCTTAAGCCCCCGGCGTGTTGCTGCCGTCACTGTCCTGTCCTCTGCCACCTCCAGAACGGTTGCGTCCGTGATGTAAGGAATCCCTAATTCCTCCACCTCATCTATAAATCTCTGTGCATATTCCGGCCCGCTTAATGTGGTTTTAAAACGGGTCAGTCCAAAACCGTCATGAATGCACTGTCTGAGTATTCCTCCCAGCTGTTTTTCCCGTTCCACAATCAATATCTTATGGATTCCTTTCCTGTATAACCGGACAGCCGCAGCCAGTCCCGCCGGTCCGCCGCCCACAATGAGTACGTCTATCTCCATTTCCTACGCCTCCTCCCGCACTCTGCCGAAAAACATCTGTGAATCTTTTCTGGCATACCTGACTTCTGTTACCTTTTTTCCCAATTCATCTTCTATCATCTGCGCAATCCGCATCTGGCAGTATCCTCCCTGGCACCGCCCCATCATGGAGCGGGTCCTGTATTTGACTCCTGCCATGGTGTCAACTCCCAATGGATTATGAATGGCTGCCAGGATTTCAGCCCTGGTTACCTTTTCGCACCGGCAAATGACCTGGCCGTAATCAGGATTCTGCCGTATCATCTCCTCCTGCTCTTCTTTTGTCATCTCCGCAAAATGAGGAATCCCTTTTCTCACAGGATTAAACCCTGGATTCGGCGTAAGTTTCTCCCTCTCTTCCATAAGACTGATTGCATGACGGGCAATGGGCACTGCCGCTGTAAGCCCGGGGGACTCGATGCCCACCAGATTAATGGCGCGGGGCGCAATGTCATCCCTTATCTCTATCTTAAAATCCTGTATAACCCCGTCCTCATCCACCCATTTAGGCAGAATACCGGAATAGTTGCGGATATAATCTTTTTTATGGATACATGGCCACAGGTCCGAAGCACTCTTAGCCAGATAATCCATATTTTCCTGAGGCACGCCATAGTATGTAAAATCTGTTACCATCTCTGCGTTGGGACCAATAATGACATTTCCGTCAGTAGTGTTGGTCACGTGGATTCCCATGTAAGTATTGCTGGGAACCGGATATACAGGCATGGGAAGAAGATGTCCTGTGCACTTGTCCAGAATAATGTAATCTCCCTTGGAACCAATGACCTTATAGCCGCAGATGCCCAGCATATCGGAAATGTTGCCGCAGCCCAGTCCGGCGCTGTTCACAACCCACCGGGTGTGGAATTCACCTTTTGGCGTCGTAAGTATATATATTCCTTCGCTGTCCCGCCGTATTCCTGTCACTTCATGGTCAAAATAATACGCTGCTCCGTTGGCATGTGCATTCTCAGCCAGGGCTATGGTATAATTAAAAGGGTCCACAATTCCGCTGTTAGCCGAAAACATGGCAAATTCCCCTACCACAGCCGGAACCAGCTGATGGAGCCGTTCTTTGCCAATTAGCTCCAGGCCTGCTGCCCCATTTTCCTCCCCCTGCCGGATGGTCCGTTTCAGTGTTTCCATATCCTCCGCCGTATTGCCTACCAGCACCTTACCGCAGCGGATGAACTTAAAATCCAGCTCCTCTGCCAGTTGTCCCATGAATTGATTGCCTTCCACACAGAGCCTGGCCTTCAGTGAACCTGTGTCATAAGCAAACCCGCCATGGACCACACCGGAATTCCGGCCGCTGGTCTCATAGCAAACATCCAGGTTCTTTTCCAATACGCCTATTTTCAGACGGTATCTGGACATCTCCCTGGCAATGGCGCTGCCCACCACGCCGCCGCCAATAATGATTACATCATACAGTTGTTTCATGCCGCTTTCCTCCTAAAGGATAATTACAAAATTCATCCTATGAATATATTTTATTTTTACCATATTTACAAGGTATAGTCAAGATAAAATCGAATAAAACGCAACTATTTATAGGATGAATATTTCTTATTTTCATTTCACCACAAAAGTTACCCTTATCTGAAAACATCTGCAAACAGGTGCAAAAAGTGTGTCCCAAAATGAAAATAGATGAAACGGTACCCTCTTTTCTGTTTTTGTACAGAAAAGGAGCTGCTGCTCCAGTAGATTATTATTTATCTACTTTCGCAACAACTCCTTTATTGTGAGCCATTACTGTTCTTTAGCCCTCATCCCCTGCTTCCCATCCCGCATCTCACCTTTATAACGGTTGTCATTATACATCAGGTGGAAATACATAGCCTGCTGCGCCTCCACAGGCTTCCTGTCCCGGATAGCCTCAAATATCCTGCGATGGGATTTAAGCGTCTGTTCATACTCTGTTTCCTGGACAGCGCCGGCAAACACACGGACGCCGTCTGTGATTACCGGTACCAGGTTGGTCATGACCAGATTATGGGAACAATTTGCAATCTGGGCGTGAAACTGCGAATCCTTGTCAGCATAGTCCTCCCTTAGTATCATCTGTTCCTCCAGGCCCAGAAGTATGTTCTCCAGCTGGCGGATATCCTCTCCGGTGGCATTCTGGGCTGCCAGAGCCGCAATGGGCGGTTCCAGCATCACACGCACCTGAATCAGGTCCTCTGTCAGCTTTCTTCGGTCCTCTATCATGGCAAACCCCAGGGGATCATCGGAAACACCGTTTTTGTCTGAAATAAAGGTGCCTGAGCCCTGGCGTATGGTGACAATATTTCTGGACATGAGAATTCTAAGAGCTTCCCGCACCGTGTTGCGGCCAACCCCCAGAAGTTCCACCAGCTCAGCTTCCGTGGGAAGCTTATCTCCGGCCGTATAGCCGTCCCTTTGTATCATCTCCAAAAGCTTCTGGGATGCAATCTCCCCTAAGGTCTGTTTTTCCATGTTTCCTCCTGCCTGATGCATTATACCTTTACAATCTTATATCCAGCCGCCTTGGAAAGCCGGTTCATAATAGCCTGTCCCAGGTGGTCCTTGGGAAAGCTCTCCGAAAATATGTAGTCTACTCCCAAATCATCAAACTCCCTGAGCAGAGCGTAAAGATTATGAGCCACGGATGCCTGGCTTTTTCTTGCGCCTATACTTCGTACCTCGCCGTCTGTATAGCAGCCCCTGGACTCGTCCGTACAGATAACTCCCACCTTATAGCCGGCCTCAATCTTCTCCCTGGAGAGCTCCCGCACCTTGCGAATCATGGCCTGGAGCTGTGTCTCATCCAATCCGGTTTCCGGGGCCGCCCCTGTGTTCCAGTCTGCTCCGGTTTTCTGCTCTGCTCCGGTCACCTGCTCCGCTCCGCTCTCCCGCTCTGTTCCAGTCCCCGGCTCCACCAGTGTAAGGTCAGCCTTGGGGGCATAGTGCTTATACTTCATTCCCGGCGCCTTTGGCCTGACATCCGCAGATAGAGGGCCCAGTATAGCCGGGTCCACGCTTACCTCCCCCAGCACCTCCTCAAGCATTTCCATGGTGATGGCTCCCGGCCTCAGAACAGCCGGCACTGCAGATGAAACATCCACTATGGTGGACTCCACTCCGATTCCCACAGGTCCCCCGTCTATAATCATGTCTATTCTGCCGTTCATATCCTGCCATACGTGGCCGGCTGTAGTGGGGCTTGGCCGTCCTGATGTATTGGCGCTGGGCGCAGCCACAGGCACCCCGGCCAGGGCAATGAGCCTGTTTGCCACCGGGTCGTCCGGCATACGGATTGCCACGGTATCCAGACCGCCAGTTGTGCCGTAGGGAACCTTTTCACTCTTGGGAAATATCATGGTCAGGGGGCCTGGCCAGAAAGCCTCCATCAGCTTCCTGCCAGCCTCCGGTATCTCCTTTACAAGAGGCTCTACCTCCTCCACGCAGGATACATGGGCAATCAGAGGATTATCAGAGGGCCTCCCTTTTGCGGCATAAATTTTTCTTGCCGCGTCCTCGTCCAGCGCATTGCCGCCCAGACCGTACACGGTTTCCGTGGGAAATGCCACCAGGCCCCCTGAACGCAGTATGCCGGCTGCCTCTTTCAGTTCCTCATCCTTAATATGATTTCTGTCTTCTATGATAATTCTTTTTGTTTCCATGATTCATACCTCGATTGTTAAATACCGTTTGCTCTATGTCCAGTCTATTTTAGCACCCGCCACAGCCAATGTAAAGCCGGGAAATCCGGCCTATCCTGCACCTGTCACTTGAAGATTACGGACATTTCGTGTAAACTTAAGTCATCACAAATGATTGGAGGCTTTACCAATGAGCAACATTAACAGCGTAATGAAAGAATTCAAGGCATTTATCCTCAAAGGAAACATCATCGACATGGCCGTGGGCGTCATTATCGGCGGCGCTTTCAGCAAGATTGTGACTTCCCTTGTCAATGACATACTGATGCCCATACTGGGTGCCCTGACCGGAGGCGCAAGCTTCAACACACTTAAATATGTCATCCATCCCGCGGCCACTATAAACGGGGTAGAAGTAGAAGAAGCCGCCATACTTTATGGCAGCTTCCTACAAAATATACTGGATTTTCTCATTATCGGCGTGTGCATGTTCTTTATGATTAAGACTGTTGCCGTCATCAGCAGCCGGTTACGCCATGAAGAAGAAGCCAGGGAAGAAGCACCGGCACCGGCTGGTCCCACCCAGGAAGAACTTCTGGCTGAAATCCGCGACCTTTTAAAGGAACGAAGGGACATAGCCTGATATTCCTAGAAGAACCGAATCCGCTTGGCATTCTCCACAAATTCCCTGTTATTCCTGGTCCTTGCAAAAAGGTCAAGTATCTTTTCCACTGCATCCTCAGGTTTCAGGGAATTGGTGGCCTTGCGGATGATATCCACTGCCTCGGCTTCCTCCCTGGACAGCAGAAGGTCATCCCTTCTGGTTCCGGACTTCAATATGTCGATGGCCGGGAAGATACGCTTCTCAGACAGTTTCCTGTCGAGCACCAGCTCCATGTTGCCGGTGCCTTTAAATTCCTCATACACAACATCATCCATGCGGCTTCCCGTCTCCACCAGGGCAGTGGCCAGTACGGTCAGGCTTCCGCCCTCGCGCATATTTCTGGCAGCGCCGAAAAAACGCTTCGGCATATGAAGGGCTGCCGGATCCAGACCGCCGGATAATGTACGGCCGCTGGGCGCAACCGTCAGATTGTATGCCCTGGCCAGCCTGGTAATGCTGTCCAGCAGGATGATAACGTCACGTCCGTGCTCCACCAGACGCTTGGCCCGCTCAATCACCATCTCGGATACCCTCTTATGACGGTCAGGCAGCTCATCAAAGGTTGAGTAGATTACTTCCACATTTGGACCCACAATGGCCTCTCTTATATCCGTAACCTCCTCAGGGCGCTCGTCAATCAGAAGGATCATCAGATGCATGTCCGGATTATTGGTTGTAACGGCCTTTGCTACCTGCTTTAACAGCGTGGTCTTTCCTGCCTTTGGAGGGGATACAATCATACCGCGCTGTCCCTTTCCAATAGGTGCCAGAAGGTCCAGGACACGCATGGCCACCGTATTCCTCTCACCAGGTGTTTCCATATGAAGCCGCCTGTTAGGGAAGATGGGTGTCAGGTCCTCAAAGTTGGGCCTTGTCTCCGTGGCGCTTAAGGGATAGCCGTTTACCGTCTTGATGTAGAGCAGGGCCGCAAACTTCTCTGTTGCAGACTTCACTCTGCGGTTTCCCACTATAATATCTCCTGTTTTCAGATTAAAACGGCGAATCTGGGATGGAGCCACATAGACGTCGTTTTCACCTGGAAGGAAATTTTCACAGCGGATAAATCCAAATCCGTCGGGCATAACTTCCAGTATGCCGTTTGCCTCAATTCCGCTGTCTAACTCGGCCATATCCTGGCTGGAAAGGCCGATTGCGTCACTTCTATTGTCCGCTCTGGCAAAACGCTCTCCATCGTTCTGGGAAGGCGCACTGTTCTGGCTCATTCTGTTATTCATACTGCTGTTTCCATGTGTTTGGGAAGTCTGGGTCCTGTTCTGTGTATACTTGCTGTCGTACCCTCTTGAAACAGGGCGGCGGTTATCCGTTCCCCTGCTGTCATTCCGGTTTTCCTGATAATCCTGGCTCCTTGACTGGTTACGCTCAAAGGCATGGGGCTGGTCCTGGCTCCGGGGTGTTTCCTGGCTCCGGGATATCTCCTGACTCCGGGGCGTTTCCTGGCTCCGGGATATCTCCTGACTCCGAGGCGTTTCCTGGCTCCGGGATGTTTCCGTTTTTACTTCCCGTTTTATTTCCGCCGGCTTTATATCCGGGTTTTTCTCTGCCTCATCGCAGAGCAAATCAATAATTTCTGCCTTTCTTAATGAACTGATGCCCTTAATTCCACGGCTCTTGGCCATTTCCTTTAGTTCTGAAAGAGGCAGGGTCTGCAGTTTTTCACGCATAGTATTTCTCCTTATTAAATTCAATTCTTCACCCGCAAAAAAAGCCGGTGTACGCCTTCTGTCTATATTCAAATTATCTTCTGTTCATTCAAATTCGGGGTTTATTCCAGATTTGGGAATTGCTCAGGGACTAACAGACTGCCGGCAGTATCAAGAAAACTGCCAGCCAATCTATGTATAGCCCTATTATATACACGAATATCAGGGATTGTAAAGTTAAAATTTGAGAAAATCAGCTTTTAAGCCATTTCATATGCGCATTTATCTGCTTCTCATAGCCATTGTCAGAAGGTTCGTAAAATACGGTTCCCTCCATACCTTCGGGCAGATACTGCTGCTGCACATAATGCTTGGGATAGTCGTGAGCATAGAGGTAGCCTGCCCCGTGTCCCAGCTTTTCCGCTCCCTTATAATGCTTGTCCTGCAGATGGACCGGCACAGGCATGGTCCGTTCGTTCCTCACCGCTTCCATGGCCTTCTGTACCGCCATACAGGCAGCGTTGCTCTTTGGAGCTGTGGCCACATAGGTCACTGCCTGGGAGAGGATGATATTGGCCTCGGGAATTCCGATGCGCTCTGCGGCCTGGGCTGCGTTTACCGCCACCACAAGGGCCTGAGGGTCAGCATTTCCCACATCCTCCGCAGCGCATATCATAATTCTTCTGGCTATGAACTTGATGTCCTCTCCCGCGTACAGCATCCGCGCCAGATAATACACGGCCGCGTCCGGGTCCGACCCCCGCATGCTTTTAATAAACGCGGATATAGTGTCATAGTGGTTGTCCCCGTTCTTATCATACCGGACAGCCCTTTTCTGAATACATTCCTGGGCCACTGCCATATCAATGTGAATCCGTCCGTCCGCTCCCTTTGCAGTGGTCAGTACCCCCAGCTCCACGGCATTGAGCGCGGCCCTGGCATCCCCGTTGGCCGTGTCTGCCAGAAAATCAGCTGCATCCTCGTCAATGTCGGCATCGTAAATGCCCATTCCCCGTTCCTTGTCATATACCGCCCTGCGGATCAGCTCCTTGACATCCTCCTTTTCCAGGGGCTTAAGCTCAAATATCCTGGACCTGGAAAGAAGAGCCCCGTTTACCTCAAAATACGGATTTTCCGTAGTGGCTCCAATCAGTATCAGGGTCCCGTCCTCCACAAAGGGCAGAAGGTAATCCTGCTGTCCTTTATTAAAGCGGTGGATCTCATCCACAAACAAGATGGTTTTCCTTCCATACATGCCAATATTGTCCTTGGCCTCCTTCACCACCTCCTCCATGTCCTTCTTTCCTGCCACTGTGGCGTTAATCTGCCGGAAATCCGCACTGGTTGTATTGGCAATGACCTTGGCCAGGGTTGTCTTACCGGTTCCCGGAGGTCCGTAAAAAATAATGGACCCCAGCTTATCCGCCTGTATGGCCCGGTACAGCAGCTTATCCTTTCCCACAATATGCTGCTGCCCCACCACCTCATCCAGGGTCCTTGGACGGAGCCTGGAAGCCAGAGGCGACTCCTTCTCCATATCCTTTTCTCTCATATAATCAAATAAATCCATATCTGTATTCTCCTCAGTCAATCAGCAGTTCATCCACCGTAACAAAAGTATAGCCCCGCTTCGTGAGCGTGTCAACGATTTCCAGGGCTGCTTCCACAGAAGTGGGAAAAATATCATGCATCAATATGATATCCCCGTCCTCCACATCCTTAAGCACCCGCTTCACCACACGGTTGGTATTGCGCAGTTTCCAGTCCAGGGAGTCCACAGACCACAGGACAGTGGTCATGCCCACCCTGCACTCCAGCTCCTCGTTCCAGTCCCCATAGGGCGGGCGCATGTATTGGGGCCGCTCTCCTGTAATTTCTTCTATCATCCGGCTGGTCCTGTCCACAGCCTGGCAGACCGCGTCTGAACCGGCCTTTGTAAGCTGCACATGGCTGTAGCTGTGGTTTCCAATCAAATGGCCCTCTGCCTTCATGCGCTTTACAATCTCCTCGTTTCCCTCTATGTTCTGTCCCATCAGAAAAAAGGTTGCCCGGACATTCCGCTCTTTCAGCCCGTCCAGCAGTTTTTCCGTGCAATCCTCATTTGGTCCGTCGTCAAAGGTCAGAGCCACACATTTTCCTTCCAGTCCCTTGGCCCGGTCCAGGGTATCCCCTCCCTCCCTGACCCAGGAGCCCTCGTCGGCGGACACATGGGCCGGCATCTCCCCCCTGACCGTATGGATAAGGCCGCCCAGCAGCAAAAGGTCCGCTATGCAGACAGCTGCCAGGAGCTTTGACTTATTTATCAGCTTCACCCTGTTTTCCCTCTCTTATTTCGCATCCTTATCTATCCAGTATATGTGCAGGGGCAATATAAAAATGCTTTTACCTTTTTCTCCCTTTACAGACTTCATAATATGTGCGGGAAGAAGAAAACAGCGCCGGGACTGCTCCCGGCGCCGCTTGGCTGATTTTACATCATATTGAAGTTATATCCTGATAAAAATGATACCCTGATTGAGCTTATTGTCCATTACATTAAACCCAGCGGCGGCTGTCACGGCCCTAATGGCGTGACCACCACGCCCGGTCCGCCGGATGAACCGGTGACAGCCTGGCCCAAACCCGGTGCCTGGTTAGATACCCCGCCGTTCTGTGAAGGCTGTGGTGCCTGTCCTCCCTGGCTGCCGTCCGGCGCCTGGGTCTGTACATTTCCTGTCTGGCTGTCTCCGGTCTCATTTCCCGCTTCCTGCACAACCTGGCTGAGCACTCCGCTTCCGTCAGCAGTATAGGCCACGCCGCCTATATCCACGGTGGTGCCTGCCGCCATCCGGCCTGTGGATGGGTCCATATAGTAGTGGAGTCCGCCCACGTCGATCACGCCTTTGGCCATACGTCCTGAGCCCTCAAAATAATACCAGGCCCCATCCATCTCACGCCAGCCCGTGGCCATTGCGCCGGACCCCTTCAGGTAATACCGCTCACCGCCGTCATCCAGCCAGCCTGTCTGCATCACGCCATCCTGGCTGCTGTAATACCAGGTTCCATTGTCATTGATCCAGCCCCTGGAAAGAGCTCCTGAGCTGTCCAGATAGTACCACTTCCCGTTCTGGCTGGTCCAGCCTTTTGCCATGGCCCCATTTCCCTCCAGGAAGTATCTGCGCCCGCCGTCGTCCAGCCAGCCTGTCTGCATCACGCCATCCTGGTTGCTGTAATACCAGGTTCCGTTGTCATTAATCCATCCCTTGGAAAGGGCGCCTGAACTGCCGAAGTAATACCATTTCCCGCTGTCGGATTTCCAGCCGGTTATCATCTTACCGGTAGTGTCATCCAGATAGTAGGACTTGCCGGACTGGTTAAGCCAGCCCTTGGACACCAAACCGTCCCCGTTCATATAGTACCATGTGCCGTCATCCTGAATCCAGTTGTTCTTCTGCTTTGCATAGTTCTGGTAATAGTAGGTCTGGCCATTGATGGTTCTCCACGTATTCGCCGGAATCACAGAGGTGAAATCCTTGAACTGGAAATCAATATCTACATTGCCGCTTATACCGTTTACAGCGCCGGTGCTGGTTGCCTGCCACATAACGGGATTCTGATAGGCCGGTTTGGCGGAATAGCGCGCCACCCATACAGGGTAATTCATCTTGCTCATATCCAGCTTATTGGCAAGCCAGTTGTCATTGGCATAGATGACCGGATAATAGCCCGCCTCTGAAATCCGACCGCAGAACGCGTTGGCGATGGCGGCCAGCTCATCCTTGGAAAGGGTTCCCTGGGTGGAATCCTCCATGTCAAAAGCCACCGGATAGGAGACCGGATAATCGTGAATCAGGTTGAGAACAAAGTTCGCCTCCTCCACTGCCATCTCCGGCGTCATGGCCAGTGAATAGATATATACGCCCACCTTGACGCCTGCCGCGCTGGCCTGCTGGATATTCCTGTAGAAATAAGGGTCCACTGCGCCCTTTGAACGGGTGCCCAGCATGACGAAGGACACGTCGTCCGCAGCTACCTGGCTCCAGTTAATATCCCCCTGCCACCTGGACACGTCGATTCCCCGGAACAGCACATTATTGATGGCTGAGCCGTCCGGCATCTGGTATACGCCGTTTACCTTCTTCCACGCATTGGGATTTGCGGTGGAAGCAGACTGTCCTGAGGTGCTTCCTGTTCCGGAAGCAGTCCCTGTGCTGCCGGCGGAGCTCTGCCCCGGTCCTACGGGAGATATGACCGTGGCGGACTGGGTCTCCCCCGGTCCCACGGCCAGGGATGTACCGGCAGGCACAATTGTCCCTGCTCCAATGAGTCCTGCCAGGGCAAGTGCGTGGCAGCGCCTCATGATCTGCGTCGTATTTTTCATAGTATTCTCCTCATACCTTTGTATTTTTCAAAAAAGAGGGGATGTCCAGCCATCCGCTGTCACATCCCCCCTTATTAAACCGCTGTCAATCAACCTGGTCCGTCTGTCCGTCCTGGTTCAAGCGCAGTTGATGAGCCGGATGGGCTGTTATTGGAATTGCCGCTGGTCGGGCCGTTTGAACTGTTTCCGGAGCCGCCCGGTGTGCCGCTGCTGATACCGGATCCGGAAGAACCGGACACTCCAGGTCCGCCGCTGCCGCCGGAACTGCCGGAATTATTGTTCACGGTTCCCGGAGTCTGGGCCGATACGCCGTTGGCATTCTGGCATACGCCGCTGCCGTCAAAGTTATACTGAACGCCGTTGATGGTGGCTGTGGTGCCTGCAATCATCTTGCCCTCGTTGGCAGGGTTCAGATAATAATACTTGCCGTCCAGCTGAATCCATCCCGTCATCATATGCCCGTTGCTGTTGAAGTAATGCCAGGAATTATCAATCTGCTTCCAGCCCGTGGACATCTTGCCGTTGCTTGTATCCATATAATATTTGTTGCCTTCGCTGTCGCTCAGCCAGCCGATCAGCATCCGGCCGTCCGTATTCAGGTAGAAATAATCATTATCCACTTTAGCCCAGCCCGTCATCATCTTGCCGTCCGTGCCAAAGAGATACCAGTTGTCCTTAATCTGTGCCCAGGAATTAACCACGCACTTTCCGTTGCTCTGGAAATAATACCAGGCCCCGTCCATCTCACGCCAGCCGGTTGCCATGGTACCGTTGCCCCGCATGAAGTAGTAGTCATTGCCAATCTTCAGCCAGCCTGTAACCATACTGCCGTCATTCAGCATATAATACCACTTGCCGTCCTCCGGATTAATCCAGCCCATGGCCATAAGACCATTCGGCCTGAAGAAATACCACTTGCCGTCAATCTGCTTAAAACCCGTGGACATATGTCCCGTGGATAAGTCCATGTAATACCAGCCCTCGCTGGTCTGAAGCCATCCTGTATGTGTCTGTCCGTTATAGATATAAGTCCAACTATCATTGGATTTACTCCATCCGTCCGCCGCATAGCTGGTAAATACAGACCCCAATGACATGGCCCCAATCATACCGGCTGCCGCCATTGCCGCCCAGTACTTTTTATATCCCATTTGTCATCCTCCTCGCCTGGTATATCTGGCCGGGGCATAGGAATCCCCAACCGTTTACATATCTCCGATTATAGCACAAACCCATATTCATTTGGTAACAAATTTATTACAATTTCCGTAATTTCCTATAATATTTTTTTGCATACCGGTACATGATGATGGTGTATTCCCCGAACTCATCTCCCAGAATACTTTTATATACAGCCCACAGACACCACAGGAATCCGCCCAGGGCCGCATTGGCATAGAGCGCAAACAATTCGTCTTCACCGGGTTCCCGCCTGAGATAAAGCCTGAAAAGCCGCTCCATGTCCTCTTCATTGTAATAGGAATAAATAGCGCACATGGACACATCCATCACCGGATCGCACATTCCTGCATACTCCCAATCCAGAAGTTTTACACTGCCGTCCTCAAAAAAGAGAAAGTTATCCACATTTGCATCAATATGACACAGGCATTTTGGGCGTTCCATTGAGTCAAGGGTATCCATAAGCCAGTCCATCCACCCCTTTACTTCCTCGTAATCCTCAAACAAAAGGGCGCCGTGGCTCCTGCACAGCTTTTCGTAAAAGCTGATCCTCTCCCGGATATCAAAGGAATGGGCCACCGTGATGCCTGACTGGTGAAGGCGGCGCACCATAGACATGCATTTTTCCATATCGGCCCAATCTGCGGAATCCGCATTTCTGGTACCTTCATAGTAATCCGCTATCTTATACCCGGTCTTTTCATTCATGTACAGCACATGCTCGGTGATTTCCAGTGAGGCAACGGCATCATAGACTGTTTTTTCCTGTTCCCTGTTAATCAGAAGTTCTGTTCCCGGACCCGGTATGCGGCAGATGCAGTGGCGGTCCTCCACCTTAAACAGAAAGGACTTGTTGGTCATGCCTGCTTTCAGGCAGCGGATATCCTTAATGCTGGATTCCGGTACCTTGAATACCTCTGCGACCAGCTTCATGGCCGCATTGTCAGAATGATTCTGATAGCGGGGGTCAAACAGGCGCAGCTCCTCCAGGTTCTCAAATTCATATACCTGATCATCCGGCTGACGGTTCACATCCATCTCTATCTCATCCCACCGGGAGGCCGCCAGGCCGCCGGCTTCCTGGGCTGCTTCCAGCAGTCCGCCGCCTTCCTCCTCAAGCCGCCGTCTGGCCTCTCCCTCCAGCATGTCCACATAGACCTGTTCCCAGTAGAACTGCTCTGTCCCCGGTATCTTATAATAGGCTTCCAGCACCGGAAGGAACTGCCGGGAAAATTCCCGGGAAAAATAAGCCGGACCATACATGACCCACTGGTCCCGTCCGCCTACTTTTACGTCGGTAATCCTCCCCTTTTTATTGAAATAAAGGCACCATTCCCTGGTCTCTCCCCTCTGAAAGGCAGAGCTGTACCAGGCCCCGCATTCATAGGCATGATACATATTCTCACGCATCCAGTTATCCGATGACAGGACGTACATATTGCGCCCCTCCAGCACCTTCCTGGCCCGGTAAATGGTGGTCAGGGTGTTTTTACTGGTATATTCAGGATTGTACAGAAGCTCCACGCCGTATTTATCAATAAGGTATTCAAACTTCTCCTTCAGATATCCCACTGCTATGGTTATGTTCCTTATGCCCGCTTCGTGAAGCTGCTTAATCTGACGTTCAATCATACGCTCCCCAAAGACCTCCAGAAGCCCCTTGGGCGTCTCAAAGGTCAGGGGGACAAAGCGTGAACCGAAGCCCGCTGCAATAATAAGGGCCCCGTCCACCTTATATTGGTCTAACAGCTTCCGGCCATCCGGCATAAGTCTCCATCGGGCCTTGCCCTTTTGGCTGCTTTCCTCTCCTATATATCCCTTTGCCAGACATTCCTTAATCAAACCATTGGCCGTGCCCAGGGAGACATCCAGCTTTCCGGCCAGCTCTCTCTGGGTAATATCCGGCTGCTCCAGCACTGCCCTGCATACAAGTCCATGTCTGTCCATTGTGTAATCCTCGCTTCCCTGCCTGTTTATGTTCAAATTTATCGTTTTGCAAAAATATATGAACATTATATCATACCCGTTTAAAAAAGCAAGTATAAAAAGCAGCATCACAGCGTTCAAAAAACGGAAGGAAATATTTCTATTTTTAAATCATAACGCTAAAAAGCCAGGTTCGGAATAATATCCCGGAACCCGGCTTTCCTCTCTATAAACTTACACTTCAAATATCAAATCCCCATAACTGGGCATTGGCCACAATTCCTTATCCACAATCATCTCCAGCTGGTCCACAGGTGCTCTGAGTGCTTCCATGGCCGGCACCACCTGGCTGTGGTAGACAAGTGCCTGAACCTTACCGCCTTCAGCGGCGGCAGCCTTTTCTGTCACCTCCAAAAGGCGGGCAAGGGCTGTCTTTATCTCTGCCAGCAGCTTTGAGGTCTCTATCAGCAGCTCTGTCTGGGTGCTTACATCCGCTTCCTGGCATACACCCTTCACGGCTGCGATGGAGGAAGCCAGCTGTGTGGTATACTTGATTACTGCCGGTATAATAGACTTGCTGGCCATGTCATACATGGTCCTGGCCTCAATGTTAATGGCTTTGGAATAGTTCTCATATTCCACCTCAGACCTGGATTCCAGCTCAGCTTTTGTGAATACCCCGAACGCCTCAAACAGCTTCACTGCCTTATCCGTTGTCAGGGCCGGGATGGCATCCACCATGGAGCGGATGTTTGGAAGTCCTCTCCTCTCAGCCTCAGCCACCCACTCGTCTGAATAGCCATTTCCGTTAAAAATAATTCTCTTATGGGCAGCCAGGGTCTCCTTGATGAAATCATGTACAGCCATATCAAAGTCCTCTGCCTTTTCCAGCATGTCTGCTGCTTCCTTAAAGGCCTCTGCCACAATGGTGTTCAGCACAGTATTGGGGGAGGCGATGGAATCCGAGGACCCCACCATGCGGAACTCAAATTTATTGCCCGTAAAGGCAAAGGGTGATGTACGGTTCCTGTCCGTGGCATCCTTATCCAGGTCCGGAAGAATGTCAACGCCGGTCTTTAAGGTACCGCCCTGTTTGGAGTGGGTGGCTTCGCCGGTGCTGCACAGCTGATCAATTACATCCTCAAGCTGCTCTCCCAGGAAAATGGATATGATGGCGGGCGGCGCCTCGTTGGCTCCCAGTCTGTGGTCATTTCCCACATCGGAGGCAGATTCCCTGAGAAGGTCTGCATGGATATCCACAGCCTTGATGATACATGCCAGTACCAATAGGAACTGGATGTTTTCGTGGGGCGTGTCTCCGGGATTCAGGAGATTGGTGCCGTCATCCCCGGTCAGTGACCAGTTGTCGTGCTTACCGGAACCATTGACGCCTGCAAAGGGCTTCTCATGAAGGAGACAGGCCATGCCGTGACGTCCGGCCACCTTCTTAAGGGTCTCCATCACAATCTGGTTGTGGTCAACGGCCTGGTTCACACCCTCGTAGATGGGAGCAAGCTCATGCTGGGCAGGAGCCACCTCATTGTGCTGTGTCTTGGCAGGCACGCCTAATTTCCACAGCTCTTTATTTACATCATTCATGTAAGAACCGATTCTCTCACGGATGGCGCCGAAGTAATGGTCCTCCAGCTCCTGGCCCTTGGGAGGCATTGCGCCGAATAAGGTGCGTCCGGTGTAAATCAGGTCCTTGCGCTGCAGATATTTTTCTCTGTCTACCAGAAAATATTCCTGCTCCGCGCCCACGGACGGTGCGACCCGCTTGGCTGTGGTGTTGCCGAATAAGCGAAGTATCCTTAATGCCTGCTCATTGACAGCCTGCATGGAACGCAGCAGCGGGGTCTTTTTGTCCAGCGCCTCTCCCTTATAGGAACAAAAGGAAGTGGGGATGCACAGTGTCACGCCGATGGCGTCTTCCCGCAAAAAGGCCGGTGAGGTACAGTCCCAAACCGTATATCCCCTGGCTTCAAAGGTAGCGCGAAGGCCGCCGGATGGAAATGAGGATGCGTCCGGCTCGCCCTTGATCAGCTCCTTGCCGGAGAATTCCATGATTACCTTACCGTCGGAGGGAGCAGAGATAAAGGAATCATGCTTCTCTGCAGTCACGCCTGTCAGCGGCTGGAACCAGTGGGTATAGTGGGTGGCTCCCCTCTCAATTGCCCAGTCCTTCATGGCATGGGCAACCACATCCGCAATACTGGGGTCCAGCTCTGCCCCGTCTTCAATGGTTTTCTTCAGCTTCTTGTACACACTCTTTGGCAGACGGTCCCTCATCACCGCGTCATTGAATACATTTTTACCGAACATCTCCGATACATTCAATACATCGCTCATAGAATTATCCATCCTCTCTTTTTATCTTCCTTTTCCAAAATCGTTTCCCAAATCCTCAGGTCACAGTTCTCCCGGGTCATACATCTCTTCTCACGTAATTATATTAAGTCCGCGCGGATATATAATAAAAAGGTGTTCCCCCTCTGAGAGAGAACACCTTTGTTCTTTATTAAAATAAACCATTTCCACTGAAATTGCAAGTGGTTTTTAAATAAATATACATTTTTATTCTAATAAGGATTATGAAGCTGCATTAATAACTGGCATCTGTTATAGTGATGTAGGTTATAAATCAGCCGGTACATCATATATTAGGCCTTGCCGACGGAACCGAACAGCTCCATCTTTTCCTTAACAGTTGCCCGGATAGCATCAGCGCCCGGAGCCAGAAGCTTTCTTGGGTCAAAGCCCTTGCCCTTCTGGTCCTTGCCTGCCTCGATGTATTCCCTGGTGGCTGCTGCGAAGGACAGCTGGCACTCTGTGTTTACATTGATTTTTGCAACGCCCAGGCTGATAGCCTTTTTAATCATATCCTCAGGGATACCTGTACCGCCGTGAAGAACCAGAGGCATGTCGCCTACGGCTGCCTTTACCTGCTCCAGTACATCGAAGCGCAGGCCCGGCCAGTTCTCAGGATATTTGCCGTGGATATTGCCGATGCCGGCTGCCAGGAAGTCAATTCCCAGATCAGCGATGGCCTTGCACTCCTGGGGATCAGCGCACTCGCCTAAGCCTACCACGCCGTCTTCCTCACCGCCGATGGATCCAACCTCTGCCTCCAGGGACAGGCCCATGGCATGTGCTACCTTAACCAGCTCCTTTGTCTTCTCGATGTTCTCTTCGATTGGATAGTGGGAACCATCAAACATGATGGAGGAAAATCCTGCTTTGATACATTTATAGCAGCCATCGTAAGTACCATGGTCCAGATGCAGGGCAACCGGAACCGTGATGTTCAGTTCTTCCATCATGGCCTCAACCATGGCAGCAACTGTCTTAAATCCTGTCATATACTTTCCTGCGCCCTCGGATACGCCCAGGATAACCGGAGATTTCAGTTCTTCTGCTGTCAGCAGTACGGACTTGGTCCACTCCAGGTTGTTGATGTTAAACTGGCCAACTGCGTACTTGCCTTCCCTTGCTTTCTCAAGCATGTCTTTTGCTGAAACTAACATATTATACCTCCTTATAACTTTGTTATTTTATTAACTATCTCACCCATTATATCGCATACGCGAACAAAAAGGAAGATGTTTTTCATTAAATCAGCTGATGCCCAGGATGTCCTTTACCTCGTTCTTCATATCATCCACACCGCACTCCCTGTTATGGCGGACGGCTGCATGGCGGATTTCCTCCACAGCCTGGGGAACAGCGACGCCGGACAGGGCGCTTAACGCATCCACAATTTCAAATTCATCCTTGCCCTCCAGTCCTTCCCTGCCTGCAATGGCTTCCATGACACTGTGGGAGAATTTATACGGACTGGCAGTGGACGCTATGACTGTCTTTGTGTCATCCCCGCTTTCCTTCCTGTAAATTCCATATACAGAAGCCGCAACGCCTGTATGGGTGTCAATGAGATAGCCCGTATCATCAAACAATTTTTTGATGGTGGCAGCGTTCTGCTCCTGGGTGGCAAAACCTCCCACAAAATCAGACATGAAGGCGCGCATTTCAGGCGTAACCTCATATCTTCCCTCCCGGGAAAGCCCCCGCATCAGGTTTCCGCTTGCAAGGGCGTCACATCCTGTACTCATGTAGATGAGGCGCTCCAGGTTGCTGGATATAAGGATATCCATGGATGGTGAATTGGTGAGGATAAACTCTCTTTTCCTGTCATAAATTCCTGTTGTAAAAAAGTCATACAAGACTTTATTGTCATTGGAGGCGCATACCAGAGTCTTTACAGGAAGTCCCATACGCTTGGCAAAATAGGCTGCCAGGATGTTGCCGAAATTACCTGTGGGCACCACCACATTGATATTCTCGCCCTTCTCTATCTCTCCTGCTTCTAACAGTTTGGCATAAGCATATACATAGTATACAATCTGAGGAACCAGACGGCCAATGTTAATGGAATTTGCCGAGGAAAACTGGAACCCCTTTCCCATAAGCTCTGCTTCCAGGTCCTTGTCCCCGAACATTTTCTTCACGCCGGTCTGAGCGTCATCAAAATTGCCGTGGATTGCCACCACAGAGGTGTTGTCCCCTTTCTGGGTGCGCATCTGAAGCTCCTGGACCTTGCTGACTCCGTCCTTGGGATAGAATACAATGATCCGTGTGCCGGGCACATCTGCAAATCCGGCCATGGCCGCCTTGCCCGTATCCCCGGATGTGGCCGTGAGAATGACGATTTCCCGGTCCACATGGTTCTTCCTGGCCGCTGTCGTCATAAGGTGCGGCAGGATGGACAGAGCCATGTCCTTGAATGCTATGGTGCTTCCATGGTACAGTTCAAGATAATATGCCCCGTCAGCCTTTGCCAGAGGCGCTATCTCCTCTGTATCAAACTTGCTGTCATAGGCCCTGGCAATACAGTCCTTTAGTTCCTTTTCCGTATAATCTGTCAGGAACAGCTTCATGACCTCATACGCGGTTTCCTGGTATGTCATGGACGCCAGCTTTTCAAGGGGCACATCCAGCTGCGGAATACAGGACGGCATGAACAGGCCGCCGTCCTTTGCAAGGCCCTGTAAGATGGCCATGGAAGCTGTCACTTCCTTTTCACCGCCTCTTGTACTCTGATAGGTTAATCCCATACTCTTTTTCCTCGCTTTTGAAATTCTCAATTAGTAATGTTACCAAAATATTAACATATTTCCCGGACAGACGCAACTGCAAACACGGATACCTTCCTTTTCCGCCCTTTATCTGGTATACTGATACAGCCTGTCCCCATACCGGCCGGGCCTCATCAGCCGCGGTATCCGTACAGGCCCAATAAGCCCGGGAGGAACATTATCATGACCTATGAACACATTGTTGCCGGAACCTTCGTAAGCCGGCCCAACCGCTTTATCGCCCATGTGGAGACAGGGAACAGGACAGTGGTATGCCATGTAAAAAACACCGGCCGGTGCAGGGAGCTTCTGATTCCCGGAGCCGCGGTTATACTGGAATTCCATCCGGACGCAGCCGTTTCCGGAAGAAAGACCGAGTATGACCTGATTGGCGTATATAAAAATGATCTGTTCATCAATATGGACTCCCAGGCCCCCAACAAGGCTGCATGGGAGTGGCTGACCTCACTGGACGGCAGCATGGACAGCTGCGGCTGTGCGGAAAAAGCCGGCTCCCCCTTTTCCCATCTTGGACCTTATGTACCCTGTGACATACGGCGGGAGGTCACCCACGGCGACTCACGGTTTGACCTGGCATTCTCCCTGAGAGACCGGGATACAAAGGCAGTGTCCCCGGCCTTTATGGAAGTCAAAGGCGTAACCCTGGAGGAAAACGGTGTGGCCATGTTTCCTGACGCGCCCACGGAACGGGGCATCAAACACTTAAAGGGCCTTATAAGGACCCATGAGGAAGGTTATGAGGCTTATGTCCTGTTTGTCATCCAGATGAAGGGCATCCGTGGCTTTACCCCCAATGACATGACCCATCCGGCCTTTGGGGACGCGCTCAGGCAGGCCCGTGAAGCCGGCGTCCATGTGCTGGCATATGACTGTCTCGTAACACCCGATACCATGATTGTGGATTCACCGGTAAAGGTCATTCTGGATTAGAACATGCCGCAAAATACCCTTTAAACGCTCCGGGCCAGGGCCTCCCGTTGGGAAGCCCTGGCCGTTTCAGCATTCATATTGAATAATATAATCCCCAAACTTCAGGTATTTTAGAGCGGCAGTTATTTTAAGAGCGGCAGTTTTTAAGAACGGCAGTTGCCGCAATTGCCGCAATTGTTCCAATTACCGCAATTATTGCAGTTATTGCATGAGCAGCGGCAGTTTGAAGCCGCAGCGGTCCGGTCTGCTGCCTGGGCAGCCGTCCTTGCCTCAGCCGACTGATTACATCTGTTGTTGGCATAGAACCCTGCCATATAGCCCTGCCAGTATAAATCGCAGGTCCGGCCTGTTCCGCCGCATGACCCGGCAGTGCCTGCTGCGGCTGCGGCCGCAGTACTTCCGCAGTTTCCGCCTGCAGCTGCCGTTCTGGCAAATGCTGCATCCCCTGCATAATAAGCTCCCTCATAAGTTCCTGCATATTCATTCCAACCATTACAATTATTATAATTCATAGTGTTAATCTCCTTTCATCTAGGTTGTACTTTATTATACGGGGCTGGGCCAAAAGTGTGACAACCCTCCTTTTATTCCCACAGATACGTACGCTGCATATAATATCATAACAAACCTGAACGGTGATTCACTATGGTCTATCCGCTACATGAACTGAAACCGGGAGAACGGGCCGAAATCGTCTGGGTTATCAGCGAACCGCCTATGTCGCTGCGGCTGGAAGAGCTGGGTTTTACAGCCCCGGCACTGGTGACCTGTATTCTGAAGGGGAGGCGCGGCCGCATGTCCGCCTACCAGATACAGGACACGGTCATCGCCCTCAGGCCCCAAAATGCCAGGGAAGTGCTGGTACGGCCTTTGCAGCCAGTTTAAACCCCACGACTGCCTTAATACCGGTTGTCAAATACACGGGTAGACTTCTTCTCGCTTCTTGGAAGCTCGCCCAGCTCCACCAGCTTCACCACAGGAGTCAGGCCAATCCGCCCCTTAAACTGATTCTGGATTTCGATTTCCAGGGCGTATTTGTTAATAGATGGATTTGTCTCTACAAATAAGGTCAGCACATCCTTGCCCATCAGATGGTCCACCATAACCTGGTATTCGCTGGAGGCACCTTCTATGGAGCTTAAAAGCTCCTCTATCTGGCTTGGGAATATGTTCACGCCCTTTACCTTGACCATATCGTCGGTACGCCCAATGAGGGTGCCGATTCTGGGATAAGGCGAACCGCAGGGACAGTCTCCCGGCACGATTCTGGACAGGTCGTGAGTGCGGTAACGAATCAGGGGAGCACCTTCCTTTTTCAGGGTAGTGATGACAATTTCTCCCACCTCGCCGTCAGGCAGCACCTCACCTGTCTTGGGGTCCACAATCTCGATGTATATGTAGTCATCCCAGTAGTGCATGGCTCCCTGTTTCTCGCAGTTAATGGCAATTCCCGGCCCGTACACCTCCGTAAGGCCGTAAATGTCGAACAGATCCACTCCCAGCTCAGCCGCTATCCTGTTCCTCATCTTCTCGCCCCAGCGCTCGGAACCAATAACACCCTTTTTCAGATGGATGCGCTCTCCAATGCCTCTCTTGGCAATCTCCTCCGCCAGCAAAAGAGCATAGGAGGACGTGGCGCACAGGACTGTGGACTTCATATCCATCATCATGCGCAGCTGCTTATCCGTGTTGCCGGGTCCCATGGGAACGGTCATCGCGCCCAGACGCTCCGCTCCCAGCTGGAAACCGATTCCGGCTGTCCACAGACCATATCCCGGCGTAATCTGGATACGGTCCAGGTTTGTGATGCCCGCCATCTCATAGCAGCGCGCAAACATCAGAGCCCAGTCATCCACATCCTTCTGGGTATAGGGAATGATGACCGGTGTTCCGGTGGTGCCTGAGGAAGAATGAATACGCACGATTTTCTCTTCCGGAGCAGCCATCAGGCCCAGAGGATACGCTTCCCTCAAATCACCCTTCCAGGTAAAAGGGAGCTTCTCGAAATCCTCCTGGGACTGTATCTGATTCACATTGACGCCTTCCAGCTTATGTTTGTAAAAGCACTCCTTGGCTGTCAGTTTCTTGAGCTGTTCCTTAATGAGAAGGAACTGGGATTCTTTCATCTTCATCTGGTTAATCCTCCGTTTATCTTATCATGGCGCTGGCTGCCGCGCCCAGCTTCAGGGCCTTCATATTCATGTCCTTAAACTTTTCCGGCACTCTTTTTTCAATGGCTGCCTCCATCTCCTCCAGGGAAATTCCTATCAGTCCGCTGGCAATGGCTGCTCCCAGCAAGGCCACATTCATCACCTTCGGGGAACCGCACTCCATGCCAATGGACGCTGCATCCACCACCACCAGGTTCTCCCCGGCATGTTCCAGGTATTCCATCATCTCCCGGCCCGTGTAGGCACCTCCTGTCAGGGAAGCTGTCACCGGCCGTATGGGGGCCGGGGATACCACCACACAGCCGCCCTTTTTCAGGTAAGGCAGGCACCGGACAGCCTCTGCCGGTTCAAAGCCGATGATCACGTCTGCCCCGCCGTGGGGTATCAGCGGAGAATATATCTCCTCACCGATACGCACATGACTCACCACGCTTCCGCCCCTCTGGGCCATGCCGATGGTTTCAGCTCCCCTGGCCTCCATTCCCTTCTCCATGGCCGCCAGGGCTATGAGGCGGGATGCCAGGACAGTGCCCTGACCGCCCACTCCGCACAGCAATACATTTTTTGTCATCTTATATACCTCGCTCTCCAAGCATCTTCCCTGTCCTGTCCGTCTGAAGCAGGACTATTTAACCGTTTCAATGGCGTCTACGGAACAGATCTGGCTGCACAGGCCGCATCCGGTGCACAGGCCGCTGTCTATGCGCACCATATCCCCGTCCAGCACCAATGCGGGACAGCCAATCTCATTGATGCAGGTCCGGCAGTTCACACATCTGTCCTCCGCAATCCTGCACGTCCGGAAGCTTTTTATGATAGCCGCACAGGGGGACTTGAAAATAACGGCTTTCACGCCCTTCATGGCGGACAGCTTAAGCACGGCGTCCACACACGCATTTAAATCCAGCGCGTCCACTGTAACGGTATTCTTTACGCCAATACCCTCCAGCACCTTTGTAATGTCCACTTTCTCCACTACATTTCCCATCATGGTACGGCCTGTGCCCGGATGGGGCTGGTGGCCTGTCATGGCCGTGGTGGAGTTGTCCAGGATGCACAGGGTCAGGCTGGCCTCATTGTATACCGCATTGACAATACCTGTGAGACCGGAGGCAAAGAAGGTGGAATCTCCCACAAAGGAAAAATACCGTTTGTCCGGCTCCACCCGCTGCAGCCCCTGGGCCATGGTAATCCCGGCGCCCATGCACAGACAGGTGTCCACCATATCCAGAGGCTTTGCATTGCCCAGGGTATAGCAGCCGATATCGCCGCAGTAAACTCCCTCTATGGGCGCCGCGCCCTCCTCCAGGCCTTCATTTAACTTCTCCATGGCTCTCTTTACCGCGTAGAAGGATGCCCGGTGGGGACATCCGGCACAGAGGACCGGCGGACGCACCGGCAGCGGCGGAACCGGCAGGGCTGCTTCCGGCTCCGCTGCACCGCCTTCCAGTCCTTCCAGATACCGGATATAGGATTCTCCCAGATACTCTTCCAGAACCCTTCTGACAGACTCCACGGAGTTTTCACCGGCGGTCTGCACTTCCCCTGTAAGCTTGCCCTTTACTTCCAGAGGCAGATGGTGCCTGCCGCTAAGAAGCAGCAGCTCCTGTTCCAGAACCGGATCCAGTTCCTCCACAGCCATCACCTGGTCCAGTCCTTCTGCGAATTCCAGAAGCAGACGCTCTGGCATGGGATTGGGGGTGGATACCTTAAGCACCCTTGCCCCTCTGTATCCGTTCAGGGCTTCCATGACAAACTCATAGCTGATGCCATGAGTGATGATGCCCTTAACCGTGTTTCCCTCTTCCCTATGCAGCAGGTTGAACCTGTAGCTTGAAAAGTCCTCCCCTATAATGGGATTGCGCGCCTCAATCATCCTGTGGTTTGCATGGGACAGCCTGGGGAAAATGACCCATTTGCCGGAATCCTTGACAAAGCCCTCTGGCGCCGGAAGCTTGACCCGTTCCTTAAGCTCCACACTGGCGCATCCGTGACATAGCCTTGTGGTAGGACGGAACAATACAGGAGTATGATATTTCTCAGAATACTCAAAGGCATCCTTAATCATCTCGTATGCCTCTTCCGGAGAGCTGGGATCAAATACCGGAAGCTTGGAAAACTGGCCGAACCTGCGTGTATCCTGTTCTGTCTGGGAAGATATGGGTCCCGGATCGTCGGCCACCACTACCACCATGCCTCCCTTTACTCCCACATAAGCCAGGCTCATCAGAGGGTCTGAGGCCACATTCAGCCCTACCTGCTTCATGGTGACCATGGTTCTGGCTCCGGTGTATGCAGCCGCCGCCGCTACCTCCATACCCGCCTTTTCATTGACAGACCACTCAACATAGATATCTCCGGGATTATGCTTGGCCACCGTCTCCAGTACTTCCGTCGAGGGTGTACCCGGATAACCGGAAGCCACCTTAACTCCTGCCCGGACAGCGCCCAGGCCGATTGCCTCATTTCCCATTAAAAATGATTTGGACATTCCCCTTCTCCTTCCCAACCGTGTTTTGTTTGTCAGATATACGTTCAGACAGGCTTTGGACCCTTCTGATCCCATACATTCTGTTGTGTTTTGGTATCATTATACGCAAAAAAGCCTGTCCTTTCAAGAAAGGACAGGCCTGAATCCCAAAATGCCTGTGATGCCACCTTAACTTTTTAATATGCTCTCAAACATGCGCGGTACAACGGTACGGTACATGCTCTGCCCTTAACGCAGGCCTGCGGTCCGGATACTTGGCGCGTAAGCTGTCGGCTGACGGCCTTTCCCCTTTCCCTCAGCGGTCCATTTGCCGGCCGGCCTGTTACAGGGATTCCACCATCCCCTGCTCTCTGTAAACGCCCTCTACGGTTTGATCTCCGCTTCAACGGTTTATTTTAATCCCCATCCTGAGTATAGTACGGCTCAGAATGCCCCAGCAGACAGGCTGCTGTTTAAGATTTAGCTTACTAGATATTATACAAGTTTTCCCGCAGATGTCAAACATTTTTTAGCCTGAATCTACTGATCATTGGTAAGCTTAAAGTAATCCAGAACATAAAATACCAGACTTAAAATCATGCCTACCACGCAGGCCAGCACCATACCGGTAAGCTGCACATTTCCAAACTTCACGGCAATTCCCGACAGACCCGTGACAAATATGACTGAGGTAAGGGCCAGATTTCTGGAATTTCCGTAATCCACCCTGGAATCCACCAGAATACGCAGACCTGAGGTACCAATCATACCGTAAAGCAGGAAGGAAATACCGCCGATAACAGGACCGGGTATGGTGCTGATAAGAGTGGAGAACTTGCCGATAAAGGAGCACACAATGGACAGCACGGCCGCTCCCGCAATCACGCGCACGCTGTACACACGGGTGATTGCCATGACGCCGATATTCTCTCCATAGGTGGTGGTGGGCACAGAGCCTATCAGTCCTGATATCATGGTGGAAAAATTATCTCCGAACAGGGAACGGTGAAGACCCGGATCCTTTAACAGATCCCTTCCCACAATCTTGCTGGTGACCACCTGGTGTCCGATGTGCTCAGAGGTAATGACCAGGAGCACCGGAAGGATAATCATGATAGCCTCCAGATTAAACTTAGGCGTGCTGAAATTAGGCAGGGCAAAAACAGGAGCCGCTGCCACCTCGGCAAAATCCACGATACCCGCGGCAAGGGCAGACGCGTAGCCCACAATGACCGCTATGAGGATAGGGATAACCGAGAAGAACTTTCTGAACAGGATGGAACCAAATACAGCGGTTCCCAGGGTAAGAACAAACACGATTGTCTTTCTGGGGTCCAGCACCTCGTCCAGAAGCCCTGCATTGCTGGCAGCTGAACCGGAGAGCTCCAGTCCTATGAGCGCCACCACCGGGCCCATGGCTGCCGGCGGAAGGACCACCTCAATCCATTCTGTTCCGAATTTATATACAATAAAGGCCAGGATACAACCGCAGAACCCCACTGCCACGAATCCACCCAGGGCATATTCATATCCGAAATTACTGATGACCACGCCTGCCGGCGCCAGAAATGCAAAGCTGGATCCCAGATAGGCCGGGGCCTTTCCCTTTGTCACTCCGATAAAAAGCAGGGTACCCACACCGTTCATAAACAGCACCACAGCCGGGTTTATGCCAAATATAAACGGCACCAGGATGGATGCGCCGAACATGGCGAACATGTGCTGGATGCTGAGGGGTACCAACAGGTTAAAGGGTACCTTGTCCTCTACTTGAATGATGCGTTGATTTTCCATTGTTTTCCTCCTTTGTTGTCCACTTGTTTCATACTCTGTTTCCTGCCGCGCGCCTCCGCCCTGAGCGGTTATGTCCCCGGCTTATCTTACCCCTCTCAAAACACCGTTCGCAGATGGAGAACGGGTAATCCCATGACAGCTCCTTCCCGCAGGCTGAACATTTACGGGTATAGCTGGAACATTCTGTCCTTAAAATACGGCTGATTTCCTCCTCTGTGCTGCGTCTCTCCTCGGCCAGGTTCTCCGCCTGCACGGGAAGCCCCACCTTCCTGGAGAATTGGAAATATAGGTCCAGCATCTTATAGTAGCTCTCCAAATCATACAGGTCCTCTCCCGGGCTGTAAGGAAACTCCAGTTCCGTCACGTCACGGTATTCCCTGCAGTAATCCTTCCACAGGTCCATGACCATCTTATTGTCTATGTCAATGGAGCAGGTGATGAGCTTATAAATTTCCTGCCGGGAGTATTCCCCCATATCATCCCGGTGTACATGCTCAAAACTCATATACAGCGCCAGCAGCTCGTCCACCTCCATCTTCTCATAAATGGAAGGCGTGTCCATGCCGGCCCATATCTTAACCAGCGTATCAATCTCAGCAGGAAGGTTGAGAAGCTGCTCGGGAAATCCCACATATGCCTTCATAATAGGCATGGGCATTCTGGAAAGACCGTCCTCGATGACCTCCGGCTCGTCGATGGCAGCCACAAATCCCTCGTCGTAAAGACCGTATCTTCCGGCCCGTCCGGCAATCTGTTTTATCTCCTCCGGATTCAGGGTACGCTTATTTACCCCGTCAAATTTGCGTGTTTCCACAAACACGATTCTGCGTATGGGCAGGTTTAGCCCCATGCCGATGGCGTCAGTGCTGACCACCACCTCTGTCTCCCTGGCCAGGAACCTGCGCACCTGTTCACGCCTGGTGGCGGGAGGCAGGCTTCCGTAAATAACGCTGCAGTGGATTCCCTCGTTCTCCAGGTGGGCTGCCAGGGCCAGCACTGATTTTTTGGAAAACACAATGAGGGCATCGCCCTTTTTTAAATCCTGTTTCAGATTATAGGGCTTTTTCTCCATGGTCAGCCGGGTGTTCCGCTTATGGCGCACCACCCTGTACTGGTCGCCGCACCGCTTAATCATCTGAACCACAATATCCTCTGCCTCGGGAGCCATGCACAGGTGGATTTCCTCTGCCCGAAGCCCCAGCACTGCCCTGGTCCAGTTATGTCCGCGGTAGGGGTCGGCTATCATCTGGCACTCGTCCACCACCACGATATCGAAATATTCATGGTCGTTTAACATCTCTACGGTACAGGACTGGCAGACCGCTCCAGGCACCTCCAGCGTCTCCTCGCCTGTGACCATGGAACAGGACAGGCCCTCTGTGTTGAGCTTGTCATAGACCTCCAGGGCCAGCAGTCTTAACGGCCCGAAGTAAGCTCCATGCCTGCACTCCTTAAGACGCTCCAGCGCGTCGTGGGTCTTGCCGCTGTTGGTAGGGCCCACATGAAGGATGAACCTGCGTTTCATCTCCCTGGCCCCTGGGTATTCCTGCTCCGGCTTCTGTTTCACAGACTCCAGAATCCCCTTCTTGATGGTTTTCGGAATGTAGAACAGCTGGTATGCCCTCTCCAGAGAATTAGTGAGGAGATAACGGCGGATGCCCTGCATCTTCAGCACCTGCTCCAAATCCTCAAGGGAGAGGCCGTTTACATATTCCAGATCCTTTCTGGCAAGAGCTTCACAGAATTCATTCATCTGACGGCAGCCGGACTCCCACTGCTCCAGGGCAGGCCCTGTCAGGTGTCCTTCCCTGCGCATAAGATAGGCGCACACCTTTGACAGCATGGCGTGGACATCGCTGAGTTCGTTGGACTTCACCAGCGGCTTCAGGTTTGCCTCGGTCAACCGGCTCATGCGTTTCCTGAGTTCGGCACCTGTCATGGCCCGGTAGCGTTTGTTCACATTCCCAAAGAACAGGCCCTGGTAATATTCCGCCAGATACTGCTCGCACTCCTTCTTTATCTCCATGGATTTCCTCTTTCTTCCAAATATTCGTAAAAGCAGCCAGACGCATATGTTTCCATATCCATCTGGCAGCACATTATACCATGGTTGTATCTACAAAATGTTCAAACCCCGATATACCATATTCTGCACACACGCTGTTGATTCCATCCACGATTTCCTCCCGTGAGTAATTGGCGGTGTAGAGTTCCTCATCCTTCAGCTGGTTGAGGTACATATAAAACGTGAGGGCCATCTCCAGACAGTCCAGGCTGTCCGTGTCCAGCTCGTCGGTAAGAAGGTTCTCCGCGTCATTGATGTTTCCCTCATCCACCAGATCCTTAAGCCGCTTATATATCCGGTCAAGGTCCGTATACTTGTCCTCATCCTCGGGAAGGTCATAATCAATATCGCTCTTTCCAAGAACCAGCCTGGCAATCGCCCTCACCAGATCGCTGATTGTTCTCATAACATAATCGTCCTGATATCCCATGTCATTTCATCTCCTGAATTTAGTGGATTCTGTTTTTTGCACATTTAAACTTAGTATAGTTGATAACCCTTCCTCCGTCAAGCAGTCTGTGGCCACAATGATGAACCAATGGCAGATAGGGACCTGACTGCCATGCACCAAAGGTTTTGCGGCACATACGCTATCCTAAGACTCAATCTGCCCGACTATAGGCAGATTTTATATTTCAGGAGTGACTGGATGGAACACCCACATTTTATCATCGCTTTTACCGGTAATGAACAGACCGGCAAGGAGGTCTTGTTTAAAAAGCTCACCGCCCAAAAGGGCTCTGTTAAGCCTTCCTGCATGCGGGACATGTCCTGCCCCCATGGTGATTTTTCATATGACAGCCGCCGCTATAAGGCAGTGAACCTTCCCGGGGTCCAGTCCCTCAGCTCCCCGTCAGAGGAAGCCAGCTGCACGGCATCCTATCTCTGCTCGGGACACCCGGACGCCATTCTGGTGATAGGCCACGCGCTTCATCTGGAAATCCTTCTGGGACTTTTAAAAGAAATCCTGAGTCTTGGACCGGTCAGGGACTCCTCCATTCCCGTTGTCCTGTGTGTCAGCCGCTGTGAAGAAGCCAGACGGCAGGGCATCCGCATTGATTTTTCACTTCTCCACGATGTACTCCAGATTCCGGTCGTCCCCCTCCACGGATACGGCAGGGAACAGATGGACGACTTAAAAGCAGCCCTCCACTATGCTCTCCAGCCCCATCACAGGCACGATTTTCTCTACGACTGTCTGGACTTTTCTCCCTGCCGCCTGGCTCATGAGTGCATGATGCCTGAAATAAGCCCGTCTCAGGGAAAAAAGCGGAATATAAGCCCGGAAGCAGGATGGATCCGAAGAATATGTGAAGCGCTGCTGCTATTGCTCTTATTTGGACTTACCGCCAGTCTGTCTGTCAGACTCATGGACTGTCTCTGGCCGTTATTTTTTGAAACGGAAACCGTCCTGTGGGCCTGGGCAGAATGGTTTGGAATACCTGCCTGGCTGGCTGCCCCCATGGTTCATGGTGCATTTCGTGCCGTGTCATGCACCATACCGGTAATGCTCCCGATGCTTTTTCTGCTGTTTCCCCTGTTGGGTCTGCTGGGAAGAAGCGCCCGCTTTCCCTGGGCCGTATATCTGTCAGACCTGCTGACAGAGTTTTTTATTGAAAAACCTTGTAATACCGCCAGCCATTACAAGTCATACGGTATCTTTTCCACCCTTTTCTCAAGTACCGCAGACCACACCATTCCGGTCCTTGACATGGCAGCGGCGGCAGCTGTCCCGTCCGGCATTCTCATATGGTTTCTTGGCAGCATGGTATATGCCGGACCGGAAACAGGTTACGGCGCCCTACTGTATTCAGATATAGCCGGAGGGAACCTGTTAGCCGCCATCATACACTTTCTTGAACATCCGGCCCGTCTCCTTGGACTGGACGGCACCATACTGGCTGCTTTTATCCTGGGTATTTTTTCTCATGGAATGGCGCTTCCCGCCATGATGATGATATATCTGAAAACAGGAGGCGCCCCTTCCCCTTCATCTCCCTTCATCCTCGGACAGGTGCTGGCAAGTCACGGATGGACCTGGCGCACTGCCCTGTGCACCTGTCTCATGGCTCTGACCCGTTTTCCAAGCATCACCGTCTGTCTGAAGATGCGCAGAAGGCCCGGCCATACTCCGTACTTTTTTTGGGGGCGGCTGCTGGTATTCATTCTCGGTATCACCCTGTGCTTTCTCATAGCCCTGACAGGCAGAATATCCGTCTGACACCTGCGCTCCCATCATAGTGCAGCAATCCCTTTCCCTCTCATAAAATCATTCCCCGGAATATGGCCCTGCCCTAGAAATATCTTCCAGTGCATGTCCCCCATTTTCTGGGGATTCTTTCTTGACTGCCGTGTCTCCTGAGCCTATAATGGAACTAAGCAAACAACAGGATACATATATGGACATTCAAAAACGCAGGACGTTCATCATCAGCTTTATTTACTTTGGAATCATAGGTGTGCTCTGCTATATAGGGTTAAAGAAACTCCTGCCCATACTGATTCCCTTCATGGCCGCCATGGCTATTGCAGCCATGCTGGAACCGGCAGTGTCTCTACTGGACAGACACATGAAGGGCGGAAAGGGCGCGGCCGCCGCGGTTGTGCTGCTGGTCTTTTATGGTTCCATTCTGACAATCATGTGCGTGTCCGGCAGCCAAATCCTGTCATCCATCCAGGAACAGGCAAAAAAGCTGCCGGGCATCTACAGCCAGACCATCGAACCAGGTCTGTCCCATTTCTTTTCCCTGTTGGAAAACAGTTTTCCCGGACACAGCATCCACATATCAGCCCTTGGACAAAGCCTGGAGCGTTTCATGGAAAATGCTTCTGTGGGCATCTCCTCCGGACTGCTTGGGTGGGGCGCTTCTGCCATAAGCGGTATTCCTGCCCTGGTCCTTGATTTTATCATCGCTGTGATCGCATCCTTTTTCCTGACAGGCAATTACAGGGAGACGCTGGATTTCCTGCTGTATCAGATTCCAGAGGACAGACGGCAAATGCTCTTACAGGTACTTCTCCATATCCGTAAAGTCGCCTGCCGGCTTCTGCGGGCTTATGCGCTCCTGATGCTCCTGACATTTACGGAACTTTATATCGGTTTCCTGGTGTTGGGCATTCCGGCCGGATTCACGCTTGCCTGCATCACCTCGCTGGTGGATATTCTGCCGGTCCTTGGCACAGGCACCGTGCTTCTTCCCTGGGCATTCATAGCCTGGACGACTGGCTCCGGAAGCCTGGCCATGGGTCTTGTGTGCCTGTATCTGCTCATAGCTGTGGTTCGCCAGACCCTGGAGCCCAAAATCATCGGCCATCAGATGGGCCTGTCTCCCATAGCCACCCTCCTGTGCATCTTTGCAGGCGGCAAGCTTCTGGGCCTGACCGGTATATTCCTGTTCCCCATAGCCGCCACCGTACTGGCCGAACTGCACAGCGGAAATAACCTCCCCGCCCAGAACCAGGTTTAACCTGCAGCATCCCACCAGGCAAGAACACAACCATACCCCAAAGGCAGGTGTTGTATATGAAGTTCTTCCATAACGTTACAGCCAAGATTGCGCCGGCATTTTTCTCTAAAGCCGCATCAAAATCCACCTCCCCCCAGAACAAGGCGCCTGAAAGGACAGAAAAGAAAATCCGTTCTTTTAGATTTTTTGCAGCCGGCCTGGTTCTGGCCGCTGTCTCCGGCCTGCTGGGACTCTGTGCCCGGACAGTGCCCGGGTTCGCCCAGTTTTACTCCGTCACCGTGTACCCGCTCCTGGCCGGTACATTGGGACGGTTGTGCAGCCTGTTTCCATTTTCCCTTTCCGAAATCGGGCTGTATTCCCTCTGCCTGTTCTGCATATGCTACATGATTCTGCATATCAGGCAGCCTGTTGTGGTGTTCTCCCGTGCCTTTTTTCTTTGCTGTGTCCTGTTATTCGTGTTCACCATAAACTGCGGCATCAACTATTACCGGAACCCCTTTTCCTATGAGGCAGGCATTGCCGCAGAAAAAACCTCCACCGAGGAGCTGCTGGCGCTGTGCCGTTATCTTACAAACCAAATCAACAGCTCTCTGACAGAAATAGACCACTCCGGCGAAATCCTGGACGGCCTCTACCCGGGACAGACTGAGGCAACCCCCGCGCCATCAGCCCGGGAGCTTTCAAAGCTTGGAAAGGACGGCAGGGCAGCCATGGTCCGGCTGGGCCAGTCCTACCCCCAGCTGGAGGGTTATTATCCCTATCCAAAGCCTCTCATCAACTCCAGACTGCTGTCCGTGCAGCAGCTCTGCGGCATTTATTCCCCCTTCACCATAGAGGCGAACTACAACAGGGAAATGCCTTACTATAACATCCCTCATACCATCTGCCATGAATTGTCTCATCTGAAGGGATTTATGCGGGAAGATGAAGCCAACTTCATCGGATACCTGGCATGTATCGGCTCCGATTCCCCGGACTTTCGCTACAGCGGCTATCTGACCGGCTGGGTCTACGCCGGCAATGCCCTGGCCAGGGTGGACCCCGAAAGTTATTATGACCTTTATACAAAGCTGTCCCCTCAGGCAGCCCAGGACCTGGCCTGGAACAACCAGTTCTGGGAGCGCTTTGAAGGACCTGTGGCAGAAGCCTCCACCCAGATGAATGACAGGTATCTCAAAGCCCACAGCCAGGAGGACGGCGTCAGAAGCTATGGACGGATGGTGGATTTGATGCTGGCATATTATAAGGATCAATTAAGGGAGGATTAGGTTAAATCCTCCCTTTACCGCATGGAAGCCCTGGAACACCAGGCGGGCATCCTGTTTCGCACCCTTATTCTGGCCCATATCACCGGCCGTGATGTCCCGTATCTATCCGGGGAAGCGCTGGCCGGGCTGGTACAAATCCGGGACGAAATGGGTATACTCACCGGGGGAATTCCGGAGAATTAATGTTTCCGGCTCCGTTCAAACTTCATACCTTCATAAATACGGACCGGATTTCCCCGCTCCAGCCTTGCGTGTTCCATCCACGCAAGGCTTTTTTCCTTTTGCTGATTTCTGGCATTCATTTCTGCCAGTATGCTGCACAGCCGGTCCATGGCAATCTGCTTATTCATGTGCTGGCTCCTGGCCTGGGTTGACACCACGGCTGTACCCGTGGGAATATGGATGGCCCGTACACCGGTCTCCACCTTATTCACATGCTGTCCTCCCTTTCCTCCGCTGCGGAAGGTTTCAAAACGCACCATTCTTTCCTCTGATATCCTTGGGACCTGGTCCAGTATGCTGACATCCACATACCAGTTCTTCCTCCTGTGGCCGGGACGGTAGGGACTTTTGCAAATCCACTGCACACTGCCCTCCAGCTCCCGTAAATCCCGGTCCGTCTCAAACACCACAGATGACATGCATCCAGGCTTCTTTCCGGGGGTACAGCCTACCAGGCGCACATCCCCGGCTTCCCTTCTCAGTTCCTCATAGAGCATAGCCACTGCCAGCTCGCATTCTGCCGGTCCCTGACCGGAACTAATCTGTACTCTCATAGACTCCCTCCTATCCTTTAAACGTGATCAGGGGACGCAGGGTGGCTGCTATGTCAATCAGTCCGTACTCCTGCAATACCCCCATGACCTGCTCCACATTTTTATATGCCTCCGGCGCCTCTGCGAACAGCAGGTTGGTATCGTGGCAGACCACACGGCTCTTAAGGCCTGTGCACCGGATAGAATCCCGGTCATATTTTTGGTCTATGCGGCTTTTGCAGATACTCCTGGCCCATTTTCTTCCCGCGCCATGAGAGAGAGAATTAAGTGACACCGCCGTATCCTCCCTTGGGATGCACACATAGGTCAGGCTTCCCCTTGACCCCGGAATCACCACTGCTCCCTTAGAGGCTGATACGCTGCCCTTTCTGTGCAGAAGGCCGTCCTTTGTCCGTTCCAGATAATTATGGCAGCTGTCCATGAGAAGCTCCGGCTCAGAGGCGCCTCCCAGCCACGCAAGCAGCTTCTGCGCCGCTGCTCTCCGGTTTCTCACTGCCCACCTTAAAGCTCTGTCATGCTCAGCCATATATGCCTCTGCCTGTTCAGAACCATCCGCAAGCCCCTCCGGCACCCAAAACCGTGACAGGATCTCCTGGCCGTATCCCCTGGATCCGCAGTGGACCAAAAGCAGAATACGGTCCGCACAAAGCCCCAGGCTCCCGGCTGCCTCCTGGTCATAAATCCGCTCCACACATTGGAACTCCGCAAAATGGTTCCCTCCTCCCAGGGTTCCCAAGTCCCGTATCGGGCACTCCTCCTCATATGGGTTGGAAAACGGTATATCCTCCAGCTCCCGGACGGCCTCCAGCCTTGATACCCATTTCTCCTGTTTAAACTTCTTTTTCTTTACCCCTGTGTCAAAGAGGCTCATACCGCAGCCGATATCATTTCCCAGTAAATGAGGATATAATACTCCCCTGCTGAGGACAGCGGTTCCCACAGGAATCCGCCCGGGATGCAGGTCCGGAAGCCCCACTGCCTTCACAACGCCAGGAAGCCTGCTCACTGCCAAAAGCTGGTCCTTTGCCGCCTGTTCCATCCAATTCTTACCGCTGCTGATTAATATGCAATTTTCTTTCTCCAAATCAAATTCTCCTTCATAAGCCGACAGCTCAGCCCATACTTCTGTCATTTTCCCTAAAAAAGGGTACAAAAAAACACGACAACAAGCCGTGCGCATCAAAAAAATATAGTATGCCGCTTCCTGTCCTACTGTTTCGTTATACTGTTTTCACCTCTGCTTTATCATTACGACCTGCCAACATAACAACCACTCCTTTGCTCATGAAGGATTTGCTTCCTTCGTATTCTGTATTATACTATAATCGTAACCCGGCAAAATGTCAATCCCGTAATTATCCCGGAATTCCATCATGCTTTCATCAACACGGAACTTTTATATCATTGCATATACCAGGGTATATTAATGATTGTGACAGATGCAGGGTACTCTGCCCGCTGTAATTTATACAGGGCAGGACTTAAGCAGTTTTCATACATGCTCTGTAATCAAGCAATCAAGGAGGAATAAAGAAGAATGAAAAAAAGGAAAAGCCCGGCGGAACAAATCACCGCAGCCCGGGCAGTCTCAACCCGGAAAGCCCTGGCCCTGGCAGCCGCGGTACTGGCAGCCGCCATTGCTGCCACCGGATGCTCTGGTACAGGCCGGACAGAAACAGAACCGGAAAGCCAGGCTGAAATCACGGCCGGACCTGCAGTTAACCAGCCGGAAAGCCCGGAGCAGCCCCATGGAGGCCAAACCGTCCAAGGCCCGGCAGCCTATGTGGATGATTTCTATGATGCGGTAAACCATGACACACTTAATGGCTGGGAAATTCCGGCTGAACAGGCCGATATGAGCTGGTTCAGGAAGGCGCGGGAGGACAATTATTCCAAGGTAAATGACCTGATTCGCCAGGCTTCATCTGAAGCAGGACAGGCAGAGCAGGAAGAGGGAAGCGACCTGTATAACATACGCGCCCTGAATCTGACCGGCCTGGACCGGGAGACCAGGGACAGGGAAGGATACGGCCGCACAGCCGGAGCATTTTTAAAGGATTTAGATTCAGCTGATTCTGTCTCTGAGCTTTTAAAGGCATGCCTCCAGTTCCAGAGGGATACCGGACTGTTCAGCCTTATGGGCTGGTATTATGAAGGGGACAGCGGGGATTCCTCCGTTAAAGTCCTCTATCTCTCACAGCCGGATTCCGGTCTCAGGAGGGAAGTCTGGTTCTCCGAAGATGCATCCAACCAGAAGCGGGTGGAGGAATACAAAAAATACCTCACAAAGCTTCACGAAAATAACGGCCTCAGCCCGGAGGAAGCAGGGGAGACCGTTGACCGGGTAACTGATATGATGAAGGATCTGGCGTCCTCCACCCTTAAGATAGAGGAGGTCTATGACCCGGAAAAAACATACAATGTCTGCACGGCCGGCGAGGCGGCAAACCTCTATTCCTCGGCTCTGCCCTTCCGCCTTCTAAACAGCATTTTCGGCATACAGGAAGGTGAAAAGACAGTTGTCTCCCAGCCGGATGCCTGCAGGAAGCTTGGAAGCTATCTGAAGGAAGAAAACCTTCCCCTCCTGAAAGAATATGTCAAGACATGTCTCTATTCAGATCTGTCCATGATGACAGACACCGCTTCCCTGGACGCTGCCCAGGAGTATCAGACAGCAGCAGGAGGTATAGAAAAGAAAAAGGATTTTGAGCGGACCGTATCTGAAACAGTCCAGGAAAAACTTGGTTTCCAGTGCGGCCGTGTATTCTGTGAAACCTATTTTAACGAGGACGCCAAACAGGATGTGGCTTCCATCATCCGGCAAATCATAGATGTATACGACAACCGCCTTGCCCATATGGAATGGATGACAGAATCCACCCGTCAGGAGGCAAGGAAAAAGCTGAAAGCCATTACTGTCAAGGTTGGTTATCCCGATGAATGGCCCCAGGACAAATTGAACCTGGTACTGAAATCCCCGGACCAGGGCGGTGTCTACATCGACAATATCATGGAAATCCTGAAGGCGTCCCAGGACTACTCCTTTAAGACCAGACACGACCCGGTGGACCGGAATGAATGGGGCATGACGCCCCAGACAGTCAATGCCTATTATAACCCCGGAAACAATGAAATCGTGTTTCCTGCCGGAATCCTCCAGGCCCCGTTTTATGACCCGCAGGCTGAGCCTGTGGCCAACCTGGGTGGCATCGGAGCTGTCATCGGCCACGAAATCACCCATGCGTTTGACACAAGCGGATCCCAGTATGATGAAAAGGGAAACCTGAGGGATTGGTGGACTGCCCAGGATAAACAGCATTTCAGGGAATTGGCCCAAAAGGTCATTGACTACTATGATACCATGGAAGTAAACGGCATCCAGGTAAACGGTACGCTGAGCGTTACGGAGAATATCGCTGACCTGGGAGGTGTTTCCTGTATAACAGAAATAGCCAGGGAAAAGGGATATGACCTGAAGGAGCTGTACCATGCCTATGGCGTCATATGGGCCACAAAATACAGGGATGAATACCTTTCCTACATCATGACCAATGACACACATTCCCCTGGCATCACCAGGGTAAATGCCGTACTGTCTGCCACCGATGACTTTTATACCGCCTTTGGGGTCAGGGAAGGCGACGGGATGTACCGCAGGCCGGAGGACAGGCCCCATATCTGGTAGAAATATCTTTATATATATAAAATGTCAGAGTCCGGGAAGCATCTGCCTCCCGGACTCTGTATCTGTATTGCCATGATTACTCTTCTCTCTTTTTCCTGACAAGCAGCCAGATAATTACAAACCCGGTACATAAAATCATAACCTGAAATACAAGGATGACGCAGATGCCTGCCAGCACCAGAAAGCCCGCAACCCTTAATCCGCTGCCAGAGCTTCCCTCAGAGTTCGTTCCTGCCTGGTCCGGGTCCTCCTGTGGCGGGATACCCTGTGACGGAACCTCAGCTCCCTCACCATCCTGATCCAGTCCCTGAATCCTGCGCACATCCCCTGCCAGGGCTTCCAGCTCACTGCTGTCAAACACATCCCTCAGCCCGCAGCGGTACATGGTGTCGCGGTAGGGCGCATCCAGACCTTCATTCAAAAGTCCCATATACGTATCCACAGCGCCGTCCCAGTCCCTCCTGGACATGGTCCAGAGATCAAGGGCCGACAGAGCCGAGGTTCCATATCCCATATAGTAAAGGGGGCTGTAAAACAGATGCGACATATCCACCCAGTCATAGCACACGCCCTCGTCGTAGACATCAAAATACCATCCATAATAGGAATCCTGTATCTCTTTGAATGTGCGGTTCATGTCCTCCAGACTCATGTCCGGATTCATGTAAACAGCTTCCTCAAATTCCTGCAGCATGCAGGACATAATGATCACATACAGCATATCCGTAACAGTCTCAAACTCAAAGGCCTCTGCCCCTTCGCCAAACATATCCCCCGCATACTGGTTGGCCAGCATCTCCAACCCCTGTGACTGGACCTCGCACACATCCACACTGTAACCCTGGAACAGTTCAGGCACCGAATTATAATAATAGGAGCTGAAATGCCCGAATTCATGAATCAGGGACTGGTAATCCGTAAATGTATGGTTTCTGTTGATGAAAATAAATGCGTCGCCATAGCTTGGAAGCCCTACGGTATAATTATTATCCATCCTGTCCTGTCCGTCTTCCCCGGACTGGATATCATACAGCTCGTTGTCCTGCATATACCGGAAAATCTCACCCAGCTCAGGATTCACCGATCCGACAGCCCTTCCAACACCGGCCAGTATGTCCTGGGCGGAACTCTCTTCCATAAGGTCCAGGGAGTCATAGGATTCCTGGGCCACATCCATATACCAAATGTCATTATTAAGGGGAACAATACGGGTCTTTACATCCGAGCAAAGCCCCTCTGCGTCCTGAAGGGTATAGTCCCTTCCGTAAACAGCCTCAAAGGAATAACGGGCATAATTGTCATAGCCTTTAAGCTCTGCTGTCCGGCGGCGCACCTGGACCAGTTCCCGGAACTTGCTGCCCAGAACCCGGTTCTTTTCCCTGACAAGTGCATCCTCAATTTCAGCGTACTGCCCGTCGTCCAGGTCCGGTTCCCGTTCCAGCCGGCTATAGCTCCACTGTCCGCCCTCCAGCTCCACCGTAAAATCGCCGGCAGCCAGTTTGTCATACTCCCTGAGAAGCTCCTGCTCCCTCCGGTTCAGTTCGGTCAGTTCCCCGGAATTTTCCCTGTAATATTCGATGTAAGGCGCATATTCAATCCCCATCTTATCTGTCAGGAGTTCTTTATAGGATGAGTTCATCCCCTTCTTAAGGCAGGCTGCGGCCTTATCCCCCATCTCGGAGTAGATGTCCGTGGTATATGCCTGTTCTGCGGCAGCCTGCTCATCCGACACGTCCCTGTCATAGTTCAGCTGGGCCATATAAGTCAGGGTAGCCAGACGGTCATACTCATCCACAATGGCATCGTATAGCCTCAGTACTTCCTCGTCCCGGCCTTCAGAAGCACAGGCCTGTTCAAAATCAGCCATGGCCTGTTCCATGGCAGCCGGGTCATAGTGCTCGTATGGCCTCCGGGAATAGGGAACGGCTTCATGGACATTTCCGCCGGCTTTGCTGACATATTCCGGTTCCCGGGCCCTTTCCCGGGCAGTCAGGCTTCCCTGAGACGCGCTGCAGGAGGTAATCGTCAGTGACATCACCAAGGCCAGGACCAGTGCTGCCCCGCGCCTTAGACTCCTTTTCCACATTCCGTTTTTCACAGCAGGCCCTCCTTACATATTATGGTATATGGCTATTGTAACATCCCGGCCGTTTTACCGCCAGTTGATTTAATGCCTAATCTCCGGTCCATGGTCCATGCTGCCTGCCTAATCTCCGGTCATCCATCCTTCCTCCTCCGGAAGCAGGAAATAGTTATTATCCCTGTCCGAATCAGCAATCATGGCATCCAGCTCCCGGATCAGATAGCTGTCCGGCATGTTTCTCTCCCAGAACCGGTATCCCTTGGTGCTCTTTATACCTTTGACGTCAATTTCCCGTCCTGCATAGTAATCAATGTATACCCCTGCATAGGCAGCTGCCATGGAATGTTCCACGTCTGCCCCCAGGTTCTTCACAACGCCCCGTATCTGGTCGCTGATCAGCTTTTGTATGTACCGGTAGGACCAGTCTTCAAAATCCAGCAGATCCGGATTGGTGCTTCCGTTTTTCCGTGCCCAGGCAGACACATCCACAGCCCTGGTGGCATAGGAAATACTTCCGTCCTCCTCCCATAACACCTCTCCATACTGGCAGGGCGGTATGCTGAGGGCATCTGTCACGATTTCCTGTATGCCGTAATTTCCTTCCGGAACTCCGGGCTCGCTCTTATGCTTGCGGATACGCTGCACATGCAGGTGTCCGCTGAAAAAAAGCGGGAGCTCATATTTCTGAAGAAGGGAAATCACCTCTCCATTGTTGTCCATGGCGCACTGGGTGGTATACATCCTGCTCTGGGCCAGCAGATTATGGTGGGCAATGGGTATCACAAACACTCCCTCCTCCTTTGCCCTGGCCAGCTGTTCATCGGCCCAGGCCATGGTGCTGTCTTTCAGTCTTCCCTCCACCTTGTTATCCGGCTCATATTGGCAGGAGTCCAGCATCAGAAGCCAGTTTCTGTCATCCAGGGCGTAGACATAGCTCAGTGAGCTGACGTCCCGGCTCAGTGCCTGGTCATAACCGTATTCATGGTAAATCTCATGGAATTCAGGTCCGTCAATATAGGGAGCCGGCTCTTTCCGGGCGCCGTAGTACACCGAAGCGTCATGGTTATTAATATCATGGTTTCCCGGTATCACCAGGACCTGTATGCCTGCGTCCTGGACCCTTTTAAGCCTTGCCGCCAGCTCCTCATGGTTCAGCCGCTCCCCGTTCATAGTAATATCGCCGCTGAGAACCAGGGCAGAGGGCCGTTCCTCTATGACCTCGTCCAGAAATGCTTCCAAAAGCTCAGGCAGATACTGGACCACCTTTCCGTCACTCCGCTCCACAAACAGCCGGAAAGCCTCCCCGCCGTCTCCGGCTAAAGCGCTTTGATAGTGAAGGTCTGTTGCCAGGATCAGCCTGGGCGGTATGTAGGGTTCCTCAGGGGCTTGTGGAGGAGTCCACATACCGGGAAATTTCTTCTTCCACTCCTTATAGCCCTCCTGCCTGATTACTTCATCCCGGGGTTCCTGTGCCTGGGAATCCGTAGCCAATGCCGGCCCGGCCGGTTCCTCCCATTCCTCCCCTGTCTTTGCTTCCCGGGTGCTCTCAGGCCCCCCGCTTTCCCTGCTCTCAACCGATACAGGCCCTGAAGGCTCCATTAAAGTCTTTAAAACGTGCAATACCCCGAAGCATGCCATAAATACCATGGCATACATCAGGGCACTTATCATCCAGGTCTTTCTCTTCATGCAGTCTGCTCTTTCTGTATTAACTATCGCTGTGTTATATTATGCCCAGTTCCTTCATGGCATACGCGATTCCGTCCTCCTCCACTTCCTTTGTCTCAAATGTGGCGTAGGGCTCCAGAATTTCGTCATGCTTTCCCATCAGGATACAGTTGCTTGCGTAGCGGAACATGGCAAGGTCATTGCCGCTGTCGCCGAACACATAGGCATCATCCAGAGAGATGCCGTAATGCTTCAATACCAAATCAATGGCCGTTGCCTTGGAATGTCCTCTGGGCACACATTCATATTCCCCGTTTCCGCGGTCTATGATTTCCATGTCCCTGAGCCGTCCAAAAAGCTCCTTGGGCCTGCTGTTTTCACCCGAGATAAGATAAAACTTATCATAGTCATAGCAGTCGTCCTCCCAGTCAAATTCAGACAGACAGTCCGAACGCCTGAGCGACGCCTTCATCTGCTCCACCCTTGGAATAGGTGACTGTGACCTGTGGATGTGGATTCCGTCCGATGCCTCAAGGGCTCCGTCCAGTCCGCACGCATCAATATGGCTCTTGATTTCCAGCCCTCTCTCATGAGGAATGTGGTAGCTGTACATGACCCTGCCCTCTGCAAGGATATAGGTCCCGCAGCCGCACAGATAGCCGTCTGCTTCCACCAGCTTCTTAATTTCGCCCAGATGGGCATATACGCGGCCCGTATTGATGAACACCAGATGTCCTTTTGCGCGCGCCTCCTTCAGTGCCTGTACCGCACTTTCAGGAACCCGGCCCGTCTTTTCAGACAGGAGGGTTCCGTCAATATCATAAAATAAAGCTTTCGTTCTATTATTCATCATCTCTGAACACAATGGTCTGTGCTTCCTCGTCCATGCTCTCCACGATTGCCAGTGACTCCAGTCTGATTCCCTCTGAACGCAGCAGGTCTCCGCCTACCTGAAATCCCTTCTCGATGACAATGCCCGCGCCTACCAGTTCAGCGCCGGAATCCCGTACCAGGGCAGCCAGGCCCTCCAGAGCCTTTCCATTGGCCAGGAAGTCATCAATGAGCAGCACCTTGTCGCCGGCTCCCAGAAACTCTCTTGACACGATGATATCATAAACCCTGCCATGGGTGTAGGACTCCACCTTGGTGGTATAAACCTCGCCTGCAATATTCTTGGTCTGTGTCTTTTTGGCAAATACAACCGGCACATCAAAATACTGGGCCACAATACATGCAATTCCGATTCCGGAGGCCTCAATGGTAAGAATCTTGGTGACCTCCACATCGGCAAACCTGCGCTTAAATTCTTTTCCAATCTCTCCAAAAAGCTTAATGTCCATCTGATGGTTCAAGAAGCTGTCCACCTTCAGAACGTTTCCGGCTTTTATCTTGCCGTCCTTGCGTATCCTGTCCTTTAAAATCTGCATGTACGAGTCCTCCTTCTTCTTTTGGCAATCCTTCTTTACTGTACGGCTGTTGTCTCTGCAGCTGTTGTTTCTGCCGGAGCTGCGGTCTCTGCTGGAGCTGTGGTCTCCTCTGCTGCTTCCTCTGGGGCTGTGGTCTCTTCCGCTGCCGGTGTTTCTTCTGAAGTTTCGGTTTCTTCTGCTGTGGTCTCTGCGGCTGTTGTTTCCTCTGCGGCTGTTGTCTCTGCTTCTGTTGTTTCCTCTGCGGCGGTCGTTTCCCCTGCTGCTGTTGTCTCCTCAGCCGGAGCAGCTGCGTCCTGGGCCTCGTTGACTGCGTTGTCCGCCATGAACTTCATAACCTTCTGGTTCAGGGCCATTTCATCCAGGGTCTCCTGGCCGAAATATTCCACTGCGGCCTCAAGAGTCTGGCCGTTCATCTCCGCAAATGCCTGGCGGTCAGCATCCTCCAGGGTTATGCCCTCCAGCTCGGCAACCTTAAGGATAACCAGCTGGTTCTTCACATCATCCTTCACTGACGCGTAAACGGCTTCCTGTAATCCGGGCACATCCATGCCATTGGCCTTAGCCATGCCGGACAGGTTGGTGCCGTACATCTTAGCCTGCTCTTCATACTGCTTGATGCGGTCATTATAACGTCTGGAAAGGGTGTTCTTGTTCAGCTTGAACTTGGAGTTCTCAACCACATTCTTAAGTACATACTGCTGGATCTGAAGGTCGGCAGACTGCTGCTTCTGCTTTAAAAGGTCTTCCTTAACACTGGCCCTGTACTCATCCACTGTCTTAAAATCAGAAACACTCTGTACAAACGCGTCATCCAGTACGGCAGACTGCTTTTCCTTAACGGCATTTACAGTCACCTCAAATACAACGGCCTGTCCTGCCAGGGCTTTCTCGCTGTAGTCCTCAGGGAACGTCAGGTTCAGTTCCTTCTTATCGCCCTTCTTTGTGCCAATCAGTCCGTCCTCAAATCCATCGATCATCCTGCCGGATCCCAGGGTCAGGTCCTGTCCTTCGCCGGTGCCGCCTGCAAATTCCACACCGTCCTGTTTTCCTACATAATCAATGTTGACAATATCGCCTTCTGCGGCAGGCCTGTCCACTTCCTCAATTTTAGGATTCTGGCTGAGTACCTGGTTGATTTTTGACTCCACCTCGGCATCTGTTACCATGACAGCCGGTACATTTACCTTTACGCCCTTATACTCTGACAGCTCTACCGTGCCCAGATTCTCCTTTCCTTCCGTCTGGCTGGCCCCGCAGCCTGTCATGATGGAGGCTGCAACCAGTCCGCATAAACATATGAGTGCTAATTTTTTCATTTTACATATCCCTTTTCTATCCTGATTTCACACGCAGGACCTTGAATTATCCTTATTTTTCCATTCATCCCCAAATAGCGTGCGCTGTACATAGTTATATCATACCTGTCCGTGAAAAAAAAGACTTTCCACCAATTTCATGAAAATTTAAGCAACGGTCCGCAGACTATTTGTAGAATGCCTTAAACGCCTTATACGTATGATAGACATCCAGCTTGGAAGCCAGCTCAAAAGGAGAATGCATGGACAGGATGGGCACGCCCAAATCCACAGTATCCACATCCATGTGCGCCACAAACTGGGCAATGGTACCGCCGCCGCCCACATCCACGGCTCCCAGCTCACCGGCCTGCCAATACACGCCTTCCTCCTCCATAATGGCAATGACCTTTGCCATGGTCTCGGCGCTGGCGTCGTTGGAGCCGGACTTTCCCCTGGCTCCCGTATACTTTGTCAGCACACAGCCTTTGTTGATATAGCTTGTGTTGCGTCCCTCGTACACATCCGGGAAGTTGGGGTCGAACGCAGCATTCACATCCGAAGAAAGGCACAGGGATTTTCTCAATACTTCCCTGGGGCTGACACCTGCCTGTTCCGCCAAATCTTCTATGTAATGAAGCACAAAATCCGAATTCAGACCCGTGTTGCCGGTGGATCCGATCTCTTCTTTGTCAGCCAGAATGGTCACGGTTGTGTGGGCAGGCTTCTTTGCGTCTATCTCAGCCGTCAGAGCCGTATAAGCGCAAACCCTGTCATCCTGTCCGTAAGCGCCTATCATGCTGGTGTCAAAGCCAACGTCCCTGGCCTTTACAGCGGGAACCATTTCAATTTCAGCGCGGAAAAAGTCCTTTTCCGTAATTCCGTACTTTTCATTTAAAAGACTTAAGGCCATCAGCTTTACAGGCTCTTTCACCTCCTCATCCTGGAAGGGAAGGGAGCCAACCACAATATTCAGCTCCTCGCCCTTTAACCCGTCCTTTAAGGGACGCTCGTTCTGCCTGGCAGCCAGGTGGGGAAGCAGGTCCGTCACGCAGAATACCGGCTCCTTCTCATCCTCTCCAATGGAAACCTCCACCGTCTCTCCGTTTTTCTTCACCACCACGCCGTGCATGGCCAGGGGAATGGTCCCCCACTGGTATTTGCGGATTCCGCCGTAATAATGGGTTTTGAAAAATGCTATATCCTCCTTCTCGTACAGGGGATTGGGCTTTAAGTCCAGCCTGGGGGAATCAATATGGGCTCCGTTGATTCTCAGGCCCTGGTCCAGGGGCTTCTTTCCAAAGGTGGTGGCAATCAGCGATTTGCCCCGGTTCACATAATACACCTTATCTCCCGGCTCATAGGATTCCCCTGAGTCAAAGGGCTTATAGCCTGCCTTTTTAAGCATCTTTACCGCTTCCTTCACACACTCCCGCTCGGTCTTTCCTATATCCAGAAATTCCTTATAGCCCTCGCAGTATTTAAACGCCTTTTCCGCCTGCTCCGGTTTATCCTTTCCAATATGAGGGAACGCCCATGTAAGCTGTTCCTGTAATTCCTGTCCTTTTGTCTTCTTAGCCATTATTTTCCTCCTGGTATATTTTATTTATATAATCTGATGCTTTACTGACTTAAGTTATGACGGTTCCGCCATCTATAATTCAAATGTCCGCTTCCGCCCGCAGCGCTTCGCTTCCTCCCCCTGTCCGTTTCTTCCTGCCGGGCTGAGGCGTCTGTGCTTCACATCCAGCAAAAGCGCGGAGGACTGGGCATCTCCGGACCCGGCAGCGGCTTCTATCATCTTCTTAATCTCATCCTCTCCCAGCCGGGCCGACCGGGCCATAAAACCCAGGATATCCCGCTCTCCCCTCTCTATCAGCCCCTTTGCGCCCTCACCGGCATGAGTCCTTACATAATCCCAGTACTCATCCTCTGCACTTTCCCTTAAACCGCAGGGCCAGTACAGGCGGTACAGGGCCAGACGCACTGCCAGCTCCGGCTTTTCCTGGACCTTTACATGGGGAAACAGCCTGTCATATTCATCAAAACGGAAATCCCCTCCGTCAAAACAGTACCGGTACATATGGCCGCAGCCGTGCATTTCCCTCATGATGATGCGGGCCGGTGTGTTCTCCACAGACTCCTCAAAAAATTCCGGAAATATAAGCTTTGCCAGGAGCGTCCCCGAACCGGACCTGTAATTTACGGACAGGGTCTGGTGAAGCTCCGACAGGATATCCTTAAAACACGACTTCCTGCCCTCCGCAACGCGGATATCCAGGCACCTGAGACCTGTACAGCCGGTAAATACCCCGGCTCCCCAGTCCTCCACGGCGCTGCTGCATGAGAGCCGCTTCAGGCCGCTGCAGTTATAGAAACCATAGGCTCCCACCTTCCTGATTGTATCCGGCAGTATGATTTCCTCCACCCGGCTGCCGCAAAGCTCCGGCTCTCCCAGATATTCACAGGGAGGCGGTTCCCGCCTGCGCACTGTATCTGAAAAAAGGTAGCCTGCAAACTCGGTCACAGGCATGCCATCCACCGTCCCCGGTATCTCCAGAATTTTGTCCAAACCATAACAACGCTGGAGGCATACCCCGTCCAGCGTTTTTTCATATAATATTCTCATGGTATCAGTTTAATCAGTTTAGGGGATTTTTTCAAGACTATTTTACTTCCAGAAAAAATATTCAAAAAAATACCGGTCTGCCTGCCTCTTTTGACGCCTGCTTCCCGGTATATCCTGAAACGTATCTGAAATGCTGCACCCTTTGGTTCCTTCTATTCATCCACAAACCTGTACCCCACGCCCACCTCTGTGAGTATGAACCGGGGATTGGCCGTGTTATCCTCAATCTTTCTCCGTATATTTGCCATGAACACCCGCAGGGACTGGTAATCATCCGTGGTGTCATATCCCCACACCTCCTGCTGGATATAATGATGGGTCAGCACCTTGCCGCTGTTATTCACCAGAAGGACCATCATCTTATATTCCAGGGGAGTCAGATGTACTTCCTGGTCATGGACATACAGTTTACGCTTTTCAAAATCCAGCCGGAAATAGTCCAGACAGAACTCCTGCTCCTGGTGGTTCACCGTGGAGCTCTTATGGCGCAGCCCCACGCGGATTCTGGCCAGCAGCTCCTCGGCGCTGAAGGGCTTAGTCACGTAGTCGTCCGCTCCCTGGTCCAGGGCGCTTATTTTCTCCCGCTCCTGTCCCCTGGCGGAAACCACGATAATAGGCACATCGGACTTCTGGCGGATCTGGCGCAGCACCTCCATGCCGTCGATATCCGGCAGTCCCAAATCCAGCAGAATCAGGTCCGGATGATCCGCGTAAAAGAGGGATATGCCGGACAGTCCGTTATCAGCCAATATATAAGCGTAACCCCTTGTCTTCAGGGATATCTTCATAAAATTCTGTATGCTCTTGTCATCCTCAATGACAAGGATAGTCGTCTCATTCATCCTTCCTGTCCTCCATTGGCATTGATACTTCAAATACAGCTCCCCCCTGGGGACTGTTGAAGGCCCTGATGGTGCCGCCCTGGGCCTCCACCATGGCCTTGCATATGGTAAGCCCCAGGCCCACGCCCCGCTGCTTATCCCCGTTCTCATAAGCAGTGGTAAAGAAATTATCGAAAATCTTATCTATCTTATCATTGGGAATCCCTATTCCATTATCCGACACCACAAACTTCAGGCAATTTCCATCCTGCTTTACCCTGAGGGTCACCGTGGTGCCGGTTCCGGAATGGCGGAACGCATTGTCCAGAAGATTGACCAGAACCTGGATGAACAGTCTTCCGTCCACAGATACCAGAAGTATGTCCTCCGGCGTCTCCATCTTAAGTGTATGGTTCCCCACCCGGTTGGAAACCAGCCGGACAGCAGAGGCCACAAGGTCGTCCACCACTTCCTTCTTTTTATTGATATCCAGACGGCCCTCCTGGATTCGCGTCAGGTTCAGCAGGTTTTCCACCATGGTGCTGAGCCATTCGGAATCCGAGCATATATCCTTCAGCATGCTCTTAATCGTAGCTTCATCCATGATGCCCAGATTGTCCAGAAGAAATCCCGCACTGCCGGTAATTCCTGTAAGAGGCGTGCGCAGGTCGTGGGATATGCTCCTTAAAAGGGTGCTCTTTAACCGTTCCCGCTCTACCTGAATCCTGGTATTTTCCTTCTCCCGGCTGAGCAGCTCCCTCTCAATAACCAGGGTCAGCTGGGAAATGACCGTGTCCACATATATCTTTTCCTCTTCGCTTAAGGTCCAGCCCTCACAGTCAAAAATAATCACACCGTAGGTCTTTTCCCGGTTGCGGATAGGCACGTACAGCCCATTGTCATCCGGAAACTGGCATTCTCCATGACCGCAGGGAATGGACTGCCTGTAGCACCACTCCGCCATGTAGTTGGGAAATTCCTTTTTCTCGTCCTCCTTCAACAGGACGCTCACCGGCTTTCCGGTCAGATTGGACAGGCTTTCTTCGCTGTACTCCTTAATCTGCTGGTAACCGGACAGATTCAGGAATCCGCTTCCTATCTCATTCATCCTGGCCGTAATCTCTCTCTTTTTGTTGGCAATCTGCATCTGCTTCTGCAGCTTCACCACCAGGGTGGCCACAATGGAGGCAGCCGCCACAAAGACAATGGAGGATACCACGTAGTTCACATCATCCATATGGAAGGTAAGCTTTGGCTCCGTAAAGAGATAGTTGAACGTAAAGGTAAAGACAATGGCCGCGCACAGGGCCCAGGCCAGGCTGCTGGTAGCCAGTATGCTGATGAGCACCCCCAGCAGATATACTAAAAGCAGGTTCTCCGCCCTGATCCCGCAGCTGTCCAGCACAATGGCCAGTATGGTGGAAATCACCCATATGACAGCCATTTTTGCACATGCCTTTACAAAGTCCAGAACCCAGTCCCAACTATATAACATAACTCCTTTTACTCTCCCTCTTCCTGCTTTTGCCCTAAAATGGCCTGGGCAAGGATCATGGGCAGGTTCACTGCCCTGTCCACTCCCAGCTCCTCAAACAGAGCCGCGTTCCTGGGGTTGTGCACCAGGCAGACGGACCGTTTGATTCCCAGGACCTTCCTGCCCATCTGGCATATCTCAAAATTATCCGTGTCCTCCCGGCCCAGGGCCAGGATAACATCATAATTGCGGATACCTGCTTCCTCCAGAATAAACTGCCTGCAGGGATCTCCCAGAACCGCGTTCACATTGTAGGAGGCGCAAAGATGCTCACAGAATGCTTTGTCCGGATCGATCACAGTTACCTTATATTTTTTCTCCATCAGAAGGCCGATGAGAAAATCTGCATATTCTCCCCCCAGCGCCACCGCTATCTTCATGCTCACACAGCCACCTCCCTGCTCACTGTCTCTGCCAGACGTCCATAATCATCCGCCGACAAATCATAGAGACTGATGGGTTTAACAGGCAGATCCGTAACCAGCTGGTGCCTTCCGGTGTCATCCAGACGGGCATAGACCTGGCTCACATGGAAAATACGGCTGGCAATCTGGGCCAGCAGGAGATTGGTATTGTCATCCTGGGTGGATGCGATAAACAGACCTGCATCCTCAATCCCGGCTGCCTTTAAGACCTGGGGATCCGTTGGGTCCCCTTCCATCTCATACCCCCTGAACTCCTCCGGCAGGTAACGGAAGCTTTCCCTGTCCTTATCCAGCACCACAACTTTATGGCCTTTCTTATATAATGACTTTGCCAGCGCAGCCCCCAACGGTCCGCAGCCCGCGATTACGATACATTTATTTTTATGGAATAACATACGATCTCCTCCTTTCATTTATATGTTCCCAATTCTATTGTAAAAGAGAACCATATAAAGAAACTAGAGAAAATGTATTAAGGGGGCATAAAGATTCTATAAAGATATCTTTATCCCCCTCTTTATACTAAATACTATACCATGAATACCGGCCATGTCAAATCAAACCGGTCCCTCCGCCATGCCTACATGACTCCGAATGCCTTATAAAACAGCCATATGACGGTCCCCCCTATCAGTCCCACAGAGGTCACCACCCCTACCATAAATATGGCCGCGGCCAGCTGCACAATTACGCTGGAAATCAGCGGAAAGCGTTCACACAAATTATCTATCTTCTGTCCCACGGGACTCTTTAACTTAAATATCATTTTAGCTGTCATGGCAATTCCCTCTCTTCCTGCTTAAAGGATACTACCAGATAGCGTAAAGATTCCATCCATGGTTCACGGTATTGTATAAATTATCTGCAAATACGCGGCCCGCTCATATCCTTTAACCGGTAGGAAGTCTCCTCGGCAATGATATTTAAGACATTCTTGTCATTGGGCTTAATGATGTCTCCCCCTTTCATCTCCACACCAATGACCGCATAGACCGTATCATCCTTATATACGGGCGTATATCTGGCCCTGGCTCCCGGCAGTGTATCTGTGGTGGCTCCGGCCTTATGATGGTTTTTATAGACCCAGGCCGCCACAGCCATCTCGTCCGGGTTCTTAAACAGGGAGGTAAGGCAGGACGCGTCCTCTCTTTCCGAGGCCGGATATATCTTCATCCGGTTCATTTTCCCGTCCAGCATATCGTATATAACAATGTTGCGTTTTAATAAGCTCTGTACCAGCCTTCCGCATATATCCAGTATCTCTTCACGGGTGGTTCCCTTTCTCAGATTCCGGTTGATACCAAACAGAATCTGCATATACCCCGACTCAGCCTCACTTTTCTCTGCTTCCCGCTTAAGCCTGGCCGCCATGGAGCTGGTAATCAGGGCACAGACAAGCATGGCCGCAAAGGTAAAAGGATAAATCCTGCCGTCTGCCTGAAAGGTGTAGCGCGGCGCCGTGAAAAAGAAGTTGAACAGCAGCACCGATGCCACGGAAGCCAGAAAACCATAGGTACCGGCCCTGGTGACATAAGCTGCCAGCATGGTCCCCATCATGTAAATCATGGCCACATTGATGATGCCCAGCTTGTAGTGGTCCAGTACCATGGAAAGAAAGGTACATCCCGCCATGATAAGGCCTGTCTTTAAGATATCCATGCTGTATTTCCGTCCGTTGTCCGGCTTTTTAATCTTTCCGTTGTCCCTGGCCGCGGCATCCGGTATCACGTATACATCCATGTTGGGTACGGCCTTGATGAGACGGTCAATTATGGTGGGCTTCAAGTGGAGGAAGCTGCGTTTTCGCACCGTCCTGCCTATGACAATCTTGGAAATGCCGTTCCTCCTGGCATAGCCCGCAATCTGCTGTACAATATCATCCCCGTAAAGGGTAATCACATTGGCCCTGAACTGCTTGGCCAGATTAATATTGGCCTCCATGCTCCTGCTGATTTTTGCATGTTCCCTTTTCATATCCGCTGTTTCCACCAGAACCGCTGTAAAATCCGCGTGAAACGCCCCTGCCATCCTGGCCGCGGTCCTGATTACCCTTGCATTGGTGGGGGAGGGGGACAGGCAGACCAGCACATGCTCACCGGTGTAATAATCCTTGCCCGCCGCATCCCGCTCCCTGACCACCTCCCGGTTGACCCGGTCCGCTGTCCGCCTTAAGGCTATTTCACGCAGGGCAGACAGGTTTTCCACTGTAAAAAAGCGGACAGACGCCTTGTCCGCCTGGTCTTTGTGGTAAATCTTCCCGTCCTCCAGGCGCTGTCTCAGTTCCTCCGGCGCAATGTCCACCAGCTCCACCTGTCCGGCATCATCAAAGATATCGTCCGGGATTCGTTCATATACCCGCACATGGGTAATGGATGCCACGATGTCATGAAGGCTCTCCAGGTGCTGCACATTGACCGTGGTGTACACGTTGATTCCGGCGTCCAGCAGCTCAATCACATCCTGGTAGCGCTTTTTGTGACGGCAGCCCTGGGCATTGGTATGGGCCAGCTCATCCACCAGAATCAAATCCGGCTTTCTCATAAGGGCCGCATCCAGGTCAAATTCCTTCAGGATGATTCCCTTGTACGTTACCGCCATTGGGGTCAGCAGCTCCATTCCGGCCAGCAGCTCCATTGTATCCGGCCTGTCATGGGGCTCTATGTATCCGGCCACCACATCCCGTCCCGCTGCCTTTTCCTGCCGGGCAGCCTCCAGCATGGCGTATGTCTTGCCTACTCCGGCCGCATATCCAAAGAATATTTTAAGCCGTCCCCTTGCCTTGTCACTTTCCCTGGGGAAATTCTGCTTTAAAAGCAGCTCCGGATCCGGTCTCTCATCCCGCTGCCCGTCCATAAGCCATTTCTCCTTTCTATTGCTCCGTTCTCTAAAACAGCTGTAGAGCTGCCGCAATGCGCGGCAACTCTATACACCATAAGCAAATCATGTTTAAATCAATCCATCCAGGGCCAGATTCACTTTCAGCACATTCACCCTGGGCTCTCCGAACATTCCCAGGAACCTGCCCGTGGTATACCTGCTGATGACGGCCTCCACATCCTCCACCGCCATATTCCGTTCCCTGGCAATCCGCTCTGCCTGGTAGCCGGCTGCCGCGGGAGAAATTTCCGGGTCCAGTCCGCTGCCTGAGCAGGTTACAAGGTCCACAGGAATGGGCTCCTCTCCCTTTTCCGGATGGGCTGCCCTGATTTTCTCCACCCGCTCAGCTATCATGGCTTCAAGCTCACTGCCTGCCGGTGTCTTGTTGGAGGCACCTGCATATGCCAGAGGCTCTCCGTTTTCGTCTGTAAATGTCCCTGTATCCACATTCATGACTCTGCCCCAAAGATACTGGTTTCCGGTAAACTCCTGGGCCAGAAGGGCGCTTCCATATTTAGTGCCGTCCTTGCCCACAATCACCGATCCGTTGGCCTCATGGCCAAATGCCACATTGGCCGCAGCCGTGATGACCGCCGGGTAAATGACGCTTGTTATGATTAACATGACCAGGAAAAAACCTGCCATTTTTGGCAATACTGATTTTACTGTTTTCATAAACATTCTCCTAACTTTGACTGATTCTGCTGTCTGCATCTGCTTCCTTCACACATCACACCACCAGCCCTGCGGCCGTGATCAGCACGTCGATTGCCTTGATTGCTATGAACGGAATGATGATTCCCCCCAGGCCATAGACCAGGAGATTCCCGGACAGCATCCGGGCCGCAGAGACTTCCCTGTACCTGACTCCCTTAAGAGCCAGGGGAATCAGGGCCACGATAATCAGGGCGTTATATATGATAGCCGAGAACACGGCGCTGTTTGCACTGTGAAGCCCCATTATATTGAGGGCTGACAGTCCCGGATACAATCCCATAAACAGTGCCGGGATGATAGCAAAATACTTGGCAACGTCATTGGCAATGCTGAAGGTGGTCAGGGATCCCCTTGTCATGAGAAGCTGCTTGCCTATCTTCACTATCTCAATCAACTTGGTGGGGGATGAATCCAGGTCCACCATGTTTCCGGCTTCCTTGGCTGCCTGTGTGCCTGTATTCATAGCCACCGCCACATCTGCCTGGGCCAGGGCCGGGGCATCATTGGTACCGTCGCCGGTCATGGCTACCAGATGGCCCCTGGCCTGGTAATCCCGTATCATATCTAATTTGGCCTCCGGGGTTGCCTCTGCCAGAAAGTCGTCCACACCGGCCTCAGCCGCAATGGAGGCAGCGGTCAGCGGATTATCGCCGGTAATCATTATGGTTCTGATTCCCATTTTCCTTAAATCCGCAAACTTTTCCTTCACACCCTGCTTCACAATGTCCTTAAGCTCCACCACGCCCATAACGCGTCCGTTCTTTGCCACCACAAGAGGTGTTCCTCCCTGGTTTGCAATCCGCTTTACGATGTCCTCGCATTCCCTGCTGAACGCGCCTCCATGCCGGTCCACATAGGCTTTAATGGCGTCAGCCGCGCCCTTTCTGATCTCATTTCCATTGTAGTCAATGCCGCTCATCCTGGTCTTGGCAGTGAAGGGCACGAAGGAGGCCTGAAGCTCCTCCATATTCCTTGCGCGGATTCCGAAGCGCTCCTTTGCCAGAACCACAATGCTGCGCCCCTCAGGAGTTTCGTCTGCCAGGGATGAGAGCTGGGCCGCATCTGCCAGCTCCATTTCCTTGTAGCCGTCCACCGGAATAAAGGCGTCTGCCTGGCGGTTTCCAAGTGTTATGGTACCCGTCTTATCCAGCAAAAGGGTATCTACGTCTCCGGCCGCCTCAATGGCCCTGCCGCTCATGGCCAGCACATTGGCCTGGTTCAGGCGGCTCATTCCCGCGATACCGATGGCAGACAGCAGAGCGCCAATGGTAGTGGGCGCCAGACAGATTAAAAGCGCTACCAGATTGGTGATGGATGTGGGGTTGGCTGCTCCTGCCTCCACAGAGGAGAACACGGAATAGGAGTACAGGGACATGGTAACAAGCACAAAGATAATGGACAATGCCACCAGAAAAATCTGCAGTGCCAGCTCATTGGGTGTCTTTTTGCGGGAAGCCCCTTCCACCATTGCAATCATTTTATCCATGAAGCCCTCGCCCGGATTGCTGCTGACCCGCACCACGATCCAGTCGGATATAACCGTGGTGCCTCCTGTGACGGCACTTCTGTCACCGCCGCTTTCCCTGATTACAGGAGCTGACTCGCCGGTAATGGCGCTCTCATCCACCGACGCGGCGCCCTCCACCACGTCGCCGTCTGCCGGTATCTGTTCCCCTGCCTTAATATAGACAAGGTCTCCTTTTTTCAATTCCGTGGATTTCACCCTGACGGCCTCGCTCTTGCGGTCAGCCGAAGGAATCCTGGATGCCATGGTATCCTTTCTGCCTGCACGCAGGGCATCTGCCTGGGCCTTTCCCCTTCCCTCTGCTATGGCTTCCGCAAAGTTACCGAATAAAACCGTAAACCAGAGGATGACGGATATGGCCAGTATATAACCCGGCGCAGCGTCCCTGATACCAGCCAGAGAAAACAGGAACATCACAAAAGTCAGAATGGCGGATACAAAAACCATAAACATGACCGGATTCTTTATCTGGGTCCTTGGATTCAGTTTAATAAAGGAATCCTTAAGGGCCCTGCACATAATCTCATGATTGGAAAATATACTCTTTTTTTGTTCATTCATGTCTCATTGACCTCCCTATGCTATCATCTGGAAAAACTCAGCCACCGGGCCAAGTGACAGGGCCGGGAAAAAGCTGAGAGCCCCTACCAGCAGTACCACGAAAATCAAAAGAAAGATAAACATGGCGTTATGGGTGGGAAGGGTGCCGGAGCTGACCGCTACCTTTTTCTTTGCCGCCAGACTGCCTGCAATGGCCAGGGTGGCGAACATGGGAAGGAACCTTACAAACAGCATAATCAGTCCGATGCTCACATTCAGGAAGGGCGTATTTGCGTTAAATCCTGCAAATGCGGAACCATTGTTGCCGCCTGCGGATGAATACGCGTAAAGGACCTCTGACAATCCATGGGCTCCCGGATTATTCAGGCTGTCATGGGTGGACGGAAGCAGCGTGGCGATACCGCTGCCCACCAGGATGGCCACAGGGGTTGCCAGGCAGACCAGCACAGCCATCTTCATCTCAAAGGGTTCTATCTTTTTGCACAGGTACTCCGGCGTACGCCCCACCATCAGTCCCGCTATAAACACTGTAAGGATGGCAAACCCCAGCATACCGTAGAGCCCGCAGCCCGTACCGCCGAATACCACCTCTCCCAGCTGCATCAGCAGCATAGGAACAAGTCCGCCAAACGGCGTGTAGCTGTCGTGCATGGAATTGACCGAGCCGTTGGAAGCAGCCGTGGTAAATACAGCCCATGTCCCGGATGTGGCTATGCCAAATCTGGTTTCCTTACCTTCCATATTACCGCCTGCCTGTCCCTCAGTCCCCATATAGACCGCGCCGTCCTGGGCTATCTGTGGGGTGCCGGCCTGTTCACTGCAGCCCACAATGGCCAGCGCTGCCGCCAGCATGATGAACATGGCCAGGAACACCGCCACGCCCTGTCTCTTGTCCTTCACATTCCTGCCAAAGGTAAAGCACAGGCCCGCCGGTATGAGAAGCAGGGAAATCATTTCAAATAAGTTGGATAACGGAGTGGGGTTCTCAAAGGGGTGCGCCGAGTTGTTGCCCCAGAAACCGCCGCCGTTGGTTCCCAGCTGCTTAATGGCAATCTGGCTGGCAGCCGGTCCCAGAGGAACGACTCCCTTTGTGACCTCTGCGGCGGTGCCGTCCTCCTGTTCCACCACCACCGGTTCCACCAGCTGTACCTCATCGTACTGCTTAAAGGTCTGCGGAACACCCTGGGAGGCAATGGCAAGAGATACCACCACTGACAGCGGAATCAGTATGTAAAGGACTGTCCTTGTCATGTCGGTGTAGAAGTTTCCCAGTCCCCTCTCCTTCACGCGGACGAATCCGCGGATCAATGCGAACAACACCACAATTCCCACAGCGGCAGACACGAAATTCTGGAAATTCAGCCCGATCATCTGGCTGAAATAGCTCAGACTGGACTCTCCTGAATAGGCCTGCCAGTTTGTGTTGGTGGTGAAGCTGGCGGCCGTATTAAAACCCAGATGCCAGCTCATTTTGCCCATTCCCTGGGGATTAAGGGGAAGCAGGTTTTGAAAGCACAGGATGATCCAGAGCACCGCCAGGCTCATCACGCTGAATACGGCTGTGCACACGGAATATTTCTTCCAGCCCATCTCCTCCTCTTTATCAATCCTCAGGCCCCTGTAAATCAGGTTTTCCACAGGCAGCAGAAGCCTTGACAAAAACACCCGCTCCCCGTTCATCACCTTTCCCATATAGGACCCAAGGGGTATTGCTAACACTACCAGTATGACACAGTAAATTATCATCTGCAACGCCACATTCATCATTGTTTATCACCTCTCAATAAAATGATTACCAGGTAAGCCAATATAATAACCGCGGTTATTCCTATGATACCTAACAGTAATGCCATGGATGATTCCTCCTCTTTTCAAGATAGGGGTATGGTATCACAGATGGTGATAAAGATTCCATATGGGAGCTGGCTGCTTTGTATAAATATAATGTTAATATAAAAGAAATACGGTCCCTCCTCTGTCGCAAAAACATAATGCGGCTGCACCCATGTATGCGATATACATGGATGCAGCCGCAGCTTATCACAATATTTTTTATTCCATTATTCCCAAAATACCGACATGAGCTCCCTGACAGCCCTCTCACTGTCCACCTCCACCGCAAAACGCACGTATTCCGCCTGGAAAGGGTGCTCCCTCAAATCCGTCACAATCATTCCCCTGCAATAGGTGCCGCCGCACTCCACCCTGGCCTTCCTGCTCTCGGTACGGACCAGGCTGGGCATCACGGCGCACATAACAGCCAGGGGATCATGGAGAGGACAGTCACCCATGCAGTAGTTCTGGGTCTGGTTTCCCCTGAGATAATGGACCATGGCCTGCCTCATATAATCCACTGCCGGACGGCAGGCCGGCTTGCAGCAGCCCGACAGCCAGTCCAGATGCTCCATTTTAAGCCTTGTCCTCATGGTGACATCCAGTCCCACTACCGTGATATCCATACCGGAGGTAAACACCTGGTCGCAGGCCTGGGGATCGCAGGCCACATTGGCCTCGGCCACAGGAGATACATTTCCGCGCATGGTCAGGGTACCGCCCATCATCACAAGGCCCTTTACCTTATGCACAAACCCCGGATATTCCCTAATGGTGCGGGCTATATTGGTCAGAGGGCCAAGGGTGATGACCACAAGCTCTCCCTCATACTGCTCAGCCAGATCCATGTGGAACCGGCTCACGTCCACGTCTCTTGTACTGCGGCGGCTGGGAGGTAATTCCACATTGCCCAGCCCGTTTTTGCCGTGTATAAAGGCAACCCGGCCGTCCCATTCCCGGCAGGATGGCTTCTCCGCCCCCACTGCCACCGGTATATCGGGCGCTCCTGCCAGGTCCAGTATCTTCATGGTATTCTCCGCTGCCAGCCATGCCTCTACATTGCCGCACACCGCAGATATGCCCACTATCTCTATCTCAGGATTAAAAAGCGCGTATAAAAGGGCGATGGAATCATCCACACCTGTATCCACATCCAGTAAAACCTTCATCTGCCTCTCCTCTTTCATTATGTCATGCGGTATATCCCGGCGCCAGTATCCTGTCTGCTGTCCCGGCTTTCTCTGCCGCCTCTGCTGCCTCAGCCGCCAGTTCCAGGGCGCACCGGATCATACTGTCCAGGCTCTGCTCCCGTTCCTCGTTGGTAAGAGCCCTGTCATGGTGGATGCTGCTCCCCACAGTCACCATGCTGAGCGCTCTCCTGCCTGCTCTTGCCGCTGTGCAGTAGAGGGACAGTGTCTCCATTTCCTGGACCAGAACCCCCATTTTTTCCCACTGTCCTTTTTCTCCCTGACAGTCCTCATAGAACACATCCGAACTGTATACATTCCCTGCCCGGAAGGAGGTATGGCTGTTTCTGGCATGGGCCGCAGCGGCCTCCAGAAGGCCGAAATCCGCTATGGGTGCAAAGGTTCCCGGCAGATGGTACTGGGAGGGAAAGTTAGAGTTGGTACAGCAGCCCATGGCCAGCACCAAATCCCCCACCTCCACATTGCGGTGAATCGCGCCTGCGGTCCCCACCCGGATGATTGTGTCCACATCATAATTGTGATAGAGCTCGTACGCATAGATACCCATAGAGGGAATGCCCATGCCGCTGCCCTGGACCGATAGTTTCTTACCCTTATAATATCCTGTATATCCATTCATGCCCCTTACCCGGTTGTAGCAGAATACGTCGGTCAGATAGGTCTCTGCAATGTATTTTGCGCGCAAAGGGTCACCCGGCATCAGGACAGCCTTGCCAATCTGTCCTGGTCCCGCTTCATTATGGAATGTTTTCATATTTGATTACTCCGATTTCTTTATTATATTCCTGTCATTCTTTCTTCGTATGCTCAGCTCATGCTGCTCGGAACCAAAAAACAGCTTTTGGGACAGGACAGGCGTATCATACTCGGAATAGAGCACCTCCTCCAGAATCAGGATTGGGTCTCCCTCCTGCATGTTCAGTATATTTGCCAGACGCTCCCTGGCCTGTCCCAGCCGGATTTTGGCATCGCTGTACAGGCCGCCTTCGGACAGCAGCCCGGTATAATACTGGTATACGGTATCCGGATTCTCCAGGTCCACATCGCTGTTGTCAAGTACCTCATGAGGCATATACACCATGGCAAAGCCGGCCGGCGTATCACCGCAGTAATAGGTTATGTCAATGACCGCCACCACGCTGGAGGGCCGCAGTTTAAGCACCTGCTGGTGCTTTTGGGTGGCCGGCTGGAACCCTATGGCGGTCACCACCTTATCAATGGGCCTGCTGCAGAAATCCACAATGGGATTTCCCACCTTCTCCAGCCCGCTTTTGCTCATATCCTGGTTGGAAAGCACAATGTTGCCCTTTCCCTGATGGTTTATGATTAAACCATCCTCCTGAAGAAGCAGCATGGCCTGCCGCAATGTGCCTCTGCTGACTGCAAGCTGTTCTGCCAGGATGTTCTCTCCAGGCAGCTTATCCCCAGCCTTATACTTTCCCTCTTTCAGCCATTGGCTGATGGTCTCATAGGCAGTCACATACAACGGTATCTTTACATTCTTTTCATTTATCACATTGTCCTTCACAGGTCTGCTTGCTCCTTTCGCGCGCCCGGCGGGCAGTCCTCACTATAGCTCACTATAGATTAGTATAGAACTAATCCACCAATTTGCCAAGTGCCTCCGGACCTTTCACCCTCTTTCCCACAAACAGCAGTACCAGCAGCGTCACCCCATAGGGCAGCATCTGGACAAACTGGGACGGGACAGACGCATCCGTCAGATAGAATCTGGCTGCCTGGGCCACCGCAAATATCATTCCGGCTCCCATGGATCCCAGGGGCTGCCATCCGCCGAAAATGTTGGCTGCTAGTCCCATAAAGCCCCTGCCTGCCGTCATATCCGCCACAAACAGGTTGTTCTGGGAAATGGACAGGTAGGAACCTGCCAGCCCTGCAATGCTTCCTGCGGCTATCATGGCAATGTAACGGTAACGGTTCACCTGCACACCGGCAGTCTGAACCGCGTAGGGCTGGTCTCCGATGGCCCGGTACCTGAGTCCGAACTTGGTCTTATAAAACACAATCCACACCGCAGCCACAATAAGGAACATGGCGTAGAGATAGGGGGACTGGTCTTTAAACAAGGCCCCGATAACCGGAATACCGGAAAGGCCGGGTATGGTCAGATTGGAAATGGAGGGAACGGATTCCGACATTCCTTCTGTCTGCCAGATTGCCTTTAACATTACGGCCGTGATACCGCTGGCAAAAAGATTGATGCCCACACCTACCACTGACTGGTGGGCCTTCCATTTCAGACAGAAAAGGGCATAAAACCAGCCAATCATACCGCCCAGGACCACGGACAGAAGCACCCCGGCCATGGCTGATCCGGCTGCATAGGAACCGGCTGCCCCGGCAAACGCGCCGATGAGCATGATTCCCTCCACACCCAGGAGGATGATGCCCCCGCGCTCAGCGATGGTGCCGCACAGGGCCCCCAATATAATGGGCACTGAAAGCTGAAGGGTAAGTCCGATAAAATTATTAATCATATCCATATGTCATCCTCTCTTTCTGCTCCACTTAATCAGTTCCGGAGCCGCTACCAGGAGTATCACCAGACTCTGTATTACCGTCACCATGTTGGTGCTTACCATGGTCTCGCGGCTCATTCGCAGAGACCCCATATCCATGATTCCGAAAAGCAATGCAGTCAAAAGCACACCGGCCGGATGATTCCTTCCCAATATGGCCACGGCGATTCCCGTAAAGCCGAAGGATGGGGAAAAACCCTCTATAAAGCGGTGGTATTTTCCAAACACCTCTGTAATGCCCGCCAGGGCCGCGATTCCGCCGCTGATGGTCATGGACATAATCAGAAACATGTTGACACGGATTCCGGCTGTTCCGGAGGCAGAGGGATTGGCTCCCACTGCCCTCAGCTGGTATCCCACCGATGTCTTCCACAGGAATATGTACATGGCTGCCGCCACAAAGAGCAGCAGGAACAGTGCATAGGTGAGCTGGGTCCTGGGCACCAGCTTTCCGAACCAGATTCCCTCGGCTATAAGCTCTGTCTGGGCCGTGGAACCCTCTGTCTTAAAGGGCCCGTTTACCAGATAGGATGTAAAAAGAGTACAGATATAGTTCAGCATAATGGCCACGATTACTTCATTGGTGCTGAATCTGGCCTTAAAAATGCCGGGAACGCTGCCCACAAGCATACCCGCCGCGATTCCGGCCAGGATGCTGATTACAAGCAGCAGGGGAGCAGGGAGCGCGCTAAAGTAAAGGGCGGTGATGACGCTGGCCATGGCTCCTGCGTGAAGCTGGCCCTCTGCGCCGATATTCAACATACCGCACCTGGAACCCATGGCCACGGCCAGGCCTGTAAAGGCCAGCGGAATGCTCTTGCTGATTGTATTGGCCAGGGACTGCGGTGTGCCCAGAGCTCCCTGAATCAGGGAACCGTAGGCTTTAACAGGGGATTCCCCTGCCAGGAGGATAAAAAGGGCTCCTATCAGAAGCGCAAGCCCTATGGATGCCAGGGATTTGCCTATTTCCGCTGTGTGCCTGCCGCCGCGGATTTTTCCAACGGTCCGGGCTTTCTCACCTGTCCGGTCGCCTCCATCTGCCTGGGCGTTCTTATTGCTGTTCCATTTCATGAGCCCGCACCTCCTGTTTTTTTCCTGCCATGAACAGTCCGATTTCTTCCTTTGTATACTCCCCGTTGTCAAACTGGGCGCTGACCTCTCCCTCGTAGAATACAGCGATGCGGTCGCTCAGGTTCATGACCTCTGAAAGCTCTGCCGATATAAGCAGGATGGCCTTTCCCTGCTCCTTTAACTGAAGAAGTGTCTTATGCACCCTCTCAATGGCTCCGATATCCAGACCTCTCACAGGCTGGGCCACCACCACCAGCCCGGGATCATGGCTGATTTCCCTTCCCAGTATCACCTTCTGCTGGTTGCCGCCTGAAAGCTGTCCTATCTCCTGGTCCACACCGGCCACCTTGATTTCAAACTCCTCAACCTGTTTCTCTGCATCCTGTCTCAGCCTCTCATAATCAATGAAACCCTTCCTGCAATACTCCGGTGTTTCCTGATAGCCCAGCAGGAAATTCTCTGTAATGGAAAAGCTGGAAATCATGGCATTCTTATGGCGGTCCGATGGGATGTATCCCAGGCCCATGGCCTTCCTGTCCTTGACAGCCATGTTCTGGACCGGAATTCCATTTATAAAAATTTCGCCTTCCCTGACCCTGCGGTTTCCCACGATCATTTCCTCCAGCTCCTGCTGCCCGTTGCCATCCACCCCGGCAATGCCCAGGATTTCTCCGGCACGGACCTTCAGACTGACGGTTTCCCCGGCCCTCTCATGAAGGCGCACACCTTTCAGCTCCAGAACGGCCTGGCCGGTCTTCTGTCCCCTCTTTGCCACAATATTCTCCACCTGCCTGCCCACCATCTGGGTGGCCAGCTCCTTCTCATTGGTGGAGCTGGTGTCGCACCGGAACACCACCTTCCCCTTCCTGATGACTGTAATGCGGTCAGACAGGGACATGGTCTCATTCAGCTTATGGGTGATGAATATGATGGTCTTGCCGTTTTCCTTTAGCTGGCGCAGAATCTTAAACAGCTCGTCCACCTCCTGGGGCGTGAGAACCGCGGTGGGCTCATCCAGGATAATGATGTCCGCTCCGCGGTACAGGGTCTTAAGTATCTCCACCCTCTGCTTCATGCCCACGGACAGGTTCACCACCTTCTCCTGAAGGTCAATCCTGAATCCGAACCGTTCCACCAGCTCCTCCACCTTTTTCCGGCTTTCCTTCCGGTTGAGGAACAATCCTCCGGATTCCTTTCCCAAAATAATGTTTTCAAGAACCGTCAGCTGATTCACCAGCATAAAATGCTGATGAACCATTCCGATTCCCAGGGCATAGGCATCGTTGGGATTGGCTATGGCGGCCTTTTTTTCATTGATGAATATCTCTCCCGCATCCGGATGGTACAGCCCGAAGAGAATGTTCATCAGAGTGCTCTTACCAGTTCCGTTCTCACCCAGAAGGCAGTGGATTTCCTGCTGTCCCACGATGAGATCAATCCCGTCATTGGCGCGTACCGGCCCAAAACATTTGACGATTCCAATCATTCTGATTGCGTCCATATCTTCCTCCTCTATTTATCCGGCCTATCTTAATTAAGCTCAGAGGGAACCTGAATCTCTCCTGATATAATTTTCTGCTTCAGCTCGTCCAGTCTGGCCAGGATATCATCGGAAACCTTGATATTGCTTCCCTCCACCGTCACATCCACGCCTCCGTCGCTAAGGCCCAGCATCTGGTTCTCCCCTGTGTAGGTATCCTCCACAATGCTGGCAATGGCGTGGTATGCGCAGGAATCCAGCTTTTTAAGCATACTGGCCATAATATAGTCCGGAGCGATGCTGTTCTGGTTTAAGTTCACGCCGATGGCAGCAAAGCCTTTTTCCTCGGCGGCCTGGAACATGCCCATTCCCGAAGCACCCGCTGCATGGAAGATTACGTCGGCTCCCTTTTCCACAAAGGTGTTGGCAATGGTCTTGGCAGTGGTGGGGTCATTGAAGCCGCCCGCGTAATCTACAAGCACCTTCATTTCCGGTTCAATATACTCAGCCCCTGCCTTGTATCCTGCTGCGAAACGGTTGATAAGGGGATTATCCACACCGCCGATGAATCCGATGGTCTTTCCGTCTCCCAGCTTGTCATCTGTCTTTTCCTGCTTTGCCAGGGCTGCCAGGGCGCCTGCCAGAAACGCTCCCTCCTGCTCCTTACAGGAATAGGAAGCTACATTTGGAAGATCAGAGGTGGCATCCAACAAGGCGAACCGCTGTTCCGGATACGTGGAAGCCACATTGGTCAGGGCATCCACCTGCTCTGCCCCCACGCAGATAATTAAATCATAGTCCCCGGACGCAGCCATCTCATCCTGGATGATTTCCTCATCTGACACGGACTTTGGCTCCACCTCGTCGTAAGTGATTCCGTAATCAGCGGCAGCCTTTTTAACACCCTCCAGGGCCAGGTCGTTAAAGGAATTGCCTCCCAGTCCCGCCTCTGTGAAAATGATTCCTATGTGTGCTCCTCCCCCGGAACCAGTACCGGCCCCATCTGCGGCTTCCCGGGAAGTCTGCCCGCTTCCTGCATCTGGTTTCGGTGCAGATGAACCGCATCCCATCACTGCACTGCCTGCAATGCCAACTGCCGCACATAATGCTGCCCACTGTCTGATTCTTTTCTTCATCATATTCCCCTCCGTTTTATACCTGTTTTATTATAGTGTGTATATGTTATTTAACTTGTTTAACAAGTTATCTAAAATGTAGCATAATCTATTATATTTGTAAATCCCAATTTTACATTCACCCATAGAATCGTTAAATCTTGCTAAATACAGGCAAACTTTTCTGTGCAATTTTACATCTGTTTTCCCTTAAATTTACAATATATTGGAATGACTGAGATACCCGGATCACAGCCTGGCCAAAAGGACAAAAAAAGCCTGATGATTTTCATTATCTGAAAGCCATCCGGCTCCGGCCTGTAACGATACTCAGGATTCCCATATGGGAAGCAGGCCCGGTATCCTGTACGCCACCTCTTTTATTCCACTAAAAAACAAGTACCGATTCAGATTTCTCCTCCTCGATACCTGTTTTTTGTTTTTCTGCTCTCTTTACTCTGTTCTTTTGGATTTCCTTTACTTATACGGTCTGTTTATTTTCACCTTTCATTATCAAGTACATTTTAATGATACTTTCTCGTCATATCATTATAAATGTTCCCGTTCCTTGATCATCTACTCAGTATTTGAAAATATAACGGGACTCGTATTGTATCAGTTTCCTTTTGAACATTTCATCAGGCAGATTCCTTATTCTCTGTTTTCTATAATAATCATTTGATTATATGGAAAACGAAAAATCACTTTCCGGTGGTCTGTACCTCCTTTTTTAGATTTCGTTCTTTTTGATAGTTTTAGTATACTCAAAAGGAGGTCATTTGTCAATACTTTTTTATTAATATCTAAATTTTAATAGTCTTTTTCGTATATATTGTATAAATTTTCAGTTTTTTCACGACAATCAGACAAATCTGCACACTACCTTTTTGCAGCAGCAGCTTCCTATTCTCCCACTACCCTTATTCTCCTACTACCCTGTATGTCTCCTCCACAATGCGCTCCATGGCGTTGAGTATGTTCTCATAGCCGGTACAGCGGCAGAGATGCCCGGATATCAGCTTTTTCAGCTCCTCCCGGTTGTACTTCTTTCCTGTGCCTACAATCTCCACGGCCGACATAATAAGACCGGGGGTGCAGAATCCGCACTGCACGGCCGCCTCTTCTATGAAGGCTTTCTGGATGGGACTCAGTTCACCGTTGGGACCCTTTAAGCCCTCCACGGTCATGATACGTTTGCCGTCCGCCCACATGGACAGATAGATGCAGGAATCAATGGCCTCTCCATTTACAAGGACCGTACAGGCCCCGCACTCCCCAACCTCGCAACCCTTTTTTACGGATGTGAAGCCCAGGCGGCGAAGGGTATCCAGAAGAGATTCCCTGTCATCCACAGCAGTCTCCTGTTCCTTCCCATTAATTTTCAGCTTGATTACTTTAAGCATCTGCCTTACCTCCTGCCAGTGTGATGGATGTTTTAAGAGCGCGCCTGGCCAGCTCCCCGATGAGCTGCAGGCGGAATTCCCGGCTGGCCCTCCAGGATGTGCGGGGATTTACCTGGGACAGGGCTTTATCTGCAAACAGGTCATATATGGACGCATCTGACACCTGTTTCCCGCGAAGGGCTTCCTCCGCCTCGTAACAGCGCACCGGAGTGGGGGCCGCCACGCCGTAAGCCAGACGTACGTCTTCCAGCACTGTTTTATCAGGCGACAGCTTTACCCTCACCGCACATCCCAGTGTTGCAATTTCCATGGCCCTGCGTTTTCCGTATTTAATATAATGGCCTTCCCATCCCTCATAGTTTTCCCTGGTAATCTTAAATGCCGTACAGACCTCATTCTGCTTCCTGACCGTACGTCCGGGACCTGTATAGAATTCTGTAACCGGCACTTCCCGTACTCCCTCCGGCCCTTTTAACACCACTGCAGCATTCAGGGCGCACATGGTGGAGGCAGAATCCGCAGAGGTGGCCCCATTGCAGATATTCCCTCCGATGGTGGCCGTATTTCTCACCTGAGGTCCTCCCACCTGGTCCACTGCCTCCCCCAGCATGCTGAGGTGTTTCTTTATAATGGGGTCATTGGTTATATGGGAAAAGGAAGTTGCAGGCCGGATGATGATGGTCCCGTCCTCCTCCAGGCTGACGCCTTTTAACTCCGGGATATTGTGGATGGATACCAGACCCCTGCCTGCATCCTTTCCCTCCCTGACGCGTATGAGCACATCCGTCCCCCCGCTGATGACCTGGGACTGAGGGTCCGCGGTGAGGGCGGCAATGGCGTCCTCCACCGAATCTGCTTCGTAAAATGACTTTATATCAAACATGATGACTCTCCTTTATACTTACCTGACCTGCTGTTTTACATCAGCCATTACAGCTCTATATCAAACCCTTTGCCTGAAATGCCTCTATGAGCCTCTGTGGCGTCATGGGTATGGTATCCATGGCAACGCCTGTGGCATGGAGCACTGCATTGCGCAGGGCCGGCGCCACCGGGATGGCCGGCGGTTCTCCCAGGGACTTATTTCCGTAAGGGCCCGTGGGGTCCTCAAGCTGGATAAACTTCACATGAAGGTCCGGCGTATCCATGGCTGTGGGAATCTTATAATCCAGCAGATTATCATTGAGAGGCCTGCCGGCGTCATTATATAAGAATTCCTCGGACAGGCCGTATCCCAGGCCCATGGACATGCCGCCGTGCACCTGCGCCTCTGCCAGCTCAGGGTTGATCAGTATTCCGGAGTCATGGACATTTACAATGTCCTTTACCGTCACCTGTCCCAGGGGCATATCCACTTCCACCTCCACAAAACAGCAGCCGGAGGAAAATGAATTGTCCCTGCACTGGTTGGTGACCTCCGCAGTGATGTGCTCAGAGCGCTCCAGAGAGTAAAAGGCGGTAAGAGCCAGGGTTTCCATGTCAAGAAGCTCTTTTCCCGTGGCCTTCTCCACGATGTGATCGTGAGCCACGTCCATCTCTTCTGTCGGGCGGCCTCCCAGCATAAAGCCGGCATAATCCAGAATCCTGGCCTTCAGCTGCTGCGCGCATTTCTTGACAGCCATACCGGTCACATAGGTCTGGCGGGATGCATACGCCCCTGTGTCAAATGGGGCTGTATCCGTATCCTGTGTGGATACAATATACACTTTTTCCAGGGAAATGCCGGTTGTCTCAGCTGCCATCTGGCTGAATGCAGTGTCAGCGCCCTGTCCTATTTCCGTGGCTCCCAGCTGAAGCTGCATGGAGCCGTCCTGATTCAGTATCATCCTGGCGGAGGCAGTCTCCAGTGAAATGGGATATACCCCTGTCTTATAACAGAAGATAGCCATTCCCACTCCCCTTCTCACAGGGCCTGTCTGGTTGGCATAAGCCCTGCGCTTCTCCTCCCATCCAATGTACTTCGCCCCTTCCTCCATACACTTCTTAAGGCCGTAGGAATGGAAGGTAATGCCGTTGGCAGGGTCCACGAATCCCTCTCCCATGCAGTTTTCCATGCGGAAAGCCAGGGGGTCTGCGCCGATTGCCCGGCACACATCGTCCGTAAGGCATTCCGATAAAAAGGCTGCCTGGGGAATACCGTATCCCCTCATGGCTCCCGCAGTGGCAGTGGAAGTCCATACCGTGTAGCAGTCAATCTCAGCCCCCAGCCGGTCCTGGTAAATATCCTTGAATACATTGCCGCAGTTGGCGCAGATTGCGTGGCCGTGGGACGCATAACCGCCGTTGTTGGCATAGGCTTCCAGCTTCCTGGCAAGCATTTTTCCGTCTTTTGTGGCCAGGGCCCTGCATTTCCCGTCAATGGCATGGCGGGTCCTGGTACCGTAAATGGTTTCCTCCCTGCTGATTTCCAGGCGGACCGGACGCCCTCCCACCACTGTGGTCAGATAGGCATTTAAAGGCTCATAGAGCACATCCTGTTTGTTGCCGAAGCCGCCGCCGATGTAGGGCTTGATGACCCTTATCTTTCCAACCGGCAGTCCCAATGCCTGGGAAATGACGCGGCGCACAATATGGGGAATCTGCGTGGAGGACGTGACTGTTATCTTGCCCCCCGGCTCCTGATAAGCCCAGGATACCGGCAGTTCAATATGGCAGTGGGAAATACGCGGGGTGTGGTACTCCCGTTCCAGGACCACCAGATTCTCCTTTCCGTACTTCTCCTCAGCCTCCCTGAGCCCTTCCTCAAAGGTAAAATCCTCTGGCCCCATGGTGAGATGGGAATGGACGATTACATTGTCCTTTCTCAGATCAGGGTGGAGAGGCGTGGCATCCTCTGCCATGGCCTGTTCCACTGTGACCATTGGTTTGTATTCCTCATATTCCACCTTTATGAGACGGGCCGCCTGCTGGCAGGCCACATCATCCGAGGCAATAACGGCAGCAATGTCATCCCCATAGAGCCTGACGCGCTGGTTCAGAAGCTTTCTGTCCCCGATATCCTGGTGGGCGGCCTCCACACTCCACGGATGACCGGCTGTGGGAAACTGGTAATCCGGCACATCAAAACAGGTGACGATTTTCACAACGCCCGGTACCTTAAGGGCGTCCTCAAGGTCAAACCTCTTAACAAGCCCATTGGCAATGGTGGAATGGACCACCCTGGCGCACAGGCAGTCCCTTGGTTCCAGATCCGATGTATACTTTGCCTCTCCTGTGACTTTTGCGTAAGCGTCAACACGGGTAACGCTTTTACCTACTATATTATTCATGATAAATCCGTCCTCTTTTCCATTTTCCTGCCTCTTTAGAGGGCCAGCTTCCATATAGCTATCAATATAGAAAATACAGCAATGCCTTTTTTCAGAAGAATCTGATTGATTTTAACCGCATTCCTGCTTCCGTATACAACTCCTATGCCGTGGAACACAAGGGCCGCCGCCATAACAGGCAGAAGATCCTTGACGGAGCACTGCATCATGTATCCGATGCAGGCAGGTATGCCGATGAACACAGAGTTAAAGAGGGCCACTCCCACCGCGGTCCTGATGCCGATTCCCAGAACCACCAAAAGGGGCATGACCAGCACCGGTCCCCCGGCGCCTGACAGGGAGCACACGGCTCCTGTGACAAATCCCAGAATCAGTGTGGCTGCCAGGTGATCTGAGATGACATATGCCCTGCCGCCTTCCTCCTGGCTCTTATCCTTGCGGAGCAGGATGGAAATACCGGAGAGAAGGACCACCACGTACAGGATAACCTTTACCGTGGATTCCGGAATGATGAGATTTAATTTCACTCCCAGGACAGCGCCCGCAAGGCTTCCCAGACTGAGGCGGATGCCGAATGGGATATCCAGGTTTCCCGCCTTGTTATAATTGACGGATCCCAGGGCCCCCGACACAATGAATGCCGCAAAGCTCAGCGCCAGCCCCTCCGTCACCCCCATTCCCAGAGGACCTGTATACACGATGGGAAGCAGAAAGCCTGCCACCCCCGTAAGTCCTACAAACGCGCCAACTACCAGGTTCGCTGCCATAACAATCATCCAGAACACCATGAACCAGTTTTCCTCCTTGCTATATCTTTATAGAATCATTTAAAATGTATCTGCATTTTCTTCCATATACTTCCGGGATTCGTACATAATACGCTCCTCGTCCAGAGACAGGACCTCCCTGTTCTTCATGAGAATCCGGCCTCCCACTATCATATCCTCCACATCGCCTGCATTTACACATTCAAACAGTGTGTGAATCTTGTTTCCGGTGGGGCACAGATGGGGCTGGTCCATGTTAATGCTGATGATATCCGCCTTGTATCCGGCTTCCAGACGGCCCAGGCTTCCTTCCTCGTTAAGGGCTGCGGCCCCGCCTTCCAGCACAATCTTTAAAATAGTCTCAGCCGGCATCACCTTGGGATTTCCGTTGGGAACGCCGTGGTATATATTCATGACAGAGCGGAATATCTTCATCTCATTCCAGAGGCTTAAGCCGCCGTGGGCCGCTCCGTCCGAGCCCAGGCCCACCGGAATTCCCATTTCCAGAAGCTGCGGCGTATCCGGCACTGCCTTGCCGCAGTTGCTGAAGGGGCAGTGGCAGACCTTCACATCCCGGTCACGCAGCAAAGCCTTTTCGTGCTCAGAGAGGATGATGCTGTGGGCGCCGATGAAGCGGTCACTTAAGACACCGAGGGAATCCAGGTACTCGTAGGGACGCAGCTGGAAACGCTGCAGGTGGAAATTGACTTCGCCTGCATATTCATTCATGTGAGCCTGCAAGAGCGCTTGCCGCTCATTTGCGTGCTCGGAGGTCTGACGGATCAGGTCTTCGGAACAGGAGATGAGGGAACGCAGGGCGTAGGCTGGTTTCAGTCTTGAATCCTCCTTGCAGAATTCGTAAAAGTCATCGGCCAGGCTTACGGCCTCCTCTGTTGTGGTGGCAATGGAAGCGGGGAGTCCCTTTTCATCCATGGTGGAGAGGGAGAGGACGCCGCACAGACCGGATTTGCGGTAGACCTTTACGGCCTCTTTCATATGGTAGCTTCCGGCATCGATGAATGCGGTGGTGCCGGAGCGGATCATCTCCAGGGCGGCCAGCTCTGCGCTGAGACGCATGTTTTCCGGTGTCAGGGTGCTTTCAAAGGGAAGCATGATCCGGGTCCAGATCATGGGGAGCTCGTCCAGGACGCGGCCCTTTAACAGCTGCTGGCCGGTGTGCATGTGGCAGTCGGCCAGACCCGGCATGAGAAGCTTGCCGCGGCCGTCCAGAGTCTGATCAGGAACAGTGTCTGCGCCGTTCTGGACAGATGTTCCGGTCGCCAGACTGGCAGCGGCACAGGCTGCGCTCGCAGAAGAATCTTCCCCGGCCGGTGCGATGCGGGAGAAGTGTCCGCCGGTTACATCCACATTCTGGTCTTTTAAAATGGTTCCGTCCTCCAAAAGAACGGACACATGGGTAATGCGTAAATCAGCCATAAAAGCCCTCCTAGATAGCTCCGGTGAGTGTCAGTCCGATCTGAGCAATGATTGCGGAGAACACAAAGGTTCCGGTCATGACAAAGATGCCGATCAGGATCATCTTCCAGCCCTGTTTTACGAAGGTGTGGATCTGGTCGCTGATGGAGATTCCTGCGTAAGCGCCTACCATGGTGAGCGGAGCGGTGAAGTTAATCTTTCCGGCAGAAGCAATGACAAACTCACGGCACGGAGAAATCGGGGAAGCAGCTAACAGTCCCAGGATGGAAACGTAAGCAACAATCGGAAGCTTTAACGGAACGACTTTGCTGACTGCAACGCCTGCAATGGCAATGACAAGCAGGATGCAGACACCCGGAAGGGAGTCGGTGAAGGCTACGTGGAAGCCGACAAAGTTTGCCAGGGCAATGCCAAGGCCGGATAACAGAAATAAAAATGCCCATTCAATGTATCTCATACTGATTTGTTCCTCCAGATATTATGCGTTGGTTTTGCTTGCGTTCTTGTTGCTTCTGCGGCCAAGGACCGGCTCCAGCTTTGCGTACAGCCAGTTGCACAGCGGGATGCCGATAAAGATCGCCATGTAGATGCCATCGATGCCGGAGATGGTCTCGCTGGCGCTGGCCAGTGCAGAAATCTGATCTGCCATAGCCGGATAGATCTCGGTGAGGACAGCAGTTGCGCTGGCCATCATGATGCCGGCGCCCACACCGGAGGACATGCCCAGGGCATAGGGATGGAAAATGTTTAAGGAAGCGATAATGGAAACCATGAAGCCGAAGTAAATGGTGCCGATCATGCCGCCTACCACATAGATGGAAAGGCTGCCGCGGGTCTCCGGTGAATCTGGTCCGTACATATCGGTGATGAGGGCCAGGTTGGTCTCACGGTTGATGGAGTGGGTAGCGCCGATGGCCTCGCGCTTTAATCCAAGCATCAGAGCCAGCGGCATTGCTAAAAAGATGGTGCCCAGATTTCCGAATTCCTGTAACAGCAGGGCCGGACCAGCGGAAATGACGGTCTCAATGCTTGCGCCTGCGTTGATGCCGAGTTTTGCGATAAAGGGACAGATGGCGACGATAACCAGTTTGGATGCCGCTTTGACTTCTTTGGATTTTACAATCTTTGCGACCTGCGGGCCGGAGAGAATGCCAAGGATCAGGGAATAGAAAATAGGGAAGAGAATAAAGGTGCCGAGACCGAAGGGGATTTTGATCTGGCCGATTTTGTCTGCGATGGCAATAAAGAGAAATGCCAGCAGATAGATCTTGTACTCCGCCTGAATGCGGGCCTTGAGGGAAGGATACATGTACTTGTCCATAAGGTTACTCCTTTGTGTAAGTTTTTTGTGTAACGTTTCTCAACACGCTCATTCTAGCGTAAGAGGCGTTTTCAAAAAAGGACAAATGGGACTTTTCAGGGAAGAAGTTTCAAATTATAATGAAAAATACAATCGGTGTTGTCCGCGGGGCGGGCAGATCATGCAAAATAGATGAAATACGAAAAAGCGGAAATGTGAAAAAGCGGAATGCAAAAGGCCGAAATGTGAAAAAGCGGACGAGAAAGAATGACCGAAGACGGGGGCAGGGACAATGACACTGGAAGAACTGAGAAAAGAAGTACCGGAACTGGAAAACTACTTAAAATATATGCCAAAGGAGCTGGAACAGCGCTACTGGATCAAAACCTACGCGCCAGGCGTTATCATCCACCAGAAGGATTACGAGCTGGAATATTTTGGAATCATTGCCAGGGGTGAGCACCGGGTGATCAATGAATTCCAGAACGGCAATGTGTTCATGATTGAGAAGAATGAGCCCATTGACTTTGTGGGCGAGGTGACGATTCTGGCGGGCATGCCGAAAACCTCCGTAACCATTGAAACACTGACCGAGACAACGGTCTTTTACATCAGCCGGAAGGATTTTGAGGACTGGATTGCGAAGGATATCCACTTCCTGCGTCTGGTGGCTCACAAGATCGCCTACAAGCTCTACCGTTCCTCCTACAACCGCGGCGCAAGGCTCTTTTATCCACCGCAGTTTATTTTGCTGGACTATGTCCTGCGTGCGGTTGCCATGGAGAAGATTGAGAAGACGGGGCACATCATCATCAAAAAGACCCGGCAGCAGCTCTATGAGGAGTGCGGCATTACCGTGAAGACTTTAAACCGAACCATCAAAAAACTGGAAGAGGACCGGGTTATTTCCGTAGAAAAAGGAAAGATCACCATGAACCTGGAGGAGTATAAGCGCGCCAGGGATATGGTGCACCACTATATCAGCTACTAAAAAAATATTTTTCTTTTGCTGCAACATTTCGCAGCCCTCGTCTGTATATAAGATAGAACGGCATAAAAAGTAAAAACAGCCGTGAAAAATTCAGAATGCAGAGGAGAATATAGCGCAGAATGCAGAGCAGTTTGGCCGGAATGCAGAACGTCTTCTGGACACCTTTGGTAACGCAATTTTGCGGATGGCCTATTCCTACCTTCATAACATGAGTGATGCGGAAGAAATCCTGCAGGAGACTTTGATCAGATATCTGACCGTGCAGCCGGAGCTTCAGGGACCAGAGCATGAAAAGGCCTGGCTCCTCCGGGTGGCAGCAAACTTAAGCAAAAACCGTCTGGATTACAACCGCCTGCGGGACACCGATGAACTGGAAGAAACCCTGGTGAGTCAGGAGTA
>OMGF01000161.1_pt1 | contig 68051 bp, 72 predicted proteins | sample 1645861 | NCBI WGS metagenome assembly OMGF01 (sample SAMN05578586, study PRJEB25193) | human gut metagenome | biome: Human Microbiome; feature: human-associated habitat; material: feces | host: Homo sapiens | place: USA:Birmingham
GTTAAGGGTCTGACTGTTCTGGAGCTCTCCGAGCTCGTCCACGCTCTGGAGGAGGGGCGTCCGGTGGAGCTGGTGAGCATCGCCGCCTCCGACGGCTCCACCCCCCGAGGGGCCGGGGCCATGATGGCGGTGTTCCCCGGCGGCGGGATCACCGGAACCATCGGCGGCGGAAACGTGGAGTTCGAGTGCCAGCGCCTGGCGGCGGAGCTGCTGGAGCGGGGGGGCGACGCCCTGCGGCAGTTCCGCTTTACCCTGGGAGACGCCGCCAGCCTGGGCATGGTCTGCGGCGGGGGAGTGACGGTGCAGTTCCAGTACCTCCCCGCGGGAGAGCAGAGGATCATCGCCGTTTTGCGGGATCTGATCGAGGCGGACGGCGGAAACCGGGACACCTGGCTCCTGCGGCGGATCGAGGGGGAGCAGGTGACGGCCATGGGCCTGGCAGACCGGACCGGGCCCCGTCATCTGGATATCCTGCCGGAGGAGCTGGAGCTCCTGTGCGGGAATCAGGCGGTCTTTGCCCGGAAGTGGCTGTCCATCCCGGTGGTGAAGGCCGGGCGGACCTATCTCTTCGGCGGCGGACATGTGTCTCAGGCCCTGGTGCCGGTGCTGGCTTCCCTGGGCTTCCGCCCCGTGGTGTACGACGACCGGCCGGAGTTCGCGGACCCGGCGCTGTTCCCCAAAGCAGAGAAGACCCTCTGCGGGGACTTCGCCCGGCTGTCCGAACAGGTGACGGTGACGCCGGAGGACTATGTGGTGGTGATGACCCGGGGCCATCAGGCGGACTACGAGGTGCTGACTCAGGTGCTGCGCAGCGGCGCCAAATACCTGGGCTGCATTGGCTCCAAGAGGAAGCTGGCCCTGTGCCGGGAGCGGCTGCTGGCGGCGGGGTTCACAGACGAGGAGTACGCCCGCCTTCACGCTCCCATCGGTTTGGCCATCGGCGCCCAGACGCCGGAGGAGATTGCCGTGTCCGTGGCCGCAGAGATGATCGCCGTGCGGGCGGGGCTGGAGAACGGGCTCCGGCGCCCCCTGGGGTGACTTCCAACAGAAATCCCTTCCAGAGTGGGGAGAGTTCTTGCAAACTGCGGCGGCATCATGATACAATAGAGGAACTCGATAGAAAGAGGTGTCGCCCATGGACCGGATCAGCAAAGCCAACTACTACCTGGATATCGCCCAGACCGTTCTGGAGCGGGCCACCTGCCTGCGCCGGGTCTATGGGGCCATCATCGTGAAAAACGACGAGATCATCTCCACCGGCTACAACGGTGCGCCCCGGGGGCGGGCCAACTGCGTGGATCTGGGCTACTGCTCCCGAGAGGCCATGCAGGTTCCCCGGGGAGAGCGGTATGAGCTGTGCCGCAGCGTCCATGCAGAGGCGAACGCCATCATCTCCGCCTCCCGGCGGGACATGGTGGGCGGCACGCTGTACCTAGTGGGCCGGGACGCCCGGACCGGGGAACTGCTGGGAGATGCCACCTCCTGCTCCATGTGCCGGAGGCTGGTCATCAACGCCGGGCTGAAAGAGGTGGTGATCCGCCGGACCGCCACGGCGTTCGACGTGATGGATGTGGCGGACTGGGTGGCGGAGGACGACCTTCTGGCATCCCGGGACGCCGACGCCATTCTGGACAGGCAGTGACCCGCCCGGCGGGATATCCGGACTGCGGAAAGGAAGACACTTGGTGAAAACAGGACTGCTGACCTTTTACCATATCCATCACTACGGCGCCATGCTGCAGGCTTACGCCACGGAGCGGGCGGTGGCGTCCCTGGGGAGCGAATGCGAGATCATCGACTACTACGTGAACCAGGACAATACCCTGTTCCAGCGGCCCACTGGCCTGGGAAGCGCCGCCCATGACGCCCACACCGCCCTGCACTATGGCCCGCTGAAGGCCCGATACGAGCGGTTTGAGGCATTTTCCCGGGAGAATCTGAACATTTCCGGCCGCCGCTACCAGAGCCTGGAGGAGCTGCGGCAGGCGGAGCTGCCCTACGATGTGCTGCTCTCCGGCAGTGACCAGATTTGGAACCCGAAGATCTTCCCCGACGGCCGGTTCGACCCGGTGTTCTTCGGGGCCTTCTCCCACAAGCGGAAGATCGCCTATGCCCCATCCTTCGGCATCCCCCGCATCCCGGACGGCATGGAGGAGGAGCTGCGGACCTATCTGGAGTCCTTCTCCCACTTGTCCGTCCGGGAGCGGCAGGGGCAGGGCATTGTCCGGGACATCACCGGGAAGGACGTGCCGGTGGTGCTGGATCCCACGCTGCTGCTGGAGAGAACGGATTGGGCGGCCGCAGCCAGGGACGGAGGCGCGGGCCGGGGCTATATCCTCTGCTATTGCATCAGCCGCCCCGACGCCCTGGCACCCTATATCCGCCGCCTGGCGGAGGAGACGGGGCTGCCGGTGGTGCAGCTGTGCGGCGTACGCCAGAAGGTCCACCCCAAGGCCCGCTGCATTCTCAGCGCCGGTCCGGCGGAGTTTCTGGGTCTGTTCCGGGATGCCGCCTATGTGTGCACCAACTCCTTCCACGGAACGGTGTTCTCCGTCCAGTTCCAAAAGCCCTTCTTTACGGCGGTGGCACCGGCAGAGATGGCTGCGCCGGAGAGTTCCCGGACCTTCAGCCTGTTGAGCCGCCTGGGACTGGGGGAGCGGATCATCGGCAAGGGAGATACCGCGGACCTGACGGCGCCCATCGACTGGGCGGCGGTGGGGGAGCGGCTCGGCCGGGAGCGGAAGTTGTCCCTGGACTATCTGCGCTGCGCCCTGGAGGACCGGCCCCATACACCGGAGGAGGCGCCTGTCAAGGCAGAGGAACGGCCCTTGCCCCATTTGGCGGACCACACCCACTGCACCGGCTGCACGGCCTGCGCCAGCGGCTGTCCCAAGGACGCCATCACCATGGAGCGGGACCGGGAGGGCTTTGCCTATCCGGTGATCGACGGAGCGGCCTGTGTGCGGTGCGGGCACTGCACGGCGGTGTGCCCCGTCCTGCGGGAGCGGCCTCAGAGCTCCATGCCCGCTGTATTCGCGGCCTGGAATAGAAACGATGAGATCCGAAGAGACTCCACCTCGGGCGGCGTGTTCACCCTGCTGGCGGAGTATATCCTGGAAAGCGGCGGCGTGGTCTTTGGCGCCGCCTTTGACGGCAGCCAGCATCTGCGGCACACCGCCTGCTTCCGCAAGGAGGAGCTGTGGCGCCTGCGGGGCGCCAAGTACGTCCAGAGCGATCTGGAGGGCGTCTTTCGGGAGGTGCGGCGCTGGTTGGACCAGCGACCAGTGCTGTTTTCCGGCACACCCTGCCAGGTGGACGGGCTGTACCGCTATCTGGGCGGACGGCCGGAGAATCTGACCACCTGCGACCTGGTGTGCCACGGCGTGCCCTCTCCCGGCGTGTGGGAGGACATGGCCCGGAGCCTGGAGGCGCGCCGGCAGCAGCCGCTGCAGGCGGTCCGTTTCCGCAACAAGGTCGCCGGATGGAAGGACAGCCATTTTACCGCGGTCTACGGCGACGGCACCGTGGATACCGCGCCGCTGTTCCGCACGGAATACGGCCGGGCCTTCGGCCGGGCGCTGTTCCTGCGGCCCAGCTGCTACCGCTGTCCCTACGCCTCCATGACCCGGGTGGGCGATCTGACACTGGGGGATTTCTGGGGCCTGCGGCCGGATGAGCTGCCGGACCAGCAGGAGAAGGGGATCAGCCTGCTGTTGGTGAACACCCCCCACGGCAGCCACATTTTTGACCAGCTCCCGCTGGCCAAGCAGCCCTTCCCGCCGGAACGGGCCATTGCCGGAAATCCCCGGCTGGCATCTCCCATTCCCCTGCCGCCGGAGCGGACGGCATTCTTTGCCGCCTACGCCCTGGAGCCCTTCGACCAGGTGCGCCGGGAGTTCTGCCGCCTGCCGCCGCTGCCAGTACGGGCCGCCGGCCGGCTGCTGTCGCCGGAGGTCAAGGCGGCCATCCGGAAGAAGCTGAAGTAAGCACTGTCTCCACCGGAATCCAGGCGTGTATCGCCCGTTTATAACAGAAGGAGGATCTTTCAAATGAAACAGTACGAATGCGATCTCTGCGGCTATGTGTATGACGAGGCCGCCGGCGATCCGGACAACGGCATCGCCCCCGGCACCAAGTGGGAGGACCTGCCCGCCGACTGGGTGTGCCCCCTGTGCGGCGCCGGAAAGGACGAGTTCACCGCTAAGTGAAAAGAAGTCCCGCGTCCAACGGACGCGGGACTTCTTTTTTGCGCAGAGTGGCATCAGATGCGGGAAGAGGCTATCCGGCCCTTCAGTGCGGGGACTCTGGGCAGGACCCGCAGCAGCAGGGAGCCCAGAATGAAGCAAGCGGCGGCCTCGCCGATCCCCACGGTCAGGGAGTTGAAGGCGAACGCGGGCCAGAAGGCGGCACCCTCCTGGGTGGAAAACCAGGCGATCTCCGCACCTACCAGCACCATATTGCAGATCACCGGCGGCAGGGGCGCCAGCGCCCTGTGATGGAGCTTCGATGTCCAGAGCGCAGCCAGCAGGGTGGCCGCCGTACCCACGATCCAGTCCAGAGGAATGGGAGAACCCAGGAGGTTGGCCAGGAAACAGCCGACGGTAAGACCGGGGATGGCCTCCGGGAACAGGAAGGGCAGGACCGTCATGGCCTCCGCCACCCGGAACTGGATGCCGCCATACTGGGGAATGGGCAGCAGCAGCGTCAGGGCGGCGTAAATGGCGGCGATGATACCGGCAGCGGCCATCTGCTGTGTGGTGAATCTGGGTTTGGACATAAAAGAAAGACCTCCTTGAATGATGTCGGAGGCCTTTGATACGAAAACGCAGCAAAACGCCCGTGGTAAGGTACGGGCAACCTCCATTTTTTTGTTTAGAGAACGGCGATTGACGAAGACCGCCGAACGAACGCCCAGTGTCGGACGCTTGGACAGGGAGATGGCACCTGTCAAAATAATATTATATCACAAGCTTTCAAAAAAGGGAAGAGGGACGCCGCAAAAAATTTCGGCGTCCCTTCTGCTTTTTTAACCGGGAATCACGTGGACCAGAATGGTTCCGTCGGCCTCCGCCTCCTCTGCGGTGGCGGCGCCTGCAATGGCCAGCCCCTGCTGTTCCAGCTGCTGCAGCAGAGCGGTATATTCGGCGGCGGTCAATTCGTAGACCAGAGTCCCGTCCGATTCAGAGATGAGCGTATAGCTGTCCAGCAGGCTTCCGGCCTCCTCCGCCGTCAGCGTCAGGCCGGGGGATTGGATCGCGAAGGTGGCCGGGGCCGTCTCCGGCACATCGGCAGAACTCCCTTCCCGGGGCAAAATGCTGCTTTTGGAATCGGAGGCGGGAGCAAGCTGGTCCTGTGTGCCGGGCGCAACGGTATCCGCCTCCGGCGCGATTGCCTCAGACACAGTGGAATCCGGGACGTCTGCCGTGTCCTCGTCGGACTGGGTTGCATAGGCCGTGGCGGCGGTGTCCTCCTCAACGCTGTCCACGTTGGGCACAGCGGCCTCTGCTGGGGCCGCAATCTCTGCATGGGATTCCGGATGGTCCGTCACAGCGGTGCCGCCGGGGCGGGGCAGGCCGGAGACGGCCAGCACCACGACGGCACAGCAGGCGGCCAAGGGGAGCAGCGTCTTTGCCCACCGGGGTCTCCGGCGCTTCCGGGGGGCGGCGTCCGCCCGGATGGCAGCCATCACGCCTGCGGCGAAGCCATCCGGCACAGGGGTATCCTCTGCCTCGGGAAACGCGTCCCGTATGGCCAGCGCGGCCTGGACATAGGCCCGGCAGCCGTCACAGGTATGCAGATGCTCCCGCACCCGGGCGGTTTCCTCCGGGGAAAGCTCTCCGTCGATATAGGGGTCCAGCAGGGCCGAAAACTCCTTGCAGTATGTCATTGTCAGCCCTCCTTTTCTGTTCCTTTAGACGCCGGCAGCGGAGAAAAGTTCCCGCTTTTCAGCAAAAAATTCCGCAGCTGTTTCCGGGCCCGGCTGATCCGGGATTTCACGGTGCCCACATCCAGAGAGAGGGAGTCCGCGATTTCATCATAGCGCAGCTGGTGAATCTCTCGGAGGATCAGCACCTCCCGGTGCTCCGGCGAGAGGGCGGAGAGGCCCCGCTCAATCTCTTCCCGCAGCTCCTGCCGCTCCGCCGCGTCCTGGGGAGAGGGCGCCGGATCGGGCACGTCCAGATTCAGCTCCTCGTCATCCAGGGAGGGGCCGGCCGAGGCCCGGCGGCGGCCATCACGCCGCAGCAAGTCCACGCAGGCGTTGGACACCAGCCGGTACAGCCAGGTGGAGAAGCTGGCCTCTCCCCGGAAGAATGCCAGCCCCTGCCAGGCGGCGAGAAATGCCTCTTGGGCGGCCTCGGCGGCATCCTCGGGATTCCCGCACATCCGCAGCGTCAGGGCGAACACCCGTTTCTCATACAGATGGACCAGCGCCTCGAAGGCGTCCATATCCCCGTCCCGGGCGGCGGAGACCAGCTGCTGTTCCCGCGATTGCTCGTTCATCTCAAATCCCTTTTGATTCCTTTCGTCACCCGATACACGTCTTCCAGCGTGTTCATCTGCACGATCTGTTCCTTGTAGTAGCCGGAGTGGGACACGCCCTTCAGATACCAGCAGTAGTGGCGGCGGGCCTCCAGCACGGCTACCCGCTCGCCCTTGGACGCGGCGGCCAGCTCAAACTGCCGTACCGCTGTGTCGCACCGCTCCGCAAGCGGCGGCAGGGGCGGGATGGGCTTGCCCTCCAGCGCGGCTTTGGCCTGCTGGAACAGCCAGGGGTTGCCGAAGCACCCGCGACCGATCATGGCCATGTCCGCTTTGGTGTGCTGGAGAATGCGGACCGCGTCCTCCGGCTTCCAGATATCGCCGTTGGCGATCACCGGGATGGACACAGCCTCCTTCACCGCCCGAATGCAGGTCCAGTCCGCCTGACCGCTGTACACCTGGGCCCGGGTCCGGCCGTGGACCGCCACGGCGGAGGCCCCTGCCTGCTCCAGGATTCGGGCGAACTCCACGCAGTTGCAGCTGCCCATGTCCCAGCCCCGGCGGAACTTGGCGGTCACCGGCACAGAGACGGCTTTCACCACTGCCTCCATGATGCGTCCGGCCTTTTCCGGGTCCTTCATCAGGGCGGCCCCGTCGCCGTTGTTGACGATCTTGCCCATGGGGCAGCCCATGTTCAGGTCCACCACATCCGCCCCGGAATGCTCCAGGGCGATCTGGGCTGCCTCTGCCATGCAGATCGGGTCACTGCCGAAGATCTGCACTGCCGCAGGGTGCTCCCCGGGAAACTGCTGGAGCAGGGACAGGGTCTTCTTGTCGTGGTAGCACAGGGCCTTGGAGGAGATGAGCTCCGTGATGGTATATCCCGCCCCCAATTCCGCGCAGATCTGGCGGAAGGCGACGTCCGTGACCCCGGCCATGGGGGCCAGGGCCAGGGAGGAGTTGATGGTAAGCGTGCCGATGTTCAAGGCGGGCCGTCCTTTCCAATGAAAACATGATAGTTTATCATACCATATCCGGCCGTAAAAGTCCACTATGGGCATCCAGCCCGGAAATGGCGCGGCTTTCTTTTCCCGACGGGATTTTTTCCACACAGCCTGTAAAATAGTGGAAAAAACCAAAGAGGCCGTGGACTTCACGGCGGAATACAGGAGGGACAAGCTGTGGGGCACAGGGACATGATATGGAGCCGGCACCAGCCGGCACAGCTGCTGGCCTGGGGCATCCGATTTTTTTTGGCGGCGGCGCTGACCGCCACCCAGACGCCGGGGGATTACGCGCCCTTTGCCCTGGGGTGCGTGGCGGCCTGTGGGCCAGGGGCAGGAGGGATCGCCGCCCTGCTGGGCGCTGGCGTGGGGGCGGTGCTGTTTCTGGACTTTTCCGGTGCGCTGCCCTTTTTGGCCGCTGCGATTTTGATCTTTACCACCGCGGCGGCCTTTCAGGGGCTGAAGCTGCTGGAGGGACCGCTGTTTCACCCTCTGGCAGGGGCGGGACTGTTTCTGGCGGTGAGCGGCATCTACGTGCTCCAGTCCTTGTCCCCCCTGCGAAACCTGGCGCCCTGCCTTGCGGCAACGGCCCTGGTAGGCATCTCCGCATGGTATTATCAGCCCCTGCTGCAGGCCGGAGGGGAGCGGCCGGAGCCAGATAGTCTGCTGTTTCTGGCAGGCTCCATTCTGCTGGCGCTGGTGGACGTAGAACTGGCCGGTGTCTCCGTGGGGCGTTCACTGTTGTGTCTGCTGCTGGCCTACACCGCCTATCAGCGGGGGGCCATGACCGGGGTAGCCGCCGGACTGGGGGCGGGCCTGGCGGCGGACTTCTGTTCCGGCCGGGGCGGCGTCCTCTTCGGGGCGGCCTATGGTCTGGCGGGCCTTCTGGCTGGGAGCCGCAGTAGCGGAAGGCGGATCTGGGCGGCGCTGGCATTCTGGGGAGCGGCGGCTCTGGCCGCCCTGCCGGCGGGCCTCTCCACGCCCCTGCTGCCGGAGGCCGCGGTGGGAGCGGTCCTGTTTTTGATGCTGCCGGGCCGAGCCTTCGGCGGCAAGCGGGTGATGCGGGGAGAGACACCGGAGTTTCCCGCCGCGCTGGAGGGGATGCGCGCCCAGCTGACCCGGATGGCCGCCGCTCTGCGGGCCCTGTACGACAGCATGGGCAGGGCGGCCCCGGTGTCCACGGAGGAGAACCCGGCGGTGGTCTTTGACCGGGCGGCAGAAAAGGTGTGCCGGGGCTGCGCCCTGTGCGAGCTCTGTTGGCAGAAGGAGTACACCGGCACCTTCAACGCCCTGAACGACGCCACGCCCTTCCTGCTGGAGCGGGGGCGCGCGCTGGCCAAGGACTTTCCCAGCTACTTCGCGGACCGGTGCATCCACCTGCCGGACTTTCTCACCGCCGTCAATGGGGAGCTCTCTGCATTCCTGCTGCGGCGGCAGTACCGGCGGCAGCTGGAGGAGACCCGCCGCAGCGCCAGGGGCCAGTACGCCCAGCTCAGTGAACTGCTGACCGCCACCGCTGCCGGTTTGGGGGAGGTCCGTGCCACAGCAGGGGAGGCGGATCTCTGCCGCATTGGCGCGGCCCTGCGGCCCAAGGAGGGGGAGACGGTCTGTGGGGATACGGTGGTCTCCTTCCGCACGGAGGGGGGCCTCCTGTGCCTGCTGCTGGCGGACGGCATGGGCAGCGGAGAGGCAGCCCGGCGGGAGTCCGCCCTCACCTGCCGTCTGTTGGAGCAGTTTTTGCAGGCGGGCATCGAGCCGGAGGCGGCCATGAAGACCCTGAACGCAGCCATGGCCCTGCGGGGCGCGGAGACCGGAAGCTTCACCACCATTGATCTCATCACCTGCAGACCGGAGACGGGGGAGGCGGCCTTCTTCAAATACGGCGCGGCCCCCAGCTATGTGAAGAAGGGGGGCACTGTCCGGCGGATCACCGGCGGGACCCTGCCGGCGGGTCTGCGGGGCGGGGCGGCGGCTCCGGATGTGACCCGTGCCACGCTGGAGCCGGGAAGCTTTGCAGTAATGGTCAGCGACGGGGTGGCAGACCCGGGCCGGGACGAATGGCTTCAAAACCTGCTGGCCGGCTGGGATGGAGAGGATCCGCAGACCCTGGCGGGACTGATCCTCAGCGAGAGCGTCCGGCGGGAGAATCTTCAGGACGACTGCGGGGTTCAGGTGCTGTATCTCAGCCGGGAGAGCGGTGTGAAAAAGGTGTGAGAGGCGGTATAAATTTTCCCGCGCTGAGACAAAATGGAACCATCTAAATTCTGTGAGAGGCAGGAGGCGTAAAGCGGATGGTGAAAGGCATTTCCAGACGGGTCGTGGTGGTGGATTCCCCGGACCAGCGTTTTTTTGAGCAGGCGATCTTCATCGTGCGGAACGATGCGGCCGGCGAGGGCGTCACCGCCCGGGAGCTGGTGGAGGAGGCCCGCCGGGTGGCGCGAAACTATGCCGGCGGAGACCATGGGCGGTTCAGCCGGATCTGGCGGGATCTTTCCCCGGCGGTCTACACCCTGATGGGCGCTGCCGGGATCGGCTTGGTGTGGCTGACGGTGTGGCTGATCTGAAAACAGCGCGGAGTCCGATTCCGGACTCCGCGCTGTTTCATGGAGGATCAAAGGGCAGGGAAGGTGGGGACCCCGTCTGCGAAATAGGTCCGGGTGGCGTCTGCATCCGACTGGATCTGGGCCCGCAGGGCGTCCAGGGAGTCGAAGCGCACCTCCTGGCGCAGATGCTCATAAAACTCCAGCCGCAGCTGTTTACCGTACAGGTCCCCCTGGAAGTCCAGGAGACAGGCCTCCACTGTGATGTCCGAGCCGTTTTGAACCGTGGGGCGGGTGCCCACGTTGGTGACAGCGGCGTAGCAGGAGCCGTCCTCCAGTGTGGCCCGGGTGGCGTATACTCCGTGGCTCGGCACCAGCACATGAGGCGGAATGACGAGGTTGGCAGTGGGGAACAGTTGGGAGGAGCCGATGCCCCGGCCGTGGCGGACTGTGCCTGTCAGGGTGTGGGGGTGGCCCAGGAAGCGGTTGGCCCGGCTGATCTGCCCCAGCTCCACCAACCGGCGGATGTAGGTGGAGCTGACGGTGATGCCTGCTACCTCCACCTTGGGGATGATGTCACAGCCCAGGCCCAGCTGGGCGCACTTCTGCGCCAGCAGCTCCGGTGTGCCCTGGTTCCTGTGGCCGAAGTGGTGATCGTGTCCCGCCACCAGATGGACCGCGTGGTAGCGGCCCACCAGGATCCGGACAATAAAGTCATCCCAGGGCGTGGTCATCATCTCGCGGTCAAAGGGGACCATCAGCACGTCCTGAATGCGGTACAGCCGCCGCACCAGGTCCCGCCGGTCCTCCGGGGAGTTGATGAGGGGACAGGGGACGCCGGTGACCACCTCCTTCGGCGGGCGGTCAAAGGTGAATACCGCGGGGGTACAGCCCCGCAGGGCGGCCTCCTCAGCGGCCCGGCGCAGCAGGGCGCCGTGCCCCAGGTGGACTCCGTCAAAAAAGCCCAGGGCAATGACTCGTTCTTTCATGGTTTACGCTCCAAAGAAATTCTTGATGGACGTCAGCGTTCCGCCCGCAGCCCGGGACAGGCACAGGAACTGCCGGTCCCGGCTGTATACGCGGTAGATGCCGTCCGGTGTGCCCGGCAGGGGGATGGGATTGCCGCAGCGGACCCGTTTCTCCAGCAGGCCGGATGTCAGAGGCAGGGCCGGGTACTCTGCGAAGAGGCTGTCCGTAGGCAGCAGGAGCGCTGTACCCTGTGCCTGGACTGCCTCCAGCGTCACTGCCTGGTCCAACCTGAAGCCGGCCGCCATGGTGCGGCGGAGGGCGTACAGCGTCCCGCCGCAGCCCAGCTGTCGGCCGATGTCATGGCAGAGGGTGCGGATGTAGGTGCCCTTGGAGCAGCGGCAGCGGAGCAGGTAGTCCGTTGCGCTCTCCTGGGCCAGTAGCTCCAGCTCGTAGATGGTGATGCGGCGGGGCTTCCGTTCCACGACCTGTCCCTTCCGGGCCAGGTCGTAGAGTTTCTGCCCGCCTACCTTGACAGCGGAGTACATAGGGGGGATCTGGTCCTGCTCTCCCAGAAAGCGGGGCAGCAGCGCTTCCAGTGCTGCCCGATCCGCCGTGACGGGACGGGTCTCCAGCGTGGTGCCGGTGACGTCCTGGGTGTCCGTCACCTGGCCGAGCCGCAGACCGGCTACATATTCCTTCTGGCCGTTCTCTGCGAACTCCACCCCGCGGGTGGCCTGCCCCACAAAGACCGGCAGCACCCCGGTGGCCATGGGGTCCAGCGTTCCGCCGTGTCCCACCCGCTTTTCGTGGAAGATGCCCCGCACCTTGGCGCAGACGTCCATGCTGGTCCAACCGGCGGGCTTGTCGATAATCAGGATACCACTGGGCATAAAAACCTCCTCAAGGGCAGCAGAACGCGGCCCGCTCAGCGCTGATAGTCCGGCGCCACCTGCGCCACGGCAGCCAGGATTCGCTCCCTGGCCTCAGCCCAGGGGGCCTCCACCGTGCAGCCTGCGGCGGCCGCGTGGCCGCCGCCGCCCAGCAGCCGGCAGGCCTCCGTGGCATTAATCCGGGGACCGGTCCGCAGGGACATCTTCCACACATCGGGCCGCAGCTCCCGCATGGTGATGGCGCAGTCCACGCCCTCAATCTGGGGACCCAGAGCGGAGAGGTCCTCCGCATCCGTTTCCGAGGCGCCGATCCGCGCCATCAGGGAGAGGGGCACGGACAGCACCGCCACCCGGTCTCGGTCGTAAAACGTACAGTCGTTGAGGATGGCGGCCTCCAGCTGCATCCGCCTGCGGCTCTTGGTGCGGAAGAACACCTTGTTGACGGTCTGATAGTCGATGCCGGTCCGCAGCAGCGCGGCCGCCACCGCATGGGTCTGGGCAGTGGTATTGGCGTAGGCAAAGCAGCCTGTGTCCGTGGAGACGGCCACATACAGCGGAAGGGCCATCTCCGGCGTGATGGGGCCCAGATCGGACAGAATGTCGTAGATTAGCTCTCCGCACGCGGCGGCTTCCGGCCGGACGATATTCTCTCGGCCAAAGGACTCAAAAGAGGGATGGTGGTCAATGGCCAGATCCACCCGTTCCGCGTATGGTCTGGCGTTCTCCGGGAACAGGCCCACCGTGGCGATGTCCGTGGACACCACCTTGTCCGGTGTGAAGCCTTCCGGCGCCTCGTAAGGGCGGAAATAGGGGGCGGTGGTGTCTGTCAGCTCCGGATTGGGCAGCAGAAACGCCGCCTTGCCCAGAGACCGCAGTCCTGCGCACAGGGCTGCGGCACAGCCCACCGTGTCCCCATCCGGGCGGACATGGGTGAGGATCAGAATATTGTCAAAGGTCCGCAGCAGCGCCGCGGTCTGGGGGACCGTCAGCATGCTCATTCCTCCGTTTCGCCGGCGTCCGGGTCGTCCCGGGCTTCATCCTGCCGCTCCACCTGGCGCAGGATCTCCAGGATGTGGGCGCCGTGCTGGATGGAGTCGTCGGCGATGAACTGCAGCTCCGGCGTGTATCGCAGCTGCAGGGCCCGTCCCAGCTCCCGCCGCAGGAAGCCGCCGGCGGATTTCAGGCCCTTCAGCACGTCTTTCTCCTGGTCCTTGTCCAGAACACTGATATAGACCCGGGCGTATCGCAGGTCGCTGGTGGTGTCCACCCGGGTGATGGATACCATACCCACCTGGGAGACACGGGGGTCCTTCAGACGGCGGAGCTGGTCCGCCAGCTCCCGCTGGATCTCCTCGTTGATCCGGCCGATTCGATTGCTTGGCATAGAGAGATACCTCCTTATGGGAGTTCATTGGAATTGCGCTTGGTTGGAGCGCTTATATGGTCAGGGTAATGCAGGTCTGCTCCCGCTCCTCCATCTGCACCAGGGCGTCGGCGTCCAGATCTGCCAGCGGGCCCGTCAGGCGAAAGGCCCGGACCCGGATATCGCTCACCCACAGGTTCCACAGCTCCACCTGTTCACCGGGAATGCAGCTCTGCCGCAGATAGTCCCGCAGCAGGGCGGCGTCCTGCTCCGTAGCACGCAGGTCCAGCTCATAGCGATGGGGTTTCATGGACAGCTCCAGGTTGTCCACCGCAGGGCGGTAGTAGACATGGGGCTGAACAGAAAATCCTTCCTCCTCATACCGCACGCCGCGGTGGAAATAGACCCGGCGGGTCTGGGCGGCATACAGCGGAAGGGGATGATCGGCGCAAAGCAGGATCACGCGGCTCATAGGCGCTCCTTCTGAAAAAGCAGGGCGGGCGTTTACGCCCGCCCTGCCGGCTATTGCAAGTATGGTTGATGATTGCGATCTGATGAGGCAGGCCCATTACCGGGGAAGCTGTTCATGGTAAACACCTCGATGATACCGCACGCCCCATGAAATGGGTTTCACAGGAACTCTGAATCAGACATCCTCGGCGGGCAGAGCCAACCGCGGCACGCTTGGGCGCACTGCCGTGCGGGGCCGCTCTGCGACCCGAAAGGGCGGCGGAGAGGCGGTATACAGCGTCAGGCCCAGCACATTACCGCGGAATCTCCTCCATGGTAAACGCCTCGATGATATCGCCCTCTTTGATGTCGTTGAACTTCTCCACGGTCAGGCCGCACTCGTAGTTCTCAGCGACCTCCCGGGCGTCGTCCTTGAACCGCTTCAGGGAGGCCAGAGAGCCCTCGTGGATCACGATGCCGTCCCGGACCACCCGGACGGAGCAGCTACGGACGATCTTGCCGTCCTGGACGTAGCAGCCGGCCACGGTGCCCACGCTGGAGACCTTGTAGGTCTGGCGGACCTCCGCGTGGCCCAGCACCACTTCCCGGTACTTGGGGGCCAGCATGCCCTTCATGGCCGCCTCGATCTCATCGATGCAGTCATAGATGACGCGATACATCCGCATATCCACGTTCTGGCGCACCGCGCCGTCCCGGGCGGCGGCGTCCGGCCGGACGTTGAAGCCCACGATGATGGCGCCGGAGGAGACAGCCAGCATCACGTCGGACTCGTTGATGGCGCCCACGCCACCGTGAATGACACGGACGGTCACTTCGTCGTTGGACAGCTTTTCCAGAGAGGCCTTCACCGCCTCCACACTGCCCTGGACGTCGGCCTTGACGATCAGGGCCAGCTCCTTGCGTTCGCCGGCCTGGATCTGGTCAAACAGGTTCTCCAGAGAGACCTTCTGCACCGGTGCGGCGGCCTTGGCCTTCTCCTCGGCCTTGCGCTGCTCCACCAGCTCCCGGGCCATGCGCTCGTCGGCCACGGCGAAGAAGGGGCTGCCGGCAGAGGGCGCTTCGGAGAGGCCCGCGATCTCTACGGGTACGGAGGGGCCGGCCTGGGTGAGACGGGCGCCCTTGTAGTCCATCATGGTCCGGACACGGCCCACGGCGGTGCCGGCGATGATGATGTCGCCCTGCTTCAGTGTGCCGTTCTGCACCAGCAGGGTGGCCACGGGGCCGCGGCCCTTGTCCAGCCGGGCCTCGATGACGGTGCCCTTGGCAGACCGGTTGGGGTTGGCCTTCAGCTCCGCCATCTCAGCGGTGAGGGTCACCATTTCCAGCAGGTTTTCGATGCCGATCTTCTGCTTGGCGGAGATCCTACAGCAGATGGTGTCGCCGCCCCAGTCCTCTGGTACCAGGCCGTACTCCGTCAGCTGCTGAAGCACCCGGTCCGGGTTGGCGTTCTCCCTGTCGATCTTGTTGATGGCCACGATGATGGGGATACCTGCGGCCTTGGCATGGTTGATGGACTCCACGGTCTGGGGCATGATGCCGTCGTCCGCTGCCACCACCAGAATGGCAATGTCCGTAATCATGGCGCCGCGGGCCCGCATGGAGGTGAATGCCTCATGGCCCGGCGTGTCCAGGAAGGTGATGGGCTTGCCGTTCACCTGCACCTGATAGGCGCCGATGTGCTGGGTGATGCCGCCGGCCTCTCCGGCCGCCACAGAGGTGTGGCGGATGGTATCCAGCAGGGAGGTCTTGCCGTGGTCCACGTGACCCATGACCACCACCACGGGAGCCCGGGGCACCAGATCCTCCGCCTTGTCCTCGTGGTCGTCAATCAGCCGCTCCTCGATGGTGACGACAACCTCCTTCTCCACCTTGCAGCCCATCTCCTCGGCGATGATGGCGGCGGTGTCGAAGTCAATGATCTGGCTGAGGGAGGCCATAATGCCGTTCTTCATCAGGCACTTGACCACCTCTGCGCCGGTTTTCTTCATGCGGCTGGCCAGTTCGCCCACGGAGATCTCATCGGGGATCATGACCTTCACAGGGGCCTTCTTGGCGATCTCCAGCTGGAGCCTGCGCATCCGCTCTGCCTCGTCCTGCTTGCGCTTGTTGGAGAAGGTCATGCCGCCCCGGCGCTGGTTGTTGGTGCGGATCTTCTCCTTGCCGCTGCGCTGCTGCCGCTGCATCCGAGCGCCCCGCTCGCCGCCCAGATCCTCCAGCCGCTCATCATACTTGGCCAGATTCACGTCGCCGCCCTTGCGGGTGTCCACGATCTTCCGCTGGGGCACCCGGGACACCGGCTGCTGCGCCGCAGGCTTGGAGGCGGCGTTCTGCTGCTGGGGCTGCTGCCGGCCACCCTGGCTGCTCTGCGCGCTCTGGGCAGGCACAGACTGCCTGACCTGCTGGCCCTGGGCGGGCGCGGCGGCCTTGCCGGCGGGCTCTGGCTTTTTGGTGGCTGGTTCCTTCGCAGGCTCCTCCTTGTAGGTGTCGGCGAAGATCACCTGGATGCTGGAGACCGGATTGTGCTGCGTCAGGTATTCAAAGATCAGAGAGAGCTCCTGATCTGTCAGCGCCTGCATGTGGTTTTTGGGAGTCTCGGCGTATTTCGTCAGGATCTCCGTGATGGTCTTGGTGGGAAGGCCGAAATCCTTCGCCACCTCATGGACTCTGTATTTCTCAATACCCAATAGAAACACCTCGTTCTGCTCCAACCCGAGGGCTGGGAAATTTTTTCAAATAGCTGCCGCGGACACATGCCGCGGCGGCGCGGTCCGTCAGCCTTCCTTTTTCTTGCGGAAGGAGCCTTTGCCCTTTTTCACCGGGCGGCTGTTGGCGTATGGCCGCGCCTGTGCCTTCGGCTTGGGGCGAGCGTCCCTGGGGGGACGGGATCGGTATGGCTTTGCGCCGCGGGGACGGTTCCCGTCTGGCGCACGCTCCGGTGGCATTTCCGCCGGAGGTTTGGCCGCCTTTGGTGCAGGCGGCGCCTTTCGGCGGCGCTTGCCCTGGCGGAGATTCTTCTCATGGGCCGCCTGCTCCGCCCGGCGCTCCGCGGCCCGGCGGGCCTTTACATCCATCCGGTCCGCCGCGTCGGCGTACTGCTCCGGATCCAGCTCCGCCAGCCGGTGCAGCAGGGCGGCGGCCAGTCCCACGTCCGTCACCGCGGCGATGGCCACGGCCGTCCGGCCCAGGGCCCGGCCCAGTTCCGCCTTGGTGAAGGGGAGCTGGAGCCACAGGCAGTCACCGGCCTGGGCGAAGTGCTCGCACCGGCGGCGGGTGCCCTCCGCCGCGTCGGCGGCCAGCAGCAGCACCCGGGCGTCCCGGGCGCGGGCCACGGCCTCTACCGGCTCCTCGCCCACGGCCAACCGGCCGCCCCGCAGGCTGAGACCCAGCAGGGACAGAATGTTAAGCCGGTCCATCCGCACCTCGCAGTTCTGCCTCCATGGCGTCGTAGACCTCCGGCGGGATGGCGGTGTCAAAGGCCCGTTCCAGGGCCCGGGTTTTCCGGGCCTTCTGCAGGCAGGCCACGTCGTGGCACACATAGGCGCCCCGCCCGGGCTTCTTGCCGCCGAAGTCCAGGGACACGGTGCCGTCCGGGGCCTTGACCACCCGCAGCAAGGCCTTCTTATCCTTCATTTCCCGGCAGCCCACGCACTGCCGCTGGGGAATCTTCTTCACTTTCGGCATCTCATAGGCCGCCTTTCTGATAAACTGATCTTACTCCGCGTCCACGGGCTCCACAGCGGACGCTTCCGCCGTGTCCGCGGCCTCCGGGGCGCCCCCGGCAGGGGGCTCTTCCTCGTCGTGATAGCTCTCCGGCTTGATGTCGATTTTGTAGCCGGTGAGGCGGGCCGCCAGGCGGGCGTTCTGTCCCTCCTTGCCAATGGCCAGGGACAACTGGTCATCCGGCACGATGACGCGGCAGGCCTTGCCCTCGTCCGCCATCCACACATCCACCACGTCGGCAGGCGCCAGGGCGGCGGCGATAAACTGGGCCGGGTCTTCGCTGTACTTGACGATGTCGATCTTCTCGCCCCGCAGCTCCTCCACAATGCTGCCCACACGCTGGCCCTTGGGGCCCACGCAGGCGCCGATGGGGTCCACGTTCTCGTCGTTGGACCACACGGCCATCTTGGTGCGGCTGCCGGCTTCACGGGCGATGGATTTCACCTCCACGGTGCCGTCATAAATCTCGGGGACCTCCAGTTCGAACAGGCGCTTCACCAGGCCCGGATGGGTCCGGGAGATCAGCACCTGGGGCCCGCGGGTGGACCGGCGAACCTCCACCACATAGACCTTCACATGCATGCCTTCGGTCAGATCTTCGCCGGGGACCTGCTCACCGGCCATCAGCAGCGCCTCGGTAGAGTCGGTGCCGGTGCCGATCCGCAGGGACACATTGCCGTTGCGGGGATCCACACGGGTGACCACGCCGGTGAGGATCTCATGCTGCTTGGAGTTGAACTCATCATACACCTGGCCCCGCTCGGCCTCCCGCAGGCCCTGGATGATGACCTGCTTGCCGTTGCCTGCTGCGATGCGGCCGAACTCCACCGTGTCCACAGGGATGTTCACGATGTCGCCCACCTCGTACTTGGCGGAGAGCCTCTTGGCCTCCTCAATGGGCATCTCGTTGGCGGGGTCCACGTAGTCCTCTTCCTCCACCACGTTTTTCTGGACGAACATCTTCAGGTTCTGGTGTGCCTCGTCCACATCCACGATGACGTTCTCCACATCCGCGTGGTCCCGCTTGTAGGCGGTGGTGAGGGCCTGGACAATCTTCTCCATCATGAAGGACTGGGGGATGCCCCGCTCCTTCTCCAGCAGAGCCAGTGCCGCGAAGATTTCCGCGGGATTGAAGCCTACGGGCTCCTTCTGCTTTTTGCCTTTCATGTTGCTGATTCTCCTTGTTGATAAAATACGTCTTGTCGGGACGGTGATTGGTTAAAATTCCACCCGCAGGCGGATAAGGGCAGTCTCCTTCTTGGGGAAGACCAGATCCTGGCTGCCCACGGTGACGGTGACATCGCCGGTGGCCTCGTCATAGCCCTTCAGATAGCCGGCAAACTCCTTCCGGCCCTCCCGGGCCCGGTACAGCTTCACCAGCACGGGGCTGCCCAGAAACTGCTGAAAATCGGAGGGCCGCTTCAGCGCCCGCTCGGCACCGGCGGAGCCCACCTCCAGGGTGTAGCTGCCCTCGATGGGGTCGGCCTCGTCCAGCAGGTCGCTGACCTTCCGGGAGATCTCCTCACAATCCAGAATGTCCACGCCGCCCTCTTTGTCCAGCAGAATGCGCAGATACCAGGTGCCGGCCTCCTTGACGTACTCCACGTCCCAGAGGGTGCAGCCCTGTTCCGCGATAGCGGGGGCGGCCAGTTCCGCGGTCAGTTCAGTGATCTTTTTCATGGGAGGACTCCCTTCTTTTGGAAGTTTAAGCAGAGTTTGCCTGACCGAAAAAGGTCAAGAAAAAGAGCGGACCCCGCAGCCCACTCCACATACCTTACTCTTCTAACATACGCATCATAGCACAGATACTGGAAAAGCGCAAGCCTTTTCTGCCAGATTCTTTTCTAATATTGTATAAAAAAATCCGCCGGATATACGGCACAGCCGCAGATCCGGCGGTTTTCAGCGCCTGCGCAGCCAGCCGGCAGCACAGGAGAGCAGAAACAGCGCGAGATTTGCCGCCACCACAGAGGCTCCCACCGGCGTGGACAGCGTCCAGGAGGCCATGAGTCCCGCGCAGAAGCAGCACACCGACGTAACGGCGGCACATACCACCACGCCCCGGAAGCTCTTGAACAGCCGCATGGCCGTCAGCGCCGGGAAGATCACCAGGGAGGAGATCAGCATGGCACCCATCATCCGCATCCCCAGCACGATGGTCAGGGCGGTGAGAATGGCCAGCAGGGTGTTGTACCAGTCCACCCGCAGCCCCGTGGCCTGGGAGAAGCTCTCATCGAACGTCACGGCGAAGAGCTTGTGGTAGAACAGCACGAACAGGGCCAGCACCGCAAGGGACAGTACCGCAGACAGGGCCACATCCGCCCACGTCATGGCCAGGACGCTGCCGAACATGTAGTTGTCCACATCCGTGGTCATGCCGCTGGTGCGGGAGATGACGATGATGCCGACGGCCAGGGCCGACGCACTCATGACGGCAATGGCCGCGTCGCTGTTCCAGCGGGGATTGGTGGCCAGCCGCAGCAGGAAGAACGCCGCGAGGATCACCACGGGGATGGAGAAGTAGAGGGGAGTGAACCCCAGGGCCACGGCGATGGCCAGGGCGCCGAAGGAGACGTGGCTGAGGCCATCGCCGATCATGGAGTACCGCTTCAGTACCAGGGGGACTCCCAGCAGCGCGGCGCAGAGGCTTACCAGCGTCCCGGCGATCAGGGCCCGCTGCATAAAGGGATAGGTCAGCATCAAGGTCAGGCTCATTCCTCCACCTCCCGAAACCGCCGCCCCTGGGGGGAGGCCAGATAGTCTTTAACTGTGCCTAAAAAGTAGCTGCTGCGGCCGATGTGCAGCACCGTCCGGGCGCTGCGCAGGGCGGCCCTCAGATCGTGGGTCACCATCACCACCGCCATGCCCTCCTTCCGGTTCAGGTAGGAGAGGGTCTTGTACAGATCCTGGGCCGCGGCGGGGTCCAGGCCGGTAATGGGCTCGTCCAGGATCAGCAGGCTGCGGGCGGCACACAGGGCCCGGGCCAGCAGCACCCGCTGCTGCTGGCCGCCGGAGAGATCCCGGTAGCTCTGGTCCTTCAGCTCCAGAATCCCCAGCTTGCCCATGTTCATCAATGCCGCGGACTTCTGGGCGGCGGTGTAGAAGAACCGCAGCCCCTTCTGGTTCAGGCAGCCCGAGAGGACCACTTCATACACCGTGGCCGGGAAGTCCCGCTGGGCCCGGGTCTGCTGGGGCAGATAGCCCACGGCTCCCTGCCGCAGTTCCGGCGCCCGGAGAATCTCCCCGGACTGGGGGGAGAGGAGCCCCAGCAGGCCCCGCAGCAACGTGGACTTGCCGGAGCCGTTGTCCCCCACGATGCACAGGTAGTCCCCCGCCCGGATGGTGAGATCCAGGTGGGCCAGGACGCTCTGACCCTCATACCCCAGGGACGCGTCCCGGCAGACGATCAGCTCATTGGGCTCCATGGTGGTCCTCCTCTCCGGCGCAGACGTCGCACACCCCGGAAAACAGCGTCCCCCGGGGATCGATGCGGAAGTGGTGCTCCCGCTCCAGGTGGTCGTACAGGTTCTGCAGGTGGGTACAGTCCACATGGCGGATGCGGCCGCAGCGCTCACACTTCAGAAGAAAGCAATCCCGGTGGCCTTGGGACTGGCGGCCGCAGTACTGGTACAGGGCGCCCTCCTCGGTGTTGACCTTGTGGACCGCCCCGGCGGCCTCCAGCTTTTCCAGCTGGCGGTAGATGGTGGCCAGGCCCACCGGGCAGCCCTCCCGACGCAGGTCCTCCGCCAGTTCGGCGGCGGTGCAGGCGGTCTCGCCCCGGGCCTCCAGGCAGCGGAGCACCGCCTGGTGCTGTTTGGTGCTGTATGGCATCCAATGCCTCCTTTAATCTGAAAATGATTATCGTTTTCATATTATAGACCGCAGAGGAAAAAAGTCAAGAGCAGTTGCAAAAATCCGGCAAATAGGGTATGGTAAAAGAACAGCGTATGGTTGCGCAACAAGGCGCAAATTCACAAAAACTTTAGGAGAGAAGCAAATGAAAGTCTCACTGGTCATCATGGCGGCGGGCCTTGGGTCCCGCTACGGCGGCAGCAAGCAGGTGGACGGCATCGGGCCCCACAACGAGATCCTGATGGAGTACTCCATCTACGACGCCCTCCGGGCGGGGTTCAGCAAGGTGGTGTTCATCATCAAGCCGGAGATGGAGGAGATGATGCGCCGCCTGTGCGGGGATTATCTGGCGAGGAAGACCGCACTGGACGGCACGCCGGTGGAGGTGGCCTATGTCTTTCAGGACTTTACCTCCGTGCCGGACTTCTACCGGATTCCGCCGGAGCGGACCAAGCCCTTCGGCACGGTCCATGCCCTGCTGTGCGCGGCGGATGTGGTGCACGAGCCCTTCTGCGTCATCAATGCCGACGACTATTACGGCATTGACGCCTACCGCACCATCTATGACGAGCTGGTGAAGCTGCCTGAGACGGGAAAGGCCACCATGGTGGGGTATCTGCTGAAGAATACCGCCAGCCTCCACGGCACGGTGTCCCGCGGCGTGTGCGCGGTGGAGGACGGAAAGCTCCGCTCCGTCCGGGAGGCACTGAAGATCCAGCTGTATCCCGACGGCACGCTGCGGGATCTGGCGGAGGGCACGGACCTGTCCCCGGAGACGGTGGTGTCCATGAACTTCTGGGGGTTTGCCCCCAGCATCTTCCCCGCCCTGCGGGAGTACTTTGAAAACTTCCTCCGCACGGAGGCCGGGGAAAATATCAAGGCCGAGTGCCTGCTGCCGGTGATGGTGGGGGATCAGCTGCAAAAGGGCGCGCTGGAGGTGTCCGTCCTTCACTCCGCGGACAAGTGGTTCGGCATGACCTACCATGAGGACCGGGAGATCGTGGCGGAGGAGCTCCGCAAGCTCCATGCCAGGGGAGATTATCCGGAGAGCCTGCGGATGTGAGCATGCGGAGGTGCGGGAGATGAATCCGAACACGCCGGTGGGTTGCCCCCAGTGCGGGGGGGGCAGATGGACCTCTGGCAGGCGGGCAGGCGCCTGGCTCTGACGGGCCTTTTTGCCTCCGTCACCGACTGGATTGAGGTGGATATATACAGCTGCCCCGCCTGTGGAAGACTGGCCTTTTTCCGCACCAACTTTCTCCCTCAGCCGAAAAAACATGTGCCGGTGGAGCCGGAACCAACAGACGTGGACACCGCCGCCTTCTACGTTCCCGGTACGGGGGAGCTGGTCAAATGCCCGGTCTGCGGCAAGGAGCATCCCCGTGACGATGCCTTTTGCCCCCTGTGCGGGACCCGGCGGGATCAGCCCTGCCCCTGGTGCGGAAAATGGTTTCCGGCAGCACAGCCGGTCTGTCCCTGGTGCGGCCACGGCCGAGATGAGGAATAAGCGAAACCGCCAAGCGGCGGCCATGGAAACCCATGGCCGCCGCTGTTTTTCTGCTCAAAAAAAGCACTCCACCACATACAGCCGGGTACCTGCGCTGTTTACCAGCAGGTACAGCCGGTTGCGTTCATCCGTTGGGTGCGCCGCCGTGAAGCCGCGGCAGTCCGAAAAATCGGGCCGCTGGTCCGCCGGAACGGCCAGCAGATCCAGGATTTCGGTCACTGGCACTTCTGCGGACCTGACCGGCGTAGCTTCCTCTGTCAGGGTTTCCTCCAGCCCGCTGTCGTCCGCGTATGCCAGGACGTGATACCGCTCCCCGTCCCCGCTAAAGCTGGCGCCGCTGTCGGTCTCATACAGACAGCCCTCGCTGGCGGGGAGCTCCAGCTCCCAGTTGAGCTGAACGGTTCTGACATAATCGCCGCTGCCCCAGAAGATCATCAGGACCGACAGAACAAGCAGGACCGGCAGTGCCAGCAGCCCGCCCATCAGCTTCCACATGGACTCACCCCCTGCCATGCAACTGAGACCTCCACCGTGGACGGCACGGTGTTTTCCATCCGGTCATAGGCGGCCTTGTAGCCGATCAGATAGAACACCCCGGCGATCAACATGCCGCAGAGCAGCAGGCACACGATCCAACCGGCCGACGGCCTGTTCACTGTGGATTCCTCCCCTCCGGCGCGGCGTCAGCCGCCAGAACTGTCCAAAGTGCCTCGTCCCCCTGGTAGATGCCCGTATAGGGCTGCTCCAAACAGCAGATGCCGTCCGCCTCGTAGACGTACAGAACGCTCCAGTCCGGCGTCTCGCCGGTGCCCAGCTCCACCTTTACCGCACCGGTTTGGTCCGGCGCGTCCTGCACGCTCTCCATGCCGGTGGAGACAGCCTCTGCCGCCTGTTGGAGAAATTCTCCGATCCAGTCCCGGTCCGTGTGGAGCGTCACCGCATCTCCTGCCGTTACCCGGATGGCAGTGACCTCCGCCGCCTCCGGGAGGACGATCCGGCCCGCCCTGCCGCAGGCTGTTACGGCCAGCGCAAGCCCCAGGCACCAGGCGGCCAGCCGCAGATAGCGCTTCATGCCCGGCCCCCTTACGCGCCGCCCCGGCTGGCCAGCCAGGCCGAGAGGCTCCAGGTCCGCCAGTCGGCGCAGTCTGTTCGGGCCTCCTGCCGCCGCTGTTCCAATAGGATGGACAGGCGGGCCGTACCGATGGCGTCCCAGTCCCCATACGCTGTGCAGACCATGTCTCCGTCCAGCCGCTCCAGCTGGGACAGGGTGTCATAGGAGAGGTCATAGAGCAGGTACTCCGCGTCCAGCACCCCGCTCTCCCCGGAGAGGTAGCGGTCCACCTGATCCTTTGCCACCAGGTAGTCCACCGGCACGCAGTTGATGACCAGCCACCCCGCCAGGGCCAGGGGAAACACCACCCGACAGAACCGGAAGTCTGGCCGCCGCACCTTCCAGGCCGCAGCCAGCAGAAAGGCCGCCATCATCCCCATGCCCCAGTAGGTCATGCAGCGCTTGAAGGACAGGCCGTACACATCCACATACAGCGTCATCCGCCAGGCGGCAGAGAGGAGCAGGAGCAGGCTCTCCGCTGTCAGCAGGGCGGAGAGGAGGCGGACTGCCCGCCAAGCGCCGCCCTCCCGGCGGGACCACTGGACCGCAGCCAGCAGAAGCGTCAGGTTCACCACTGTCACCCCCACCATCTGGAAGAAACCGCTCCGGGCCCACTCGGCATAGGAAAGGCCCTTTTGGGCCAGGTACTCGGCTCCGCCGAAGAGTCCGGCGGATTGGACGCCCAGGAACAGCAGGTACAGCGCCGCCACCGCCGCCAGCACGATGGCGAAGCCCAGGCCGTCTACCCCGCCGCGGGCTGCGGCTCCGGTCCGTTTCAGGGGTGTGGGGCGGCGGAGACTGTACAGCAGACCGAAGAGGAAGGGGGTCATGACGCTGGCCAGCAGGGCCTTCCAGACCGCGTCCGTGAAGTGGAGGGAGACAAAGGCCCGCAGGTCCGCCGTGGCGGCGGCGAACAGCGCGTCGGCGGAGGCCAGAACGGGCACCAGTACCGCCAGCAGCGCCAGGGCGCCGGCCGCCCCCAGCAGCAGGGGCAGGACCCGCCGGGCGGCGCCGTCCTTTTTCTGAGGCCAGGCGGTGGCCAATGCTGCCCCCAGATGGCCGAAGAGGCCCCACAGCAGCAAACAGAGCCGCTCCCACAGCATGGAGGGACGCCACCAGGGCAGAAATTGTCCGCCGGAGAGGCCGATGGCGTGGACGGGCAGCAGGGCCAGCAGGGCCAGCAGATTCCACGCCCGGAAATACCAGTTGGACCCCAGGGCCAGCGTGGCGGCCAGGGCCAGATTCACCGCCAGCAGAACGCGGCTCTCCCAGGTGTTCAGCAGGGTGCGGCCCAGATAGAGCCCCAGCAGGCCGTACCAGACGCAGACGGAGGCGGTCAGTCCCGCGGTGGGGCCGCTCCAAAGCAGCGTGTTCACCAGCAGAAGACAGAAGCAGAAGGCCAGCGGCAGAAGCAGTCGCTCTCGGGAGGAGATCACATAAATTTTCACCGCATTTTGCGTAGGCTTCGCCGGCCCTCCCGCCGGCAGGGCTTTTTCATGTTCATTCATAATGGGTTCTCCTTTTTTGGGGCTGTCTCCACAGCAGGGACAGTCAATGCACGTTACGTTCGGTCTCTGGCGGCAAAGTGGTGGCTCACCACGGCCATGGTTTCAAAGATCAGCGTTATCACAAACAGGATCCGGCCGGCGATAGCTGCGCCGGAGGCCTGGACCAGGGCCGTCTCCAAATCACCCGCCACGGTCTCCAGCTGCACGGCGAAGAGCTGGGCCAGCAGGGCCAGGGCGCAGGCCATCCCGCCGCCGGCCAGCTTCCAGCCGGAGCGGTCCCTCTCAGGACGGAGAAAGGACCACACCGCCAGCACCCAGCCGGTAAAGCCCGTCAGCAGGCTGACCGCATTGCAGAATGGGGCATCGATCATGCGTCCACCTCCTTGCGGAAACTGGAGTTGTCCGGGGAACTGTCTTGCCTGGGCGGGACGCACGCCAGAGGCAGCAGAAGCAGATAGAGGAAGAATGGATACAGCCAGGTACGGCTGCCCAGCGCCCCCAACAGGCCCGGCGCCGGGCCGGTCGCCACAGTATCAAAGGTGAGATTGGTGAACTGGAACGAGAGCCGCAGCGCCGCAATATGCAGCAGCAGGACCAGCGAGGCGCTGCCCAGGCAGAAGAGCTTCACCCGCTGCCGCTCCCGCAGATTGAAGAGCAGGAAGAGCAGGTGAAAGGCCATCAGCAGGAACGTAAACCCCAAAACATAGTCAAAGGGGTTGCACAGCCTGCCGAACTCGGTAAACAGCGAAAGCTGAAACATCGCGAGAAACCTCCAACAGTAAAGATTCCAAAAGCGCAGCCTTTATCGCGTCAGCATCAGAAGGAGTATCCGAAACGGCGTTATGAGATACCGCAACGGCCCCGGCGGCCTTCCGGGGCAGATCGGCAGACTGACCGCCGCCGGATACAATCCGCAGAAGATGTCCCGCAGTACACTGGGTCCCATCTTCCGCGATCTGCCCGGCTCCGGAGGCGGAGCCCCAGAGATACCAGGGGCAGAAGGACACAGGGATCCACCCCAGCAGGAGGACCAATACCACTCCCGGCCAGGCGGCGCTGAAGAACGTGGGCGGGAAGAGCTGCGCCGCCAGCAGGGAAAATGCGGGGACGGCAGATGCAGGCCCGCTCCTGGCGGGGCGGAGCCGTGCGCCTGGCGGTCATGGTTCCGCCTCTTCGTCCGGCACGAACTCCAGAATGTCTCCCGGCTGGCAGTCCAGGGCGGCGCAGATGGCCTCCAGCGTGGAGAAACGGACGGCCTTGGCCTTGTTGTTTTTCAGAATGGACAGGTTGGCCAGGGTGATATCCACTTTCTCCGACAGTTGGGAGAGGGACATTTTCCGCTTGGCCATCATCACGTCCAGGTTGACTACAATCATGCCGTCACCTCAAATCGTCAGGTCGTTTTCCGCCTTCATCTCCGCTGCCCGGTGAAACAGCCCGGCCATCACCAGGCACAGAAGGCCCGCCATGGTGAAGAGGGGGATGAACAAAGCGGTGTAGGACAGCAATGCGGCGGCGCCATCCCGGCAGAGGGTGAAGGCGGTCCGCCCCAGGGCGCCGGCGGCGATCACAAAGCAGCCTGCGGCGGCCCGCTGGAGGTAGACGGCGTTCTTCGGGGAGAACGGCGTGCCGTCCGCCACAGAGGCCAGCAGACGGATGCCCTGGACCAGGATCACTGCGCCGCAGATGCCCGCCAAAAGCAGGAATAGAGCCAGGACCGCGGTCTCCGGGGACTTCCAAGACTCTTTCAAAATAATTTCCAGCAAATTTCCCACCCCGTCGTCAAAGTCGTAGGCGAAAACAGCCAGGAGGTGGTCGAAGCGCATGGACGCCGGATTCTGAAAGCGGAAGTAGGCCAGGGCCGGTGTCAGGGGAAGCAGCAGAATGTCGCAAAAGATGAGGAAACCGCAGAGAAAAATCAACACATCCGCGATTTTTTGGACAGCAGTACGAACCATGGCGTGGGCCTCCTCCTAAATGGTCAGGTCGTTTTCCACTTTCATCTCCGTCGCCTGGCGGAACAGGGCGGACATCACCAGGCACAGCAGGCCGAACATGGTGAAGATCGGCACAAAGAGCGCGTTGTAGGTGGCCAGGGGGCGGAGGGACTGGTAAAACCACAGCCCCCAGATCGTCCGGAGCAATGCCGCTCCCGCGATGCAGAAGGAACATACAGCCGCCCGTCGGAGGCTGACGGCATTCTGCGTGGAAAACGGCGCACCCTGGAGGATGGTGCCCAGCACCCGGAGCCCCTGGAGGAGAATCAGCGCGGTGCAGATGCCGCAGATCACCAAGAACAGGGCGATTAGGGCGTTGGCGCCCTCGCCCCATATCCAGACCCAGGAGAGAAAAATCGCGGATACGCCTGCGGCGGTCACATCGTCCGCCTCCGGGTGGAACAGGTCATGCAGAAAGGTGCCGGCGCCGCCGAAGAGGTTTTCCGCGTTGACCATGACGGAGGCGGGAACCAGCAGCAGAGCCAGGACGTTGAGCAGTAGGGCGAAGATCAGCAGTACCCGGAGCACCCGGGCGAGTATTTGCACAGTACTGTTGGACATGGTCGCTTTCCTCCTTATGCGTGAGAATGGGCCCGGCTGGCCGGACGGGGACGCAGCAGGCACAAGGCCCAGATGCCGCAGAACTGCAGGAGAAGCGCCAGCAGGATCTGGAGCGCGGAACCCTCTGTCCAGAGCCACACCCAGCACCAGGCACAGAAAATCAGGAACCGAAGCAGCCCCTTCCAGAAGGGCACATAGTTCTCCACCGCGCCTGTCAGCTCCGGCAGCCATTCGCTGCCTGTCAGCACCAGACTGGGAACGCAGAACAGGGCCGCCAGAAGCAGCAGCGCCAGCAGAACACGCCAGAGACGGCTGGACGGCATAGGAATTCCCCCCTTTTTCCGTATCGTACCACGTGTAGTTATTGTTTGTCAATTATTTTTTATTGTTTTTCGATAAAAATGAAAAAGCAATAATCGGGCAGGGACAGCAGAAAAACGGCGCCGGGGCGGTCCTTTCGGACCGCCCCGGCGTCTGTATGATATAGAGAAAGGAGAGGGAAAATGATGTGTGTCACAAGCTTCCTGCTTGTTGTGCTCATCATACTGCCCCCAGCCGGGAAAGTCAACAGCCTGGGGGAAAGCTTCATACTTTGTTTACAGACTGGTCAAAAACGGATGATTTCATTCACAAAATGTTCAAAATCCGGAAACAATTTGCGCGGCGGTCATCCGCCGTACTGCCAGTGGGCGGGATCGGGATCTGTCTCACTGCTGTCTGGCCAAGTCAGCGCATCTCCGCTCTCATCGAGAATGTAGGGCACATCCTGGGAGACCGTGACCCGTCCATAGATATCCGTCACCACGGCAGCCACCTGTACCGTATCCGCAGGCGTGAGGGAGAGGCGCAGCTCCGGCAGCTGGTAAAAATCAAATTCTTCAAAGCCGTGGAAGCTGTCAGGCTTTTCACAGGGCTCTGCCCAGGCTGCCAGTTTCTGATTTTTGAACAGGCCCACCCGGATATTTGCCACGGCCGCGGTGAGAGACGCATCAGCCGGTGTCACCTCACGGATATAAACATAGCGCTCGTGGCTGGACGCATTCAGGACCAGCGTGCTGTCCTCCAGATCCATCCACATGAGATCGCTGTTGACCTCCACTTGCGGCAGAGAGGCGCTGTACAGCCCCTCAAACTGGTCCAACAGCTGGGTCTGGCGGGTGCCGTCCGGCGGGACCAGCAGCGCCGAGAGGGTGATATGGTCCGTCAAGGGGATGGAGAGTGTGGCGGAGAACCGTTGGTTGGGGCCCTCTTCTCCCACACTGCCCAGCCGGTCGCTGGCAGTCTCGCCGTTTTCCGCCAGGAACTCCACAGCCATTCCCTCCACATAGGTCTTGGGGACAGCATAGGCGGAGAAGGTGACGGTGTTGGCGGCAAGGTCCACGGCTTCCAGCTCCACACCGCAGTCCGCCACCAGGCTGTTCTGGGCCTTCAAGATCTCCTCCACCCGGTTGGAGAGGGAGCCGATCTGGCCGTACACACTGGACTCCACCCGGTAGAGGCTGTTCTGCAGATTTACATACTGGCCGTTCATTCGGTCCAGACGGTCGAAGAGGTGGAACAGCACCAGGCACAGCGCCGCTGCCGCCAACACCCAAGGCCAGCGGCGGCGCTTCCGGGGCGACGGCTGGGCGGCAATGTAGCGGCCTGCGATCTCCTCCACCATCTTCAGCTGGGCCTCTGTCAGCCCGCCGCCTGTTTCAGCAGGAGCGGCATCCGCCTCCGGCGGTTCCTCCACGCCCAGCAGCCATCCCACAGAGACGCCGAACAGGCGGCTGAGGGCGATCAGCTTGTCGACCTCCGGCAGGGCGGAGTCTGCCTCCCATTTGTAGATGGACTGGCGGGAGACGCCCAGCTTGCTCCCCAGAGCCTCCTGGGACAGCCCCAGCTCCTTCCGCTTCTGCGCGATGCGCTGCCCAATGGTCACATCCCTCGCCTCCTTTCGCCGTCAGACTAGCAGACAGCCTGCCCCCAGGCCACCAACTGGGGAGTGGAAATCTGTCAACCCACGGTTAGCAGAGGAGAAAAGCCCTTGCGTCTCAATGGATTCAGAGGGCCTTTTCGTAGCAGTTGAGATTCTCCCGCACAAAGCCCATGAAGAAGAACTCCGCCGTTCCGGCGTAGCGGTAGCCCAGGGAGGGGTACAGGCGGTTGGCGGGCAGGTTCCCCTCCCAGGTGTCCAGCCGGATGACGGTACGGCCCTGGCGGCGAGCCTCCGCCTCACAGAAGGCCACCATCTGTCGGGCATATCCCCGGCCGGAGCAGGAGGGACGGATGCACAGGGTATGGATCACCCCTACCTCCTCCGCAGCGGCGGGGATGGTCCAAGGGATGGCGCCGTACTCCGGCAGCTGGACGCTGTTCAGGTTCACCACGCCCCAGAGGACGCCGTTCTCCTCGCCCACGTAGAAGGTGCCGGCCTCCAGGGCCTGGCGGGCGGTGTCGATGGTGGGGTATTTGCCCCGCTGCCAGTTGGTATAGACGGGGCCCTGTGCCTCTCGGTCCAGGATCTCCTCATAGATATCTGCGGCCTGAGACAGGTCCGCGGGGGTGGCGAGTCGGATCATGGCGATTCTCCTTTTTGATGTAGTGGCGATGGGAAAAGCGAGGCGCGCTGGGGTCAGCGCGCCTCGCGGGGATGATCGGGGATCACGGGGTGTCCTTGGGCGGCTCAGACGGAGTGGAACCGCTCTCCTGGGGGGCGTCTCCGCCGGAAGGGGAGGGATCGGACACCGGGTTCTCCGGCTGTCCCTCCTGGGCGGGCTCCTCGGGGGATTCGATCTTCTGGGAGATCATGTGCACCTTCTTGGCAGGGGCCTCAATGGTCTCGGGAGAGGAGGGGCGGAACGCCTTGTCCTCTGCGCGGGTGGAGGCGTAGGGGTTCTCCACCAGCTCCGGGTCCCGGCCCTCGATGATAGCCACCATCTCTGCGCCGGTGATGGTCTCCTTCTCCAGCAGGTAGGCCACGACCTTGTCCATGTCCTCCCGGCTGGCCTTGATGACCTCCACGGCCTGCTGGTAGCACTGGTCCAGGATGTCCTTCACCGCCTGGTCCATCCGGGCGGCGGTATCCTGGGCGCAGTCCATGCCGTAGCCGCCGTCCAGGTATTGGTTCCGGCGGGAGGCCAGCGCCATCATGCCGAACTCGTCGCTCATGCCGAACATGGCCACCATGTTCCGGGCCACGTTGGTGGCGTCCTGAATATCCTGGCTGGCGCCGTTGGTCATGGTGTTCATCACCACTTCCTCGGCCGCCCGGCCGCCCATGGAGACCATGATCTTGGCCATCAGCTCGTCGCGGGTGCGCAGTTCGGTCTTGTCCTCCTCTGGCATCAGCAGGGTGTAGCCCAGAGAGCCCTGGGTGTGGGGGACGATGGTGATCTTCTGCACCGGCTCGGTGTTTTTCTGCTTGTAGGCCACCATGGCGTGACCGACCTCGTGGTAGGCCACCAGCTTTTTCTCAAACTCGGTGAGGACGCTGCCCTTCTTCTCCGTGCCGGCAATGACCAGCTCGAAGGCGGCCAGAAGATCCTCCTGGGTCACCAGCTTGCGGCCCTTCCGCACGGCCCGCAGGGCCGCTTCGTTCACCAGATTGGCAAGGTCCGCGCCCACGCAGCCCGCAGTGGCCAGGGCCACCTTTTTCAGATTCACGTCCTCCGCCAGCTTGATGTTGCGGGTGTGGACCTGCAGCGTGGCAATGCGTCCCGCCAGGTTGGGCCGGTCGATGGTGATGCGCCGGTCAAACCGGCCGGGCCGCAGCAGCGCCTGGTCCAGCACCTCAGGCCGGTTGGTGGCGGCCAGCAGAATGATGCCCTTGGTGGGGTCAAAGCCGTCCATCTCCGCCAGCAGCTGGTTCAATGTCTGCTCCCGCTCGTCGTTGCCGCCCATGCGGTTGTCCCGGGATTTGCCGATGGTGTCGATCTCGTCGATGAACACGATGCAGGGGGCCACCTTGGCCGCCTCCTTAAAGAGGTCCCGGACGCGGCTGGCGCCCACGCCCACGAACATCTCCACGAAGTCGGAGCCGGAGATGGAGAAAAACGGGACGTTGGCTTCGCCGGCCACAGCCTTGGCCAGCAGCGTCTTGCCGGTGCCCGGAGGGCCGACCAGCAGCGCGCCCTTGGGGAGCTTCGCGCCGATCTCCGTGTACTTCTGGGGGTTGTGCAGGAAGTCGATGATCTCTGTCAGGGACTCCTTGGCCTCGTCCTGGCCGGCCACATCCTTGAAGGTGACGCCGGTGGACTTCTCCATATACACCTTGGCGTTGGCCTTGCCCACGCCGCCGATGCCGCCCATTCCTCCCATGCCGCCCTTTTTCGCCATCCAACGCATGACCAGGGAGAACATCAGGAAGATCAGCACAAAGGGCAACACGTAGCTCACCAGCATGGCCAGCACCGGGTTCACCGGGGCCTGATACTCCTTGTCGACGCCCTCCACCCCATACTCGTTCAGGAAATCAATGACGGCGTCATTGGACTGGATCCGGACAGTGAACAGCTCCAGGTGGGCAGTCTGCTCCTGCCCGGCGGCGTCCATATAAGTGTAGCCGTCCTCCGTCTTGGTGTAGACGGTGCCGTCCTCAGCGGTGTAGGAATACCCCTCCTCAGGGGTTATCAGGAGGATATCCTCCGCGTTGTCGAATTCCACCCGGGCCACCTGGCCGCTCTCCACCATCTCCTGGAACTCTCCGTATTCCACGTTGATGGAGGAGGCCTGGCGGCCAGTGCTGCCGATGACGCTGCTGGCATAGCTGAAGATGATCGTCAGCAGAAGGGCCCAGCCCACCAGAGAGGCCACGCCCCGCCAGTTGCCGCCGGGCTTGTTGTTTTTGTTGTTCTTATTGTCGTTTGGGTTCATGTATGGAACTCCTTTCAGGGGAAAACCTGTCAATACCCGGAGGATAAACGGGACCGCCCCGGTCCCGCCTGTGCCGGAGACGGGGGTGCGGTCCGCTGCCCGGGGCGTCCAGCCCTGTTTTCAGACAGTGCCGAAGCCTTAAAATGATTTATAAAGTATATCACAGAAGCCGCAGGCCTACAAGGACAAGGAACCGGTTTTCTATAAATTTTCTGTGAATTCCACTTTCCAGACTCCCGCCCCTATGCTATACTACCTCTTGAATGCGAAAATACTCAAATTGAGGGAGAAGTTATGGAAGAACGGAGAAAGCAGGACCTGACTGCCGAGGCCGACGGCATCATCGAGGGGCGCAACGCCGTCATTGAGGCCCTGCGGGCAGGGGAGACGATTGACAAAATTTACCTCCAGAAGGGAGAGACGGACAAGACCCTGGGACATATTGCCTCCAAAGCCCGGGCGGCGGGCGTGGTGGTGGTGGAGGCGGACCGGCGGAAGCTGGACGCCATGAGCCGCACCCATGCCCACCAGGGCGTCATCGCCCTGGCAGCGGTCCGGGAGTACGTCAGTGTGGAGAGCATCCTTCAGGCCGCTCGGGACAAGGGCGAGGCCCCCCTGCTGGTGGTGTGCGACGAGATCTCCGACCCCCACAACCTGGGGGCCATCATCCGGACCGCTGAGTGCGCCGGGGCTCACGGCGTGGTGATCCCCAAGCGCCGCAGCGCGGGCCTCACCGCCGTGGTGGCCAAGACCTCCGCCGGAGCGGTGGCCCACGTGCCGGTGGCCCGGGTGCCCAACATCCCCGCTCTGCTGAAGGATCTGAAAAAACAGGGGGTGTGGGTCTTCGGCACGGCGGCGGACGGCACCACGGCCCTGTACGACGCGGATCTGAAGGGACCCGCCGCCATCGTCATCGGCAGCGAGGGGGACGGCATGACCCGTCTGGCCGCCGAGAACTGCGACTTTTTGGTGAGTATCCCCATGCGGGGGAAGCTGAATTCCCTGAATGCCTCTGCCGCCGCGGCGATCCTGCTGTATGAGGCGGTGCGCCAGCGGATGGCCTGAAGGGCCGGGGACACAGCGGAGAGGAAAGGGGCAGCATGGCTTCCAAAGACGAGAGAGAGTTTGATAGCGGTCTGACCGGGGGCACGGATGTCCCGGCGTTGGAGGAGGACTTCTCCCTGGAGGAGATCCTGGCGGAATACGGCGCAGGCCGGGAGCAGCGGCTTATGGAGGCCGTGGAGCAGGAGGCCCGCCGGGAGACGGAGCCGGCCGCCCCTCCGGCGGAGGGCGGCGCGAAGAAGCCGCCTCTGCAAACGGAGGCGCGGCCGCGTCCCGCCCCCCAGGTGACGGAAAAAACAGCTCCGCCCCAAAAGCCGCCCGCCCAGCCGGAGGACCTGCTGGAGGAGCTGCGGCAGGATCTGCCGCCCTCTCCCCACCCCATCACGCTGGAGGATGTGGTGGGCAGCACCGTGGACGCGGTGATGGAAGAGGAGGCTCAGGAGCCCCTGCTGCGGCCCCGGCGGGGCCTGTTCTCCCGGAAGCGCCTGATGGAGACGGAGGAGCTCTACGCCCCGCCGGAACCGGAGGAGGCGCCGGAGGAGATCCCGGAGATCGACACCATCGGTCCGGAGCCGGAGCTGGCTGAGGCGGCGGCGGACTACCGGGCGGAGGCCAAGCGGCGCAAGCACCCTATCCTGGCAGCGGTACTGATCTCGCTGCTGCCGGTGATCCCTATGGGGATCGAGGCCTACGGCTATGAGATCCGCTACTGGACCGGCGACGCAGCCGTCCAGAGCGGTGTGCTGCTGGCGTGCCTTGCGGCGGTGGCCGTCCTGGCCCGGCAGGTATTCGCCAAGGCGTTCGGCTCGCTGCTGCAGAAGCGATGCACCAGCGAGCTGCTGGCGGTGGTCTCCGCCGTGGTGATGGCGGCGGACTGTGTGGCCCGGCTGGTGCTGCCGGAGCGGAGCGCCGTCCCCTGCTATGCCCCGGTGGGGTGCCTCGCCCTGGTGTTTGCCATGTGGGGCGGAGCCCGGGAGAGCCGGGGACTGTGGGACACCTTCCGCATGGCCGCCACGGATGACGAGCCGCCTTATCTGGTGACGGAGACGGAGAAGGGGGCCTGCAAGCAGGCGGGTTCCGTCCCCGGCTTCTACACCACCGCCCTGCGGGAGAATACCGCCGCCGTGTGGCAGAACGCGCTGATGCCGGTGGTGCTGATGGCCTCCATCGTGTTTGCCGGGCTCAGCTCCCTGGGCCAGGAACGGGGGGACGACTTTTTGCTGAACTGGTCTGCCATCCTGGGGGCAGGCACCACCTTTGCCCTGCCTCTGTGCTGGGGGATGCCATTCTCCCGGCTGGCCCGGCACTTTCACAAGGCGGGGTGCGCCGTGGCGGGCTGGTGCGGTGCGGAGAAGATCAGCCGCAGGCGGGCCATGATCCTGACGGACGGAGACCTGTTCCCGCCGGGTACGATCCAGCTCAACGGCGTAAAGGTGTTCGGGGAGGACCTGTCCCGGGTTTCCTCCTATGCCGCCTCTATGGCCCGGGCGGCGGACTGCGGCCTTCAGCGGTTGTTTGACGGCCTGCTCCGCAGCGAGGGCGGCCATTATGAGAAAGTGGACGATTTCAGCTTTTATGAGGAGGGCGGCTACTCCGCCACCATCCGGGGGGAGTCGGTATTGCTGGGCACGGCCTCCTTCATGCGGAAGATGGAGGTGCGCCTGCCCGGCGGCATCAACCTGCGGACCGGCATCTTCCTGGCCATGGACCGGCAGCTGGCGGCAGTGTTTGCCGTGAAGTACCAGCCCTCGGAGAACGTGGATTTCGCCCTGCGGATGATGCGCCGCAGCCGCATCACGCCGATCCTGGCGTCCCGGGATCCCAACATCACCCCGGCCCTGCTGAAGCGGAAGTTTCACAAGGGCGTGAAGGTGGAGTTCCCCAGTCTGACGGACCGGGTGGCTTTCAGTGAGGCGGAGCTGGACCGGGGGATGCCCCGGGCCCTGCTGTTTCGGGAAGGACTGCTGCCCTATGCGGAAGCGGTGGTAGGCAGCCGCCGCCTGTGCAAGGCTGTGCGCCGGGCCACGGCGCTGTCCGTGCTGGGCAGCGTGGCCGGGACGCTGCTGTCCTTTTATATGGTGTTCCAAGGCGCCTATAATCTGCTGACGCCTCTGGCCCTGCTGGTGTTCCTGCTGCTGTGGGCGCTGCCGGTGTTGCTGCTGGCGGACTGGGCGGGCAGGTATTGAGCGCCGGTCATCTCGTTCGCAGCGGGATAAGATGACGCTGCGGGCGGAAGTCAACCGCATGAGCGGGGAGACCCACCACATCCGTGTCCCATGCAGGGCATTCTGCGGCATTTACCCCAAAAGACGGCGCCCGGTCCGGGATTTCCCGGACCGGGCGTCGCTGTATACAGAGGCGCCTGGAGCGCCTCCCGCGGTCAGCTTTGGTTTTCTATGATGTGGACATTCAGGTGGTTGTAGGTCATCTCCACGCCGTACTCCCGGAAGGCGTCCCGCAGGTGCTCCCCCAGAGCCAGATACGCGCCCCACCAGTTCTCCGGCGTAGCCCAGCAGTAGACGGTGTACTCGATAGAGCTCTCCTTGTATGCGGTGAGGTAGACGGTGGGAGCCGGGTCCTCCAGCAGGTTTTCCGTCTGCTCCAGAGCGCGCCGGCAGGCGGCCTTCACCGTCTCCGTGGGGGCGTCGTAGGAGGCGGTCACCCGCTGCACCACCCGCCGCCGCCCCAATACGGTGTAGTTGGTCATCTGGGAGGAGGCCAGCTCCTTGTTGGGGAGCATCACCAAATGCCCATCCGGGGTCACCAGCTTGGTGTGGTTCAGACTGATCTCATGGACCGTGCCGGCCACGCCGCCGACCTCTACATAGTCCCCGATGGAGAAGGGGTGGGCGGAGAGGATCACCAGCCCGCCGGCCACATTGCCCAGGATGTCCTCCGCCGCCAGGGTGACGCCCAGGGACCCCACGGACAGCAGCGCCACCAGGGAGGTCATGGGAATATTCAGGCTCTCCGCCACGATCAGCACCGTGACGATATAGAGGATCAGCTTCACCCCGGCCAGCAGGTATTTCTGGATGCGCTCGTCCAGCTTCGTCCTGGCCAGCAGCCGCCGCAGCAGCTTGCCCAGCAGGTGGACGGCCACCAGGCAGATCAGCAGCGTGGCAGCGGCGGAGAGGACCGCCCGGAAGGAGAACTTGGCCAGCGTGTCTGTGAACAGGGAAGTGAGGTCCGACATACGCGGCGCCCCCTTTGTATCAGGATAGCAAAAGCATACCGGAAAGCAGCGGAAAAGTCAACGCCGCCGGGGCGCGGCTCCCGGACCCGCTTCAGTCTTTTTCATCTGCAGAAAGGGCGATTTGGCAGCGGGGCAGGATTGCATGCTCAAATGTATACAGTGTCTCCGCCGCAATGGTGCGCACAACGGCTGCCAGTACCTGGTCGATTTCGGCGGTATATATCCGCGTCTGCCCGTCCGGCAGCGGGGCGGCAATCTGCAGGGAATTTGCCGCTCTCCGGCGTAACAAAGCCGCCTTTTCGTCCATGCCGGGCTGGACATGGGCGCCACCCTCCTGGTTTGCCAGCAGACACACTACGCCCTTACGGCTCAAAAAGTGCTGCCGGTCAATCAAGAGAATGTCAATCCCATCCCACCAGGTCTTGAATGCCCGTTTGGCATATCGCTTTCCGGGTTCCAGGGACAGGGGCTGCACCGTCAGAACCGGAGGGACTTCTGGCTGGTGAATCATCTGGTACTGAATGAGCGGGGAGCGAACAAAATCGGTCCTCCCTTTATTGGGCAGCTCGCCCCGCACGGTGCTCAGACTGAGAAAATCCGGACAGCTGAATGCAAAACGCTTTGTAATTTGGGCCAGCAGGGAATCAGAATATTTTGTCTGGTGAAGCAGAAGCCGGAGCTTGGTCGCAATCTGCGCACCGTAAGACCAGTCTCCTGCATCGTAATGGAGGCATTCCTGCCTTAAAAATTTTAACTGGACGAGCAGATCGCTGAGCAATTCTGTCGGCGTCCGATCAACTTGATACGCTTTTTTATCGTTGTGCATATTTGGTGCACTCCTTTCGGCATGAATAGTTGGGATTCCTGCACTTTAAAACTCTACTTTCTCCGTGCAATAGCGCAGGAAGCGCGTCCGGACCACATTGCACGCGGCTTCATATCGCGTTTTTACCTCACGCTGTGTCAGATTTAATTCCTGCGCAATGGCCCGCAGCGACAGCTTTTCCAAAATCCGAGCCTCCAGAATCCGCTGGCTTGTTTCAGAGATGTCGGAGATGGCTTTCCAGAGACAATAGTACCGCTCTAGACGAATCAGGATCCACAGGGGATCCCAATCCCGCATCCGTCCGGTGGAGACTTCATAGAGCTGCCGGCGATACCGTAGGCCGGTCAACACCTGCCGACAGCGGGTGCGGGTAATGTTTTTGCTGTACCCGCCTACCCAGCCGGAGAACTGGCTGAGCCCCTGATATCGGTCCAGCTGTTCATAACAGAGGGCAAACGCCTCATCGGCAATCTCACAGTAATCATCAGGTCCCAGCACGCGGCAAAAATCCATCCCGTACGCGCACTGGTATACAATTTCATAGGCACTCTCATAAAGCGCCTTCCAAAGTTCGGGATCGCCGCTTTTCAGAAATTCCTGAACCTGTTGATAGTCTTGCTCCCGCCGACTGGTTCGATAGGGCTGATATTTCCAAATTTTTTATATTTCATCAAATTCACCTCCTTTCTGCCTCTCACAGTGGCGGCTTTAGGCGATCCTGTCAAGAAAAAATTTCGCCCGCCATGCAATAAAAGCCGTTGTCTGCGCGTTATCAGGGCAGAAGACACAAACAGGAACCATGAATCCGAAACAACAAGCAGGAGGAGCTTTTTATGAAAAACATGTCTGTGAAGAAGATCGTCGCCATGATCGTGGGTGCAGCTGCGGTACTGGCCGTCGCGGCCGTGGCCGCTGTGCTGGCGCTGCGGGTGGACAGTGCGGAGGCTCAACAGATCGCGCTGGATACCGTCGGCGGCGGGGAGATCGTCTCACAGGAGGTCAGCAGTGAGGGCCTTTGGAATGAGTACAGCTACGAAATCATCAACGGGGACACGTGGTACGACATCGAAATCAGCGGCTTCGGCTCCGTCACAGAGCTGGAGAGCGTCAGCAGCCAGTATCCCCGGGGCTGAACCGACGGCGGCTCTTGCACCCGGAGGGCGCCTTCTGTATAATGGCAGAGTGAACTGCGGCCCTGGGGCCACCTGTACAGGAGGAATCACCCTATGACGGAAAAGGAGAAGATGCTGCGGGGAATGCTGTACGCACCCGCCCGTGATGAGACCCTGCTGGCGGAGCTGGCTGCCTGCAAGACTCAGTGCCAGCAGTTCAATCAGCGGGCCTATCAGGCGGAGGGCATCGAATCCGCCCAGATGCTGCTGCGCCGGCTGCTGGGCGCCGCTGGGGAAGGACTGCGGATTGAGCCGCCCTTCTGGTGCGACTACGGCTGGAATATCAGTGTGGGCCGGAACTTCTACATGAACCACGGCGGCGTCATTCTGGACGCCGGCGGCGTGACCTTTGGAGACAACGTGCTGGTCGGCCCCCAGTGTGGATTCTACACCTCCGGCCACCCCTTGGACGCGGCAAAGCGGGCCCAGGGGCTGGAGTACGCCTATCCCATCCGTGTGGGCAGCGGCGTCTGGATCGGCGGCGGCGTCCGCGTGATGCCCGGCGTCTCCATCGGAGACGGGGCGGTCATCGCCTCCGGCAGCGTGGTGACGAAGGACATCCCTGCCGGAGTCCTGGCTGCGGGCGTCCCCTGCCGCCCCATCCGCCCCATCACGGCGGCGGACCGGATGCTGCCCTGATCCGGCGGAGCAGCTGCCCTTCCGGAAAATTTCGGCCCGGGGTTGGAAACCTCTGCAGGATGTGCTATCATGGGGGCGCGGCCGGTGATGCTTCGGCCGCAGTGCAATCAAACGCGCCGCCGGCGCGTTGTCTGTGTGAACAGGAGGAAGCCCCATGATATTCTGCATGACCGTGGCAGAGCCGGACCCAGACGCGGATGCCGCCCTGGAGGACTGTATCGCCCGCATCGCCGGGGGAGACAAGGACGCTCTGGCGGATTTGTACAGCCGCACCCGTCCTGCCGTCTACGGCTTTGCCCTGTCAATCGTCAAAAACGCCCACGACGCAGAGGATATTCTCCACGACGCCTGTTTGCAGGTGTGGAACGCTGCCGGCGGATACCGCAGGCAGGGCAAGCCTATGGCCTGGGTGCTGACCATCACCCGGAATCTGGCCATCAGCCGCCTGCGGGAGCACGGGCGGACGGAACCCCTGGTTCAGGAGGACTGGCAGGACCGTCTGGCGGACAATCCCGCCGTGACCCATGAGGACCGGATGATGCTGGAGGCCGTGCTCTCCGCCCTGAGCGACGAAGAGCGGCAGATCGTCACCCTCCACGCGCTGACAGGCCTGCGGCACCGGGAGATCGCCGCTCTGCTGGGCCTGCCGCTCCCCACGGTTCTCTCCAAATACAGCCGGGCTTTGAAAAAGCTCCAACTCGCATGGAAGGAGGCAGACTGACTTGGACGAACGTGAACTGGAACAGCGCCTGCGGACCGCCGTGGAGCACGCCGCTCCTGATCCGCTGGACCGCATCCTGGCCGCCTGCGGCCCGCAAGCGGGAACTGTCCTCCCTTTTGAGGCTCCGAAAAAGAAGCGCCGCTGGGCGCCCCTGGCAGTGGCTGCCGCCCTGGTGGTCATGTGCTGTGGTGCTTTCGGCATCAGCAGCTGGCGGGGAGCCAACGCCGTGGACTCCGTGGTGATGCTGGATGTGAACCCCAGCCTCTCCATGACCGTCAGCTCCAAGGAGCGGGTCCTCTCCGTCACCCCCTTCAACCAGGACGCAGAGGTTATCCTGGGCGACATGGATCTGACCGGCACGGACCTGGACGTGGCAGTGAACGCCCTCATCGGCTCCATGCTCCAAAACGGTTATCTCAGCGATATCCAGAACGCCATCCTGGTGTCCGTGGAGAACCAGGACGCCGCAAAATCCGCCCAGCTCCAGCAGCACCTGACGGATACCATCAACAGCGTCTTCCAGGGCGGTTCCCTGGAGGGGGCTGTCCTCAGCCAGACAGTGACGGAGAGCGCGGATCTGAATGCTCTGGCCCAGCAGTACGGCATCTCCGTAGGCAAGGCATCCCTGATCCAGGAGGTGATCGCTCAGGACAGCACACTGACCTTTGCGTCCCTGGCACCCCTGTCGGTGAATGAGATCGCCTTGATCGCCGAGTCCCGGCATCTGACCACCCAGGCCGTCACCCAGACGGGCACCGCCAGCACAAAGGCCTATATCACGGCAGAGGAGGCCAAAAATGCCGCCCTGGCTCATGCGGGCATCGCCGAGAGCAGCGTAGCCCAGCTGGAGATCGAGTTCGACAGCGAGGACGGCCTGATGGTCTACGAGGTGGAGTTCTATGCCGGCGGCACAGAGTATGATTACGACATCAACGCCCGCACCGGTGAGGTGGTGAATTTCTCCCGGGAGGGCGGCATCTCCGGCGGAACAACCGGCAGCTCCGGCTCCTACATCGGCGAGGCGGCCGCCACTGCCGCCGCCCTGACCCACGCAGGCGTCAGCGAAGCGGACACCATCTATCTCCGCTGCTGGGTGGAGCACGACGACGGTTGGGCGGAGTGCTATGAGGTGGAGTTCCTGGCGGGCACCACGGAGTATCAGTATGAGATCGACCTCTATACCGGCGCCGTGCTGAAAAGCGAGCGGGAGAGCCACAGTGTCCCAGCATCCGGCAGCTCCGGCCCCCACATTGGCGAGGCGGCTGCAAAATCCGCTGCCTTGACCCACGCCGGCGTCAGTGAGAGCGACGCCTCCCGCATCCAGGTGGAGTTGGACCGGGATGACGGCCGGACCTTGTATGAGGTGGAGTTCCATGTGGGCCGGACGGAGTACAGCTATGAGATCGACGCCTCCTCCGGCGCAATTGTCAAGGCAGAGCAGGAGCTGGACGACTGAACCCTGTCACATCAAAAAGCAGCGGCCGGCAGATGCCGGCCGCTGCTGCGAAAAACCACCGGCCGAAGCCGGTGGTTTTCTGTCTGTGTGGGGCGCTCAGGCACCCTCCGGTTCTCCCGGCGCCGGGGGGCCATCCGGAGTGGGGGCGTCCGCGTCCTTTTGATCCGCCTCTTCCAGCGCCTGCTGGAGATAGTCCTGCTCCGCGGTCTTTTTGCTGGGGACAAAGCCCTGGGCGGCGCTCTTCCGGCGGCCCTTGCTGCGGGCGAAGAAGAAGCCGGAGAGGGAGAACACAACGGCACCGATGAAATTCACAAATAGGTCCTTCATGGTGTCGATGATGCCAATATCCAGGTAGCCGCCCAGTCCCAGGCTCTCTCCGTTGATGACCACGTCCTGGATATCCGGAATCGTCACCACCTTGTTGGAGAGCGTGGGATCCAGGGAGACGGAGTGGATGGCGTGGATGACCGTGTCCTTCTGCATGTCCGTGCCCAGGAAGAAGTCCATGCCGAATTCAAAGAACTCCCACAGGACCCCGATAGTCATGGAGAAGCAGAAGGCCACCAGGGCCAGGAACGCCGGGGACAGATGGAAGGTGATCCGGTCATCGTCGTTCAGCAGCATCACCATGGAGAAGCCTACCGCCGCGGCCAGGAAGCCGTTGATGGTGTGGAGCATGGTGTCCCATCCGGGGATCACGACATAAAAGGCGTTGACCTCACCCAGAATTTCTGCCGCAAAGATGAAGCAGAAAATGGTGATCTCCAGGGGCGGCGGCAGCTCGATCCGCAGCTTCACCTGGATCCAGCTGGGCACGTAGAGCAGCAGAAGCGTGAGAATGCAGAAGAAGGCGCCCTCGTAGTTGGCCAGCATAATCTGCCGCACCAGCACCACCAGCACCAGAATTCGCAGGATGGAAAAGACGATGAAGGAGCTTTTGTGTTCCCGCAGCTCCCGCGCCATGGCCTCCTGAAATGCCTTTTTATACTGCTTCTTTTCTTTCTTTGTCGACTTCAATGGGTTACCTCCTTCGGTCGGTCCGGTTCTTCAAAAATCGGCAGGGCGCCCTCTTGCTCGGCAAGGGCCACATCGGCCCGGGAGCGGAGGGTCCAGTAGGCCATCCGCATCCCAAATTTGCGGCACAGCCGCACTGCCGGCTTTTCCCGGTCTCCGAACCGGTAGGCCACAAAATCCGGCCGGGTGAATGCATTGTAGAAGAGATTCGTCAGCGCCAAGCGGTTCCAGGGACCCTGGCCGGATGGATGGCGGTGGAAATCCTGGGACAGCTGGCCCCGCAGCACCGACGGCCGGTGGCGGCGCAGCCACCGCAGCGGCCGGGGGTCAAAGCTCTCCACACAGTAGTCTATGGAGAAGCGGTCCAGGCAATCCACCGTATCCCGGGCCAGCGCCGCGGCGCCGTGCCGGTCGGTCTTCAGCTCCACCACCAGCGGCGCCCGTCCGGCAAACAGGGGGAGCACCTCCTCCAGAAGAGGGATGTGTTCCTCTGAGCCTGCCAGCCGGAGAGCGGCAAGCTCCTCCGCGGTTTTTTCCGCCACCCGGCCGGGAACGCCGCACATCCGCTCCAAATCCCCGTCGTGGATCACCACCAGGCGGCCATCCCGGGTCAGATGGACATCCAGTTCGGCGCCGTATCCGGCCTCCGCCGCCCGGCGGAAGGCCGCCAGGGAGTTCTCCGGCACGCCGGGGCCGTGGAGGCCCCGGTGGGCGTACCGAAAGCCCTCCAGCTTTTCCCAGCCAGGACCATCCCGCCGGCCGTGGAGCAGGAACCAGACCAGCAGGTATCCAAGCCCGGCCAGGGCAGCTGCCGCAGCAGCGGCTGCCGCTAAAATCAGCAGCAATTCGACCATAAACACCTCCGCCAAATCCGGGCATCGGGGAGCGGACCGCCCCGGGATGGACCGCAGATTCCTTCAAACAAAATAAAGAATACCACAAAGCCGGCCCGCTGACAAGCGGGCCGGCTTTGTGAAATGCCCGGCGGCATCAGATTTGCGCCTTCTTTTTCTCCAACAGGCAGAGCACGCAGGCTGCCAAAACGGCGCCCAGCAGCGCGATGTCCATTACGCGTCCCCCGTTCTCTTGCTGAGTCGGATGCACTCAAGGGCATAGACGGTTTGCATCGCGCCCCACACCGCCAGCACCGCCGCGATGGGCAGCAGACCGAAGTCAAACACAAAGTTCAGGATCAGCAGGGCCACCCACAGGAAGATGCAGACCTTGGTCCCCACCATATAGGCCCGGTAGCAGGCCTGGCCGATCTGGGCCCGCTCCGCCTCGTCGCAGCTGTCCATCCAGGTCTTCTGGAATTTCATGTCGTAAACGCTGCCCCGCTTCTCCGGATTGATCCGGCGCTCCAGGTCCACGATCTTCTGCTGGAGCACCACCAGCACCGCCACAGACGCCAGAAAGAGGATCAGGTCCGGCAGAAAGCGGTCGTAGATGATGGAGGCGGCGAAGAAGAAAAAGTCCAGGATTATCACCAGCCCCGTCAGCAGCAGAGCCCAGCTCAGCTGCTGCTCCGCCGCGTCCATGGCGTCCTCGTCCTCCCCATCCCAGGCGGCAAAGCGCCGTTTGGCGGCGGCATAGAGGTACCAGCCCGCCCCCAGCAGCACCACGGCGCTGCCGACGATGCCCCAGGGCGCACACACCGCCAGCACCCGGTCCAGGGCCTGCCGCACCGTCTCCGCCACGCCAGCGGCCCCAGCCACACCGGTGAAAAAGCCCAGCACGCCGCCCAGCAGCCCGAACAGCAGAATTGTCAGCAGGTATTTGGGCAGCGCCCTGCGGTTGTCCCGCCTCACGTTATCGCTCATGGCATTCATCCTCCTGATAGGTAAAAATGTCCTCCACGGTCACACCGCAGATCCTGGCAAGCTTCAGCGCCAGCGTCACCGAGGGGGAGTAGTCCCCCCGTTCGATCTGGCTGATGGTCTGGCGGGAAACACCCGCCAGGGCGCCCATCTCCTGCTGGTTGACCCCCAGCCGGGCCCGGTGCTCCTTCAGCCGGTTGTACAGCGGCATCCGCTCATCCCCTTTCCTGACAATGATCCAAGTCAAAATGACAATTATTCTTGTCAAATATAGCATAGCACTGACAAGGATTCTTGTCAATAAAAAATTGAATCTGCGCACAAAAACCGGCCGCCCAATTTGGACGGCCGGTTTTTGAACAGATGTAGGGCGGCGGAAAGAACGCTCACTGCCGGGAGGGTGGGGGAGGCGGGTCCCGCCATTTTTCCGGTGGGACTGCCTTGCTCACCAGCCGGTTTTTCACATAGCTGCGGAACAGGGCGTAGATCACGGAGCACAGCGGGATGAAGAACAGCATCCCTGTGATCCCCATGAGCTTGCCGCCCAGAGTGACGGCGGCCAGCACCCAGATGGAGGGCAGCCCCACGGAGGAACCCACCACATGGGGGTAGATCAGGTTTCCCTCGATCTGCTGGAGCACCAGGAACAGCACGATGAACCACAGCGCCTTCCAGGGATCGTCGATGGCGATGAGCAGTGCGCCCACAGCGCAGCCGATAAAAGCCCCCACAATGGGGATCAGGGCGGTCAGGGCGATCAGGACGCCCACCAGCAGGGCGTAGGGCATCCGGAAGATGGTCATGGCCGCGACGAACAGCGTGCCCAGAATGCAGGCCTCCAGGCACTGGCCGGAGAGGAAGCTGGAGAAGGTCCGCCCGGACAGCCGCAGGACGTCCAGCGTCCGGTCGGCCTGCCGCAGGGGCAGCAGGCCGTAAATCACCTGGCGGCCCTGGCGGCCCAGCTTCTCCTTCTGCAGCAGGACATAGAAGGAGAAGATCAGGCTGATGACAAAGGTGCTGACACCGCTGACCACACCGCCGATGAACCCACCGGAGGAGACAATCCCGGCCCCAATTGCCTTGGCGATCTCCAGAGCCTTGGCAGAAAGCTCCTGCCATTGGATCTCCTCCTGCAGCTTCATCAGCTGCTCCTCCAGTAGAGGCCACAGGTCCTGCAGGTTCTCCGCCAGGGCGGTGAGCTGGTGCTCCAGTCGCTGGAAGGCGGCAGGAATCTCCCGAATGATGGACATGACTGCATCTGCGATGCCCGGGCCGATCACCAGGCCAGCCAGGGCCAGCACACCGATCACCGCGACCAGGGTCAGCACCAGGGCCAGGGGGCGGCGGAGCTTTGCGCCCTTCCGGTTTCTGGGGAACAGGTGCCGCTCGATGGCCCGCATGGGCACATTCAGGATAAAGGCCAGGGCGCCGCCCAGCAGAAACGGCGCCAAAATCCCAAGCAGCCAGCCCAGCGCCGCCAGGACTGCATCCAGGCGCTGCAGTGCGCAGTAAAACGCCACACCGCCGCAGACCACCAGCAGAAGTCCTTTGATCTTCTGTTTGTTCCATTCCATGAACGGTAAACTCTCTTTCCGGCCCGGAGGGCCTGTCTCAACGGGCTTCCTGCTCCTTCCGATACTGGGCGGCAGCTTCCAGATACTCCTCCATGGCCGCCCGGTTGCCTTCGATCTCCTCCGGCTTCAGGGGCCGCACCACCTTGGCGGGGCTGCCCAGGATCATGGACCCGTCCGGGGCGTCCATTTTTCCGGTGACCAGGGCCCCGGCACCCACGATACAGTCGCTGCCGATCTTCGCGCCGTTGAGGACAATGGCCCCCATGCCGATCAGGGTGTTGTCCCCCACTGTGCAGCCGTGGACGATGGCCCCGTGGCCGATGGTGCAGCCCCTGCCCACCACCGTCTCCTCGTGGAGGATGGCCTCGTCCTGAATATTGGTGTCCGTTCCCACGGTGATGGGGCCCATGTCCCCCCGCAGGACCGCACCGTACCAGATGCTGACGCCCTTTGCCAGCCGCACGTCTCCGGTGACGGAGGCGCCCTCCGCAATCAGCACGTTCTCGTCAGTCTTTCTCAGCTCGTATGTCATGGTCTCTCCTCTTTCTCTCTGATTTCAGATCTCCGGGGCGAAGTTGCCGTCCACGAACACTGGGATTTCCTTTCCGTCGTGGGTAATACCCAGGATGTTCAGGTCCGGCGTGCCCACCATGAAGTCCACGTGGGTGATGGAGTCGTTGAGGCCCCGGGCCTTCAGCTCGTCCTTGCTCATGGCCTGGCCGTCCTTGAGGCAGGGATAGGCCTCGCCGAAGGCGATGTGGCAGGCCGCATTCTCGTCGAACAGGGTGTTGTAGAACAGGATCTTCTGGTTGGAGATAGGGCTGTCATAGGGCACCAGGGCCACCTCGCCGAAGTAGCTGGCCCCTTCATCCACAGTGACGGCGGCCTTGAGGGCCTCCTCCCCCTGTTCCGCGTGAACCTCCACGATCTTCCCGTCCTTCACCACAAAGTGGAACTTGTCAATGATGGTGCCGTTGTGGGACAGGGGCAGGGCGGAGTAGACCACGCCGTTGACGCCGGTCTTCAGGGGAGAGGTGAAGACCTCCTCCGTGGGGATATTGGCGATATAGGTGCGGCCAGACAGAGTCACGTCGTTACCCGCCTCCCAGATGTGGTCCTCCGGCAGTTCCACAGTCAGGTCCGTGCCCAGGGAGTTGGTGTAGTGGAGGGACTTGAAGTTCAGCTGGTTCAGCTTCTCCACCCGATGGGCCAGGGTCTCGATATGCCGGTGCCACTTGTCTACGCACCTGCCGTCGCCGGTAATGCGCACTGCCTGGAAGATGGCCTCCCACAGTTTGTCCATTGCCTCGCTCTCCGCAAGATCCGGGAACACCTTCTTCGCCCAGCTGGGGATGGGGATGGAGGCGATGCACCAGGGGAAGCCGCCGCACATCTGGAGACGGTCGAAGTCCTTCAAGGCCCTCCCGCTGGCCTGCTGGGCCCGGACGATCCGGCTGTGGTCCACGCCCTTGAGGTTCTCCGGATCGCTGGCGGAGATGGCCAGGTACGCCGCCCCCTCCAGGGCGTAGTCGTTGTAGAAGTGCCGCCGCCACAGGGGCACGGTGTCGAACACCTCGTCAGCCGCATGGAGGTACTTCATCCGGCCCAGTTCATCGTCGCCCCAGTTCATCACCACCTCCCGGCAACCGGCCTGATAGGCCTCCGCCGCACAGAGACGGGCGAAAAAGGCGCACTCCACAGGCGAGGAGATCACCAGCGGCTGCCCCCTCTGGATATTCAGGCCCACCCGCACCAGCAGCTGGGCGTATTCCGTCAGTTTTTCTTTCATGGATTCCATTTGATTCCATCCTTTCCAAGGGTTTCCTCACCCAGAGAATATTGTAGAGCATCTCTCCCGTAAAGTAAAGCGGGGGCCGCCGGGATTCAAAAATCGTTTACGATTCCCCCGCCCGGTCCTTTCGCAGGGAGATCAGCGTGGCGTTCAGCTCCGCCCCCATGATGAGGGTCACGGCGGTCATATACAGCCAGATCAAAAGGGCGATGGCCGTGCCGATGGAGCCGTACAGCAGGGAGTAGTCGGCAAAGTTCTCCACGTATGTGGAGTACAGCCAGTTCAGCGCCAGCCAGGCCCCCAGGGCCGCCATAGTGCCGGGCCAGATGTTCCGCCAGGGCTGGCGGCCGTCCTGAGACAGTGCGTACAGGAAGAACAGGGCGAAATACCCTGCCACCGCCGCCACCGGGAACCGCAGCTTCGCCCACAGCACCGCCCAGAACCGGGGCAGGCCGAAGCTGTCCACGGCGTAGAGCAGCAGCCGGTCTCCCACGGACATCAGCGTCAGGGTCAGGGCGATGGTGGCGATCAGCACCGCCGTGTACAGCAGCGTTTTCACCAGCTGGGGCAGCGCGCCCCGGGGCGGGCCCAGGTGATAGGCGATCCGCACGGAGCGCATCAGCGTGTTGGTGGCCCGCATGGGGAAGTACAGGGAGAAGAACAGGCCGAACAGCAGCAGCTTCACACTGGGGTTCCGGCCCACATAGGTGAGGTACACCCCGATGAAGGACACGATCTCCCGGGGCAGGAACTCCTGCACCGCGGCCAGAATGGCATCCACGTCCAGCTGCAGCAGGCCCAGCAGGGAGCTGACAAAGATCAGCAGGGGAAAGATCATGAACAGCAGGTAAAACGCCAGAGCCGCTCCCTGCATCCCCACATTGTGGCGCAGATACCGCTGCACCAGCAGATAGATGCCCCGCAGAAAGCGGTTTTGGGGCAGCTCCATCCAGGCTCGCCTTTGCACGCAGGCCACCTCCTCTCCGTGTGCATCCATAGTATGCACAGAATACCACCGATCTGTTCCGCAGCGGTGCAGAATTCTGTCGGGCGGCAGAGACTCACTCCCAAGTCTGCCAGATTTCCGGATGGTAGCCCACCGTGGCCTCCCTTCCATTGCGGACGATGGGGGTCACGAACAGCTCCGGGTGTTCCAGCAGCTTCTCCTCCCGGGCGTCCGGGGTGATATAGGCCATGTACAGGTCCTCATAGGCCCGGCATTTCGTGTTCACCAGGGCGTCAAAGCCCACTTTCTGCTTGACGGACTGGTACTCCCGGGGGGATAATCCCTTTGAGGGCAGGTCGATATACTGGTACTTAATGCGGCGCTCCTTGAACCAGCGCTCCGCCTTCTTGGAGTCGAAGGACTTAGAGGAACCGAAGATCTGAATGTTCATGCCTGTGCTCCTGTCTCAATAAAATTGGAAATTGGAATGGAGGGTCCGGTATGACGGACAGTATTAAACGGCTGAAGGAACTGGTGGGCAGCTCCGACAACATCGTGTTTTTCGGGGGGGCCGGCGTTTCCACAGAGTCCGGCATCCCGGACTTCCGCAGCACTGGCGGCCTATATCACCAAGAATGGAAATATCCGCCTGAAGTGATTTTAAGCCATACATTTTACGAAAGCAACCCCGAAGAATTTTTCCGCTTCTACCGGGCCAAGCTGCTGGCCCCGGACGCCAAGCCCAACGCCGCCCATAAAAAGCTGGCGGAGTGGGAGGCGGAGGGCCGGTTGAAAGCCGTCATCACCCAGAACATCGACGGGCTCCACCAGGCCGCCGGCAGCCGGAACGTGCTGGAGCTCCACGGCAGCGTCCACCGGAACCACTGCCAGCGGTGCGGGAAATTTTACGGTCTGGAGCATATCCTCCGCACGGAGGGCGTGCCCCGGTGCAGCTGCGGCGGCATCATCAAGCCGGATGTGGTGCTCTATGAGGAGGGGCTGGATCAGGGGACGCTGGAGGCAGCCGTCCGCGCCCTGGCGGAGGCGGATATGCTGATGATCGGCGGCACCTCCCTGAACGTCTATCCCGCCGCGGGGCTGATTCGATACTATCAGGGGCACAGGCTGGTGCTCCTCAACAAGTCGCCGGTGGCCCGGGATCTGGCCGCGGATCTGGTGATTACTGACCCCATCGGCGAGACCCTGGCCCAGCTGTGAGGCGCTTCGGCGCCGGAGTTCTTCAGGCAGCCCTCCGAGGGCTGCCTGTTGCTTTTTGAATTTGCAAGTTCGAAAAAAGAAAAATTCAAAAGTTTTCTTATTTTTTCAAAAATATTTTTTAAAACGGTTGAAAATGCAATTTTTTAATGATACTATTGCAAATAGTACAACGGCTGCATGCCGCCGAAAGGAGCGCGCACCCCTATGGTCTGGAAAGAGAACCGTGAGAACGCCTATTGTGAGATCACCCCCGCCATTCTCGCGCTGAAGGAGCAGTGGGAGAAGAAAAACTACATCGACCCCAAGCTCTATAAGGAGTATAACGTCAAGCGCGGCCTGCGGGACGAGGACGGCCGCGGCGTGCTCACCGGCCTGACCCGGGTGGGCGAGATCCAGTCTTACAGCGTCACGGAGGGGGAGCACATCATCCCCCAGGACGGTATGCTTTACTACCGGGGCATCGATTGCCGGGAGCTGGTGAAGGGCTCCGAGGGGCGCCGCTTCGCCTTTGAAGAGACGGCCTATCTGCTGCTCTTCGGCGAACTGCCCACCGCCGCCCAACTGGAGGCATTCTGCCAGCAGCTGGCCTCCTACCGGACGCTGCCCACCAATTTCTTCCGGGACGTGATTATGAAGGCGCCGCCCCGGGATCTGATGAACACCATGCAGCGGGGCATCCTGACGCTGTTCTGCTATGATGACAAGCCCAACGACATCGGGCTGGAGAATGTGCTGCGCCAGTGCCTGCAGCTGATGAGCAATATGCCCGTGCTGGCCATCTACGCCTATCAGGCCTGGCGGTTCAGTCAGGGGGAGAGCCTGTTTATCCACGTGCCCAAGCCGGAGCTGTCCACCGCGGAGAACTTCCTGCGGATGCTGCGGGAGGACTGCAGCTACACCGATCTGGAGGCCCGGACCCTGGACGTGGCCCTGATCCTCCACGCGGACAACGGCGGCGGCAACAACTCCACCTTCACCAACCATGTGGTCACCTCCTCCGGAACAGATACCTATTCTGCCATCGCCGCGTCCATGGCCTCGTTGAAGGGTCCCCGCCACGGCGGCGCCAACAGCAAGGTGATGGCCATGATGGACGACGTGAAGGAGCACGTGCGGGACTGGAATGACGAGGGCTGCGTGGCGGACTATCTCACCAGGATCCTGAACAAGGATGCCTTCGACCGCAGCGGCCTGATCTACGGCCTGGGCCACGCGGTCTATACCAAGACCGACCCCCGGTGCGAGGTGTTCCGGGCCTACGTGAATCACCTGGCGGCGGAAAAGGGCCGGGAGGACGAGCTGGCCCTGTACGCCAATGTGGAGAAGATCGGCAAGCAGCTGCTGATGGAGCGGCAGCACAAGTCTGTGCTCTCCACCAACATCGACTTTTACAGCGGATTTGTCTATGAGATGCTGGGCCTGCCCAAGGAGCTGTATACGCCCCTGTTCGCCGTGGCCCGTATCGCCGGCTGGAGTGCCCACCGGATGGAGGAGCTCTCCGTGGGAGGCAAGCTGATCCGCCCCCGGTATGAGTGTGTGGAGGAGCACCGTCCCTATACGTCCATGGACCGGCGCTGAACAGGTCAGGCGGCCGGGACCGTCTTCGGCGGTCCCGGCCGAATTCCTGGTCCATGGAAATTTTTTCGACTGATCGGGGAAAAACAGTTGACATTTGGATCTCGACTGGCTATAATAATCAAGCAGTCTTTTTTAGGGGACGAACATTTGCGGCTGTGCTGGAACTGGTAGACAGGCCAGCTTGAGGTGCTGGTGTCCGAATCGACGTGTGGGTTCAAATCCCGTCAGCCGCACCATACGGTGTCTCTGAAAAGATAACCGCTCTATGCGCGAGTGGTGGAATTGGCAGACTCGCTAGATTCAGGTTCTAGTGTCCATTACGGACGTGCGGGTTCAAGTCCCGCCTCGCGCACCAAAGAGAAAGGGCTTCCTATCCGGAAGTCCTTTCTCTTTGGGCTCCGGCAGCCGAAGGCGGCCCCCGCCCTTCGGTGATTCAAATGCTCGGCGGAAGTGAATTCCGCCTGCGCCGAGGTTTTATCTACGGCAAAGCGCCCGTGCGGCGCAAATGCGCCGCCGGCCAGAAGGCCGGTGGGGTGGGTCTCCTATACCTTTTCGAGATTTTAAAATATCGATTTTGACCGTCCCTTCTCGAAAGAGAGACATCTGCGGAAAGTAGATGTCTCTCTTTTTGAATTTTGGATGCTTTTGGCAGGGCACCATCAGCGCCGCGGCAACCTGTACAGCCGCCTCGTAAGCCCGTCATGCGTTTTTGTCCCAGCTGGTGGTTCCCCAAAGAGCAGCCAGGTCCCGTTCGAGCTTCTGCATCTCCGCCTCCAGCTCCTCAGAGACAGGGTACAGGCGGATCGCCCTGAAGATATAAGACATCATCACAGTGAGCAGATGATAGGTGGAGTCGTAAAATGTGAAGGGATGCATTTTGGAGCGGATATCCTGCCCGTGGACAAACGCGCAGGCCCATTGATACGTCTGATAGAGCTCCGTTTCCTGCAGGTATTCACAAACATGGGAGAAGTAGATCCGGCCTTTGCCCGGGATCACGGAAACCAGCCACTCGTTTTCGTTGCCCTTTTTGAACCGCCGGATTGTTTCCTCCGGCTCTCGGTTCCATGCGCTGCAAAGTGCATACACAGTTTTGAGTTTTGCCTGCCGCAGCGCCCCATCCTGGCCGGGGAGGCTGCGGATCATCCCGCAGAGAAACCAGTCTTCCAAAAGGCGGGCGCTCTTTTCCTGCTTCAGCACTTTCCCGTAGACACAGCACTCCATCAGAGTCCGCGTCATCGCCGCTGTGGAAAACAGATTCCCGCCCACAAACATGTTGAAGAGCTCGTTGATCAGCTCGCGCATGTGAAGACGCCACTGGAGCAGATAGTTTTGCGGGTCATAGGGCTCTGGGGGCAGCAGCGCATACTCTGCGTCCAGCTCTTGGTAGCGCTTCAAAAAATCCGAGACCTGTTTGAGATAGGCGTATACAGTCGCCTCGGACTGATATTCGGTGTGGCTGAAATTCTCCACATACGGGGCGTCTAGGCTGTGGTCCTTCTCATTTCTGGCGTGGGAAATTTCCAGCCGTTCGGGCACATCATTCCGCTGTGGGTTCTTGTTCCTGTCAGAAATCAGTGGGAAATGAACTTCCGTAAGAAACGGAAGCAGAAATCTCAATCCGAATCCCTTTTGGAGCTCCGCATATCCGCGTCAAACCTGCCCTGCGCATTGCGGTGTCCGTCAATGTCAAGGTACAGGGTTCTCGGCTTTCCCGGCTCCTTCTTTTCCGCGGCGTATACCAAGGACACAAGATCCTTTGCCGCCTTCTCAAAATTTTCCCACCGCATAACACGGTGGTATAGCGCGACGCCTGCCTGATCCATGTGATCCCTCCTGTTCCGATTTTAAGAATCACAAGCTCCAGGGCCCAAGCGCAGGCCCTGGAGCTTGTGACCGTCATTCCCACTCTGTTTCGGCTTACGCTGAACAAGGCTGAAAAGTGCTTCTTTTCTGCTGAATATGTGGCGAATTTGAACAATTTTTCAGCAATATTCAGTGTAAAATGAACTATTCAAGCGTACTCTGAACCGCTATTAGTACGATTTTAGTACGCCCGTTTTTTCAATTCCTTGAACTGCCTTTCTTTTGAAAATCAACTTTCAAAGTCAGTAATCACAGTTCGGATCAGGGTACAAGTCAACCACGGGGAAAGTCGTGATCAGAAGGTTTTTCCCACGCTCCAAACTATCCCGCATTATTGCTTCAGGATCGGCCATAGCACCTTCCAGCAAATAATCCCGGCCCCTATATTCATAAACACAGCGGCCATCAGGCATGGCATAAAGCACCTGTCCACCGAAACGGGCGGTGAAGGCTTCTTCAGTCTTGGTCATAGCACACCGCCTTTCAATCCCACCTGACAACGGCCACAACATCTGTTTTCTTCAGGGGTTCCCGGCAAGCTGGGCAAAGTATATCTTTCCCGCTCCTGATCCGGTGCATGGTGGCCCCACAATCACACCGCTGAAGGATTGGAACTGGGACAGGGGCCTTCATAGTAACCGCCAGACGGCTTTCCAGCTTGCCGCAGGCCCCGCATTGGTACATAGCCCTTTCAACGCTCACATGGGCTTCAGGATGGGCTACAAGGGCCGCTTGTGCCTTGGGGCCATAGATACCAGCCAGAATGCTTTCCCGCTCCACATCGGCTTCCACAAGGGACATAAAGCCCACACCGGAAAGAAGTTCTTCTTCATGGCCGCATTTGTGGCATCTATACACATACCCTTTACCCATACTGGTTCACCCCCTCTGAACTAAATTCAGTATAGCATACCCCACCAAAAGAAGAAACCCCGAATCACGAATGATCCGGGGTTCTGACTTATGCCCACCCGTCAAACAGGGGTATCATGATTGAATTTCAGCCCATTGAAATACCCCTTGAACAAAGGTTATTATCTCTGAACAGGTCACAATTTCCCCCGGATCAAAATCTTCACTGTATTCCAGCCAATCAAGGGAAATAGCTATATTTATGGCATCTTTGGCCCAATGCCCACCTGTATAAACTTCAGGCGGCGTATCATCACCGGAAAACCTTGAAAGAACGGTTATCAATTCGCCCCATGTCAATTCCCGGTCAGGCTTAAAGGCCCCAGTCCCACAGCCAACCATAATATCAGCATTGTTAGCCGTTGCTATGGCCGGGGCGCTTCCTGATCCCGGTTGCACATCCCCGAAGGGGGCGGCGGTTGTGCTGAATTCCTTTAGGCTTTCTTCATCCATCATGGACACCATCAGAGCGGCGAATTCCGCCCGTGTGACAGCTTCAGCGCCCCCACCTTGACCAACTTCATACCCCATCCAAAACAGGGCTTCAGGGGCTGTCAGAACGGCTTTCCCATTTGTCAATGTAATCTCTTGGGGTTCCTCCGATTCCTGTTCAGCAGGGCGGGAAGAAGGGCGTGAATCGCCGTTTGAAGGGGTAGACGGTTGCACCGGATCAGGCGTGGGTTCCGGTGTAGGCTCCGGGGTAGGTTCGGGATCAGGTTCAGGCTCCGGCCCTGGGGTGGGTTCGGGGGAAGGCTCCGGTTCTGAATCTTCAACAAAGGTCATACTGAAAACCATGTGAGATTTTTCGGAATATTCATCTTCATAGGTGTCAACGCTCCATTTGTTGGGTGTAAGCCCATGGGATTCATACAGGTCAACCAATTCTTGATGATTGTCCATCAAGGCCAAGCGCCCTTGATAGTCATTGGCTATATCATCAGGTTCCCAAGGTGCCGTATTCCCATGGATCATACATTGGGTTATGGTCAGCATCCCTTTATTCCATATACCGCCTCCGTGTTGATTGGATTTGTTTTGCATGATGGTGCATTGGTCAAGGTTGACTTCCTGATCAGTGAAAATAGCGATTGCACCGCCCCTTATAGTTGCTGTTCCGCCGCTAAAAACGCAGGTGTTTATATCAGCGGTTCCGCTGTTTATGCGGATATGTGCGCCATACTGGGCAGTATTATTTTCAAAGGTGCATAATATAAAAAATTGGTGACCGGTTTCCGCTTCAACGGCCCCGCCTGTGCAATCAAAGAAACGACACTCTGAATACATAGTGGAAATGCTTGCCTGAATGAATGAATTGGTTGCTTCCACATTGTATCCGTCAAACATGATGTTTTGAAAAATTACATTTCCGGTTCCATCTGGTGAATATGCGCTGATACGGCCTTCCGGGGCAGTTCTCCGAAGTGTAACCTGCTTGTATATGTCACCAAGAACCGTTCCGGCTGGGCATACAATTTCACAGCCAATCCCGATGGTGGCCCCGGCTTCCGCCTGTTCTATTGCCTGAATAAGTTCTTCAACGGTAGTGGCCGTGTAGTCTGTTTCCTGGCCTTCTGATGGGCTTTCTTCTACGGGGGTATCTATTCCTTCCCCGCCATCATCAGGGGGCGTGGGCGCAGGCTCTGCGTTGTCCTCTGGTAGTTCTGCCGGTTCGGTGGTTATCGTGGGTTCTGTCACACTTTCCAATGTTGCATCCACGGCAAGGGCCGGGACAGATTGCACGATCAGCGCAACCACAAGCATAATGACAGCAATCAGTTTTTTGTTCATCGTGTGAACCTCCTAAAATGAATTTTACGGTCAAAGCCGCAGAAATCATTATAAAAGGTCGAAGCAAATATCAAAACAGAGTAAGAAGCCATTTTGGTTATTTGTAGAAAGTAGCACATTATATCTTCAGCCAATGAATAAGCGTGGGCGAAAAGCCTTGATACATGGGAAAAAGCCCCGGATCACATTCGATCCGGGGCCTTAAAGTGAATTTAATGGTGGCCTACTGGACTAAATCAGAATCATAGCCACTCCCCCTTCAAGGCCGGGTTCGCTTTGATACGATCCAGCACCACAAATTTTTTGCCCTTCTGCATCCGGGCCAGAAGAACCCAATCACCAACCACAAGGGCATTGTGAACTTTGAATTTCTTTCGCCCCTGAATGGGGTGGTTGTGGTCTATGGGGGTTGCTTCACCGCCCCCGGTATAGGTATCAACAACCGGGTGGCCGTGGCTGATCACCACAGTTTGGTGGGAAACCGTCATATCCACTTCATAATCAGTGACATTCCGGGTCAGCACCAACATTTTTTCTGTGTAGATTGCTTTCTGATCCACTTGGATTTTCAGCGGTGAAGCGGAAATCACTTCACCAAACAACAGATTCACGGGTTTTCCAGCTTCCACGGCTTCCACAGCCGCCTTTTTTACCACTTCCACGGCATTGGGCATTACTCATGCACCCCTTCTTCAGAAACATCCAGCTTTTCAGCAAAATCATTGGCCCAAGCATCCATGATCCCGTCAAGATCGGTGTCACTGGAAATGTGGTTTTCGTTGTGCTGTTCCACATGAATTTCAGCCGTGGTGAACCGGTTGATTGCTTCACGCTCGGCAATATCCCGCAAATAGGCCAAATCTTCTTCCGCAATGTCAAGGGCATCACTCATAGCGGCGGTGTTCCCCGCCGTGTCCCCGGTGTTGCCATAGATACCATCAAGGGTGTTACCAAGGTTGAAGGCATCCACCCCGTCAAGGCTGAAGGCCCCGGAAATTTTATCAGCGATCCCTTCACCGAATTTGTAACCAGCGGAAGCGGCATCAGAATAATCAATGAAATCCATTTTTTGAACATATTCAACCCAACCGGCTTCATCTTTTACTTTCTGCTGGGCCTGTTCCAATCCAGCATAAAAGTTATCAAGGCCGCTTGTAATGTCTACGGTTACACCGGGGATTTTATTGATCAAATCTTCAATGCCTTGGGCCAAATTACGGATATATCCAATGACGGTCAGGCACATATCATAGAAAAGCACCTTTACCGCCGCAACGGGGTCATTGAATACATTCCCAATGAAGTTGGCGATCATGGCAAAGGCATTTTGCAGGGGGACAATGAAGGTGTTCAGGATGTGCGCACCCAATACCGCAAAAGCCCCACCAATAATGCCGGTAGCAGACACAGCGGCCCCGGTGAATTTGTTATAGGCCGCAACACCGGCATAAAGGGCGGCGATTAAAACCATGATCAGCATGACCACCCACACAATGGGGTTTGCAAGCAAGGCGGAATTGAAGGTGAACACCGCCGCCGAAGCCGCCGCCGTGTTGCCTGTAAGAATGCCAAAGCCAATGGAAAGGAAGTTCACAACACCATGGTAAATGGCCGTTGCCGCCGCCGCAATCTGTGTCCAATGGGCGGCAATCTGAAACACAGCAAAAGCCGCACCCAATCCAAGCACAAGAGGGCCGATGATGGAAATATTGTTGGCAAGCCAGTTGATCCCGTTCAACAATGGCTGAAGCACCTGAAGGGCCACATTGGAAGCCATGGTGAAAACTTGGCCCCATGTCATGGGCATGGAAGAAAACTTGGCGTTCACATCATCTGCCGCCGCAAACATGGCGTTCTTCACAATGTCCGCCGTGATTTGTCCTTCTGCGGCCATTCCACGGATTTCACCAATGGAAACCCCCAAATAATCTGCAATGGATTGGATCACATTGGGGGCCTGTTCAAACACGCTGTTCAGTTCTTCACCACGAAGAACACCGGAAGCCATTGCTTGGGTAAGCTGAAGGGTTGCGGCTTCAGCACCCGCCGCATTTGCTCCGGCAATGACAAACTGCTTGTTCAGGGTTTCGGTGAATGCAATCAGTTCATCATTGCTGGAAAAGGCATCAGCGGCCATCAGGCCCATTTGGGAAACTGCTTGTGCCGCGGATAGATAGGACGCTCTGGAACGCTGGGCAGAAGCCATGATCTTCTTTTCCAGTTCATTCACGGAACCGCCATCATCCACAATCAAATTCAACCGGGCCTTGGTACTTGCCAAGGTGTCAGATAGGCCAAGGATTTTCTTTGTTGCCGCCAAACCGCCAACGGCCACAGCAATATTCTTGATCTGCTGAAGCAACCCACCGGCTCTGTCAGAACCTTCCTGAACACGGTCATTAAAGCGATTCTGGGCAGTATCGGCTTGCCTGATCTGCTGTTCCATCTGATCAAATCCAACCGTAGCTTCAGCAATATCTTCCCGTACCTGCTGAAGAACAGAAGAATCAAACCCATGGTCAAAAGTGCCTTGGGCCGTTTCCATGGCGTTGATAAGGGTATTTACCCCCCGGCTCATTGCCTGAAGGGGGCGGCTCATTTGATCATAGATTTGAATTGCAGTTTTAATTGTTGCCATGATTTTTCACCACCTTTCTGCGTTCCAATTCCGCCAACAGGCAATAACGGTAAATGACCTGAAGCGGCTGATTTGCGTGGTATCGGCGCAAGGAATCAAGTTCCTTTTCAATCTGCCGGGTTTTCAGCTTCATCACCGATTCTGCGCCCTTCTTCACAATTTCAAAGTAACGGTAATCCTTGTTCAGAATCATGATCCCGTCCGGGCCAAACTGCCCAGGCACCTGTTCCAGCGGGACAGCAGGATCAGGCTTATAGCTGATCTGCGGAATGAAGGGGATCAGAGAAAACCGAACCGCCCACAAATATTTGTTGATAATTTCAACATTAGGATTTTCATGCTTCAGCATATTTTTCACCGTCCTTTCCTTTTACTTCTCCCATAAAACACAGCCGGTTCACGATTTACGGAAATTAAAGTAATTCCGGGTTCTAAAAGTAACCGTGCAAGGGCCGTTTGGGTCATACTTTGTGTGATCTTCCCAGCCCCACCTTCAGGAAGGATCATAGAATATTCCACTTTGTGCTTTGGTTGGCATGAAGATCGTGTCATAAGTTTTCACCGCCCTTTTGTGATTTTGTCAACTTCCCTTAATAGGGCTTCTGCCTGTTCAATCGTTTTCGCCAGCTTTTTAAGGCCAATAGGAACCGTACCGTTTTCCTGTTTCAATCGCCTTGAAGATACCCTTGTTAAAGTGGAAATGTCCCGGACTTTCTTCACATTGCTTTTGAACCACTGTTCCTGTTCAAGGTGTTTCATGGCCAAAAACTCTGTGGATGAAAGGCCCGTATTCTTGAACCGCCCAAGTCCCCAATGATAGGCTTTGCCGCATCCATACCCATAAACTTCAGCGGCTTCTTTCAACTTTCTGTTACGGCGTAGGTTGGAAATTGCCCGGTGCTTAATTTGCCGAACCCGTTCTATACTGACTTCCAGACGATCCGAAATGCTTTGGAGCGTTTCGCCGTTTTTGTAATAGCCATGAACAACTTCAGAAGCATTTCCACCAAGATCAGAAACAGCCCCCCAGATAACGGTTTTGGCCTGTTCATCTGCCAAAGTGTCACAAACGGTTTCTTCAAGGTTGAAATCATCGGCAACAACATCAGCAAGGGTAAAATCTTCTGTTCCGGGAACAATGCCATCCAAGCTGACAGTTTCGGTGCTGATCATGTATTTCCGAAGTTCTTTCAGCCGTTGCTTTTTGATCCCAAGGTGGTAACAGTATTCTTCATCTGTTGGTTCATCCCCAACCACAGCTTGAAAATCAGACCGGAATTTTTGATACTGGGAAATCTGCTCTAAAACGTGAATGGGCATCCGTTTCAGGTTACCGTTGTTTTGGCAATATCTTTGAAGTGATTGCCTGATCCAATTTTCAGCATAGGTGAGGAACTTATATCCCAAACTTGCATCGTATTTAGAAACGGCCCTTTCCAACCCAAAATAGGCTTCCTGCATCAAATCTTCCAAATCAGAAGAATTGGAAAACGGCAAAGCAATTCCGGCAATAAAGCGCCGGTTTTGCTGGTATAGCATCGTCATATTCTCCGAAACATGACCCCCAGCTTGGATCAGGGCCACAAGTTCTTCATTGGTCATGGTTCACCTTCTTCCCAAATGAAATAATCCCCTGAAGGCCAGTACACCTTCAGGGGAACCACGAATCAGCCCAACAGGGCCTTATACTTGGGGTGAAGGCTGACCAGCATTCTCAATTCGGGGCTTTCCATGATCATCGCCATAGTGTTTTTCACAGATCATCGTCCTTTCTTCAGGAAATTTTCATGTTCTTGGTAAAATATTGTGGATAGGTAACAGCAAATTGGGAATACATCTGCCCAAGACGGATCATGCTTTCAGGCAAGCCCAAAACATCATAAGACAGGTTTTCTTGAATTTCATGCACCCAATCCCCGCTCTTGAAAATGTAATAATTGAACAGAGAATTGGAATCCAGCAGAGAGCGAATATTTTCATAGGCATTGAAGTAGTCGGGCAAATCGAACTTGCCAAACCCCGCAATCGCTTCATCCAACACCTTCAGGACTTCAGGATCATAGTGATCCCCAAGTCCGTTGTTCTTGGTATGGATCATGTTGGCAATCAGGCTGATTTTCTTGGCCGAACCCTTCAAGGGATCAATGGCTTCCCGCAGAATTTCCGGGGTCAGGCTATACCCCATAATCTCAATGATTTTCAGGGCGTTGGCAAGGGCCGTGTCATTGTCCACACTTTCTTCAGGGATTTCTACCTTCATGTAATCGCAGAAACCCTTGATCAGAGTTTTCAGGCCGCTGGTATAGTTGGCGCACATAGCGTTCAAATCATCCTTCAGCCCGTCAATAAATTCTTGCTTACCCTCCGGGGTATAGCGGCGGTCAAGGTCAATCTTTGCAATCAAATTCCGATAATCCCGGATTTCTTCATCAATGAACTTCTTCAGCAAAGCAGAAACACCATTGGCGGCGGTCTTGTAATACAGTTCCATTTCTTTCATCCTTTCTATTATTCGATAAAGTAAAACGCTTGATTTTCAAGGGTTTGAAGGCCCTTTTGTTACTACCCTGTTACTTATCGCTAAAAAATCCACTTTTCAGCGGTTGGGTTCATAAGGAACAAACCACCGGCGATCTTGATACCGCTCCACCAATTCTTCCAAGCTGAACCGGCTGTGGTTTTCCATCAAGTCATTCAGGGCGGGATCATCCGGCAAGCGGAATCCCTCTTTCTGAAGGCACTGGATCAGGTCAATATACCGTTTCAACCATTCGTTCTGATTGCCTTCCTGATTAAAGCGGATAAAGGCCCTTACTTCTTCAGGGGGACAAAACCAAAGGATTAGATCAGCGGGAAGGTACATATCCGGGGCAAGGGCCATATCATCCAACAGAAGGCCGGTTTCATCGGTGATACCGGGGAACTCCAGCAGATCACGCAAGCTGGGGAAAGTCTTTGTAATCAACTTTCCGCTTTTGGGAAGGCCCCGATAAAGGGTTGCGCTGATTTGGCCGGACGATTCTATAAGGGCAACCACATTGGAAATGGTATCTTTTTTCCCCTGAAGCCGCTTCAGTTCTTCCAGTTGGCTCCGGGCATCTTTCAAGTTAATCTTTCTCATTGTCCATCACCACCTTCCGCAATTCGGCCAATTCAGCTTCAATGGCTTCCATGCTGTGAAGCTGAACCCCAAGTTCCAAAATGCCCTTGGCCGCTGATACACGGGCCGATTCATTGTTTATGGGGTTGTTCTGAATGTCCCGTAGGGTTTCCAAGGCTTCCAGCGTGTAAGCCTGTGCCTTCTGCATAGCCAAGTTGAAGCGTTCTTTCTTGGCTTCTTGATAGGCCGCTTGAAATTCAGGTTTCTTCCGGTAACGCATCAAGGTATTGTAAGAAACCCCGGCCTTTTCTGCCGCCGCCTTTAGGTTGGGGGAAGTCAGCACACACAAGGCAATCTGTTCATAATTTCGTTTTGCCATCAGGCCACACCCCCTTTCAAAAATTACTCACATCTATGACAGAAGCGCCCATAATGGCTATTTCTATTTTACCATTTCCAGCACGCAAAATCACTATATCTTGCGATTTTATGAAATTTTTGGCCCAATTATATTCTATATATTGTGGTTTTTGTTCAGAGTAGTTCAACATAATTGAAACCGCCCAACCATTCAGGCCGGGCGGCTCCAAATTATTTTCCATTGATGATTCTGCAAATCTGCCGGGTGTCCAAATTTTCCATTGCGGCCAATTCTGAAGGCTTTGCCCCGGCATAAAATGCCTTTTTGATCCGGCTGTTTCGGCGGGTTATCGTTTCAGCGCCTTCAATAGAAGGCAATCGAAATCGTTCTTCAGGATATTTACTGATTAGGGCAAGGTATTGTTCATCCCCAAGCATGAGCCGAAGATCATCCAGGAATTCCACATTTCTGCTTGACATCCGATCACCCCTGCAACTTTCTGATTGTCTGATTGACCACGCTACTTGGATCATCAGCAATGGTAAACGGGCCAAGATCGTCACACAAGCCCATCTGTTTCATCACACGGTTTCCGATCATAGCCATGCAGACTTTACAGAAATCGTCAGGCCGTTCTAACCACTTGGCACGGCCAAAGAAGAACACTTTTTCTTCTCCGTCAGCAGTTACACCAACGCTAATTTCATCAGCATCCCAGCAATCTTCACCCTGAATGATCCATTCAACTCGGTCAATATGCTTTACGCCATCCAGCCAATCCAAGAATTCTTCACCAGTCATTGCCAGCCATCCTTTCCGCCCTAAAGTGTCCCGGTTGTCCCGTGAAATAAGGGCTATATATTATATATTTTTTACTACCTGTGAAAAATTTTTTTGATGTTTTTATTTGCAATAAGAAGTTAAAACTATCCGGGACAATCCGGGACATTTTTCAGGAAATTATTGAAATTCCTTATGTTTTCTATGTCCCGGATATGTCCCGATACTGTCCCGGATGTATTAACCATCTGGGACTTTTTGCACAAAGATTTTCACCTTTTCGCCCTTGATCCGCTTATCTTTTGTTGTGAAGTTCAGAGATTTTGAAACTTGCCTTGAAAATTCAATCCTGTTAAGGGCTTCAAAATGGTTCCGGTTACAGAATTCGTTATATTTGAAGTAGATTTCTTTAACCGGCTCATTCTCCACGGCATCGGCCCCCATTTCTTCAAGGAATGCCAACAGAGGATTATTTTCTATGCGGTATTCCTCAATCGCCTGTTCAACCTCTTTGGATTTGGTAAAGGCTTTCTTATTCAGAAGCCGTTTCAGCCCCGTTAAACCAATCTGGATCATGTATTCCATGACTTCCTGATCCTGAAGATCATAGCGGATATTGGGGTTAAAATCTTCATCTTCAGAAGTGAACTTGGCATCAAAAGGAACGATCACCAACCGGCGCATTACGGAAAAGCTTTCCTTTGACCGCCCCAGCCGGGGAATGGCATTGGCGCTGAACAGCAACTTGGCGTAGCTGTCAAACTCAAAGGGGTCTTGGCCTTTTCTTTCCGCCGAAACCCTTTGGCCTGTTACCAGCTTCTTGAATACGGCTACATTGGCGATATAGTCAGAACCAATATCATCACCAATGTTCACCAGCTTCCCAAACAGTTCAGCGGTTTTGAATCTGTCCCCCAGTTCCTTCAGGTCAAGTGAAGCAATGTTCCCATCACCCATCAGGTTTTTCAAGGCATCCAACAGAGTTGATTTTCCGTTGGCACCCTCACCAGTCAGAATGAAAGAACCACTTCCGCCAATCGTATTGGAGCGGTAGAAACAGGAACCAATCATTTCTTCCAGAAGTTCACGGATTTCCCGCTTCCCACAGGCGATTTTATCAAGGGTGCGATCCAGCAAATCGGAATAGGCGGCGGGGTTGTAGGGCCAAGGAATCTTATTGGTGATCACAATATCCGGTGTAAACTCAATGAAGGAATCATCCCGAATGTTGTAAAGGCCGTTGCTGAAGGCAATTACTTCAGGCGAAGCCGGTTTCTTGGGATCACAAATTAGGTTCAGTTGCTTCAGGGTTTCTTTCCGCTGGGCGTCCTTCAGGGCGGGGATCAGGGTGATCATGGCCCGTTCAATAGCTTCCCATGAAGGGGTATAAATCCCGTCTTGGTAGATGTGCAATCGGCCATTGATTTTGATGATGTGGGAATCTCGCTTCAGGTATTCGGCAAACCGGTCATGCTGGAAACTCCGGCCTTTGAAGAAAGATTGCTTTTGAAATGCTTCATCCCGAAGGATAGTTTCAAGTTCTCTTTCACTCAACGGGGCTTTCAACACATACCGGTTGATCAGCCGAATGGTTTCACGGGCTTCCTCTTTTGTGAAATCGTGATCCTGAAGGGTCAGAATGTAATTGAACAGGGCTTGGTTTCGCCCGTCCCCTTCTCCAAGCGCCTTGAAGTCAATATCTGTTTTCACAGGGGTCAACCACTTGGGAAGGTCTTGAATTTCATCTTCCGGCGCATCGTACAGAATGGGGCGATCCTCATTTCTATACTTCAATATCTGGTAACTATTCCGGGAACCAATCTTCAAATCAGCTTCAAAGCCAATCGCTAATGTGGCCTTGGTTCGATTGCTTTTGACCAAATCAGGGATATTCTTGAATAAGAAGTGTTTCCCTCTGGATGTCGCATACACTCGGCATTTCAGGCCCAAGGTTTCGATGATGGTCAACAACGCCATAGATTGATCCATATCGTCTACATCAACCAAAATGGTATCATCAGAGAGAATCCCGGCATATTCGGGAAGGCCCTTCACCTGTTCATAGGAAAGAAGTTCTTCAGAAGTGGCGTTTTTGAACGGCATCAGGCATTTCTTGTCCTTAGTTGGAACGAATCCTTTGTATAACTGCACCCTGCATCACCCCTTCCTCCTTGATATTCTGCTTCATGGGTTCGCCCACCTTATTCTTCAGCCGGGGCCAAGCTGTGGATCACGCTGACAGCTACACCCAAAACCTTCAGACGGCCATACTCGGCATGGCTGATAAAGATAGGTGCAACCCGGCTGGAACCGCCCTCAAGATAGCAGTCCAAGGAATCGCCATAGAAGGAAATCCGTTTCAGGGTGATGGGGCCATCATCAATGATCACCGCCACAATGGAGCCATTGACGGGGAAATCTTCAGCTTTCTTAAACATGATGGTATCGCCGGGGTGAATACCGTACTGGATGAAGCCATTATCAGAAGCGGTCATGCCAAAATCAGCGGTCAAAGTAAATTCGTTCATGGTTCTACTTCCTTTCTCAATCTTCAATCAGGGTTTCAACGGGGACATTCAGGGCTTTGGCGATCTTACCGATGGTGGCGGGTTTACAGTTGTTCCCGTTTGCTACCCGGTAAAACTGCTGGTACTTCATGTTAATTTCTTTGCAAAGTTCCTGCGTATTTAGGCAGGCATTTGCCATAGCCATTTCTAACTTCTTCTTACTTACAATCATGCTCTCACCTTCTTTGAAATTTTTGAACAGGGGTTGACAGCAAGTTTTGTTGCTGATATAATCCTATCAGAAAGTTAAGTTGCTGTCAAGTTGCTTTGAAAGAAATTTTTGTTGCTGTTCTGTGTTGCCTTATGATATAGTTTTTATGAGGTGATGCAGATGACCATAGGTGAAAAGATTAAGGCAAAGCGGCTTGAAAAAGGGCTTACTCAAAAAAGACTTGGTGAATTGTCCGGAATTGCAGAACCAACAATCCGCCGCTATGAATCCGGGAAGTTAAACCCCAAATTGGACACTATTAAAAAGATAGCTGAAGGACTTGGGATTACACCTACCGATCTAATGGGGCCGGAATGGTTTGATCTTCAGGCTGGGGCAGATAAACTCTCTGAACTCAAAAAAGATGTTTCGATGCTTCAGGCTCTTGAACAGTATCTAAAATCATTAGGCTATTCTCTTTCCTATGAAGGCCCGGTTGATACGACTGATCCAAATGTGATCTTATCCAAGGGGCAAGATCGAACCGTATTTACCAGCGACCAATTCAAATCGTTTGAAAAGGCCATTGCTGATTCCGTTGATTATCAGGTGTGGCAACAGAATCACAAAAAATGAGCAAAAAAATGACCGCCCCCGGTGGTGGCACACCGGAAGCGGTCAGGCGAAACAAAACCCGTTTGAAGTTAATGTTTCAATCCCCATTGAACATTATATCACACCGGGTTTGGTTTTGCATACCCTTTTTCCTGAAAGGCTGGGTGATATAATGCCAGTATACAAAAACGAAAAAGCCGGTTCATGGTTCTGCAAGTTCTACTATACCGATTGGACAGGGAACCGAAAGCAAAAGAAGAAAGAAGGCTTCAGGACGAAGAAAGAAGCCCAAGATTTTGAACGGGAATTCTTATCCAAGGCCCATGCTTCCTGTGATATGTCCTTTGGTTCTCTGGTGGAACTTTACATGGAAGATTGCAAGCACCGTCTGAAGCCCACCACTTATTCCAACAAGCAATTTCTGATTGACACCAAACTTCTTCCCTTCTTCCGGGATATGCCAATCAACACCGTTACCCCGGCCACAATCAGAAAGTGGCAAAATGAACTTTTAGCTGATCCCAAGGGGTATTCCCCAACCTATCTAAAAACGGTAAATAATCAGGCCAGCGCCATTTTCAATTTTGCTGTGAAGTATTACCGATTGGAAAGTAACCCTTGCCGCCTTGCCGGTAGCATGGGAAAAAAGCACGCTGATGAAATGGAGATTTGGACGGTAGAAGAATTTAACCGTTTCGTCCAAGCGGTGGCCGACAAGCCCCCTTCTGTTGTGATTTTCAATCTGCTGTTTTGGACTGGTATGCGCTCCGGTGAACTGTTGGCTTTAACTGCGGATGATTTTGATTTTGAAGCCCATACGGTGAGCATTTCTAAAAATTATGCCCGACACAAGAAGGAAGATTTGATCCTACCACCGAAAACACCTAAAAGCAAACGGATCATTACTTTGCCCCCGTTCCTATCCGAAATGGTACAGCGGTATTCCACCTGTATTTATGTTACTGATCCATCAGGGCGGCTTTTCGGACAAACTAAAAGCTATCTTCTCCATGAAATGATTAGAGGATGTAAGGCTTCCGGGGTAAAGCGAATTCGGGTTCACGATCTGCGGCATTCCCACGCTTCCTTTCTCATCGAAAAAGGCTTCTCCCCCTTGCTGATTGCTGACCGGCTGGGCCATGAAAACATAGAAACCACCCTTCAGACATACAGCCATCTTTACCCTAACAAACATTCAGAAGTTGCGGCCTTGATTGAAGAAGCCCATTCCGCTTCCAGCAAAGTCCAACAGGGCTAAAAATTCAAGGCTATTTTTTGCAAATAGTACGATTATAGTACGGCAACAAAAAAGAACCACGAAACACAGAACATTTTCTTCCGTGTTTCGTGGTTTTTTTTTATTTTCTTCTGATTTCTAAACTAATTTTGCGGTTTCAGAAAACCTATTGTTATTCCCACTCGATCGTAGCGG
>OMGF01000163.1_pt1 | contig 67222 bp, 69 predicted proteins | sample 1645861 | NCBI WGS metagenome assembly OMGF01 (sample SAMN05578586, study PRJEB25193) | human gut metagenome | biome: Human Microbiome; feature: human-associated habitat; material: feces | host: Homo sapiens | place: USA:Birmingham
AGCAGAACCTGATCAGTGTGAACCTGATGAAGCTGGACAGCCTGATGGATATTGTGGGAGAGATTGTCATAACCGAATCCATGGTCACCTCCTCCCCTGAACTGAAGCTTCTTCCCAGGGACAGCTTTGACAACTTCATGAAATCCGGACGGCAGCTGCGCAAGCTTACGGACGATCTGCAGGATATTGCCATGTCCCTGCGCATGGTCCCCATATCAGGCGTGTTCCAGAAAATGAACCGGATTGTCCGGGACATGAACCAGAAACTGGGCAAGGATGTGCGCCTTAAAATCATCGGCGAGGACACGGAAGTGGATAAAACCATTGTGGACAGTATCCAGGACCCCATCATGCACATTGTCCGCAACAGTATGGACCACGGCATAGAAGAAACAAAAGAAGAGCGTATTGCCGCGGGCAAGGACCCCCAGGGTGAAATCATCCTGTCCGCCTCCCATACCAGCAGCGAGGTGGTCATCTCCGTGTCAGACGACGGATACGGCATGGACCCCCACAAGCTCTTAGCCAAGGCCAAGGAAAAGGGACTGCTGACCAAACCGGAAAGCGAATATACCCGGAAGGAAGCCTTAAGCCTTATTATGGTTCCCGGCTTTTCCACCAACCAGGCTGTGACAGAATACTCGGGCCGCGGCGTGGGCATGGACGTGGTTAAGAAAAATGTGGAATCCGTGGGCGGCACTGTCTCCATTTCCAGCGAGGACGGAGCCGGCACCACAATGACCATGAAGATTCCTCTTACCCTTGCCATTGTGGACGGGATGAAGGTTACGGTAGGAAATTCCATTTTCACCATTCCCATATCCAATATCCGCCAGTCCTTCAAGGTAAAAGACAATCAGATCATCCTTGATGAATACGGCAATGAGATGGTGGAGCGCATGGGAAGCTTTTACCCCATTATCCGGCTCCATAACTTCTACCGTCTGGATACAGAGGTCACTTCCGTGGACGACGGCATCCTTCTCTGGGTGGAGGCCAGCGACCGCTCCTACTGTCTGTTCGTGGATGACCTGATCGGCGAACAGCAGGTGGTTGTCAAACCGCTGCCCACTTACTTAAACAGCTTTGAACTTAAAAATTACGGCATAACCGGATGCACCATCCTGGGGGACGGTAATATCAGCATTATACTTGATATACTCAGCCTGCATGCTGCTGCCATTGAAAATATATAACACGCGGAGGGATGAATGATGTCAGAACAAATCGAAATCCAGAATGGACAGGAACCGGAAAACGAGGATATGAACAATTCAGTGGAGCGCTGCCTTACCTTTGAGTCAGGAGGGCTTGTCCTGTTCCTCAGTACAAAATATGTAATTGAAATCATAAACGCCTATGCCATCACCCCCCTTCCGTTGGTCCCGTCCTTCATTAAGGGAATCATTAACCTCAGGGGACAGATCCTTCCGGTGGTGGACATCCGTCTGTGCATGGGAAAGCCGGAGGTGGAATACACCAACAAGACATGTATTGTTGTGCTCAACGTTGATTCCATTTCCCTGGGTATTGTAGTGGATTCGGTCCGCCAGGTCATGGACATCAATTTCCAGGACGTACGGCCCATTCCTGTTAAGCGTCAGCAGAAGTTGCTGGACGGCATGGTAAACATAGAAGACGGCGGTGTGCTGATGTCCTTTGACTGCCACGCCCTTGCCAACTACCAGTATTAACTGCCAGGATATCCCACAGGAGTCACAATATGCTAACTTTAACGGATGAAGATTTTCACAGGCTTTACACCTATATCAAAAAAAATTACGGCATTGACCTTGGAAAAAAGAGGCAGCTCATCGTGAGCCGCCTCTCAAACATGCTTACGGCCAATGGCTACACCAGCTTCAAACCTTATGTGGATGAGATTATTTCCGGTCAGAACCGGGATATGGTAACCAGCATGCTCAATAAGCTGACCACCAATTATACATACTTCATGCGGGAAGAGGCTCATTTTAATTATCTGAAGGATACGGTCCTTCCCAACCTGGCCAGGGCCCATGAGCGGGACCGTGTGCTCTCCATCTGGAGCGCGGGCTGCTCCTCCGGCGAGGAGCCTTACACGATTTCCATGTATCTCAAGGAATTTTTCGGTTCCCAGGCCTCATGCTGGGATACCCGGGTCCTGGCCACCGACATATCCCAGCAGATACTGAACACGGCCCAGAATCCCACCTACCAGGAGGAAAGCCTGGGCCGTGTGCCGGAATCCTGGAAACAGAAGTATTTTGTCAAAACCGGCGGCGGCTCCTACTGCATTGCGCCTGCCATCAAACAGAACGTCATATTCAGGACCTTTAACCTGATGGAGCCCATCCGTTTCAGGAGGCCCTTTGACCTGATTTTCTGCCGGAATGTGATGATATATTTTGATCAGCCCACAAAGGTGGACCTGGTGCGGCGTTTTTATAACGCAACCGTACCGGGCGGTTATCTTTTTATCGGGCACTCAGAAAGCCTTAACAAGACAGAATGCCCTTACCATTACCTGATGCCTGCCATTTACCGCAAGGTACGGTAATGGTTATTTACACTGATTTACCAGAAAGAAGGATATGATATGGAACGTAAAATCCGGCTGATGATCATTGATGATTCAGCAGTATACAGAAATTGGCTGATTACCCAGCTCTCAAAGGATGAACATCTTGAAATCATAGGATATGCAACAGACGCCTTTGATGCGAGAAAGAAAATACCCGCCCTTAAGCCTGACGTCCTGACCTTGGATATTGAAATGCCGGGGATGTCAGGTCTTGATTTTTTAAAAGAACTGCTGCCCAGGCATCCTCTCCCTGTCATATTGGTATCCTCCCTCAACATAAAAGTGTTTGACGCCCTGGCTGCCGGGGCGGTGGACTTTGTGAGGAAACCGGATATGAACAGCCATATGAGTAAGGATGCTTTCCTGTCCATGCTTATTTCCAAACTGATTGTGGCTTCCCAGTCCAAAATCCGGGTCCCCGCATCCCAGGCAGCGCCGGTCACCTCCGCCCGCCGTATATCCGGTAAGGTAATATCTCAGTTTAAACCGGAATCAGATAATGGGACCGTCATAGCCATCGGCGCGTCAACAGGAGGCACCGAGGCAATCCTGGAGGTCTTAAAACAGTTTCCCGTCAACATGCCGGGCATTGTCATAACCCAGCACATGCCTGCCGGATTCACAGCCATGTACGCGGAGCGGCTGAACCGTCTGTGTAAACTTGAAGTCCGGGAGGCCAAGGGCGGGGACAGGCTGCGCCCCGGACTGGCCCTTCTGGCGCCGGGAGGCCAGCAGATGCGCCTGGTACGTATGGGGGCTGGTTATGCGGTCCAGTGCAGCCCCGGCGAAAAAGTCAACGGCCACTGTCCTTCCGTGGACGTGCTGTTTGATTCCGTGGCCCACACGGTCAGGGAAAAGGCCATCGGCATCCTTCTGACCGGCATGGGGGCAGACGGGGCGGCCGGGCTTCTGCGCATGCGCAAAAACGGGGCCTATACCATCGGCCAGGACCGGGAGACCTGTGTCGTATACGGTATGCCCATGGAAGCCTATAAAATCGGGGCTGTCTGTGTCCAGTCCCCCCTGCAGTCCATCCCGCAGGCAGTTGTAAACCGGCTCTCCAAGTCCTGAGACGGACCGGAAAAAGGATATGAAAAAAAAGAATGATGTGAAAAAAAGAAAGCAGCCCCCTTCTTATCCGGCTTTAATCAGAGGGGGCATCCTGATATCCGCCCTGATTATGACGGCCAGCCTTTCCTTTTACATGGGCCCCTCTGTCCTGGAAAAGGCGGACCGTTTATACCGCAACATGTCCGGCCGGACATCTGCGCCTGCGCCTGATTCCTTTATTTCCGGCGCCGCAGGTCCCATCCAGGAAGCCGGTGCCGGCGGACCGGGACAAGAACCGCAGCAGGACCAGGGACAGCCAGGAGCAGACTCCCCGTCTGTCCCCTACCTGGAAGTGTCACAGGAACTTGGACGCCTGGATGACCTGACCCTTGATAAGGAACCGGAACAGGTTGGGACCTCCTACACCGTCATGCTCAACACTGCCATGGGACCCATGCTTTATTACAACCAGGCTGACCAAAGATGGGGCGACTATCTGTACGGAGGACAGGACCCCATGAAGAAATATGGCTGCGGTCCCACTGCCGTTGCCATGATAATCAACAGCTTTTCAACCACCTCCGCCACTCCTGTGTCCGCTGCGGACTGGGCTGCCGCCAATGGCTGCTACGCTCCCCAGGGAGGTTCCTACCATAACCTGATACAGGATTCCCTGTCAGCCCACGGAATCCAGGTAGAGAGCGTAAAACAAAGGACGGCCGGGAATGCGGCATCACTGCTGGACAGCGGACATATCCTGATTGCCCTCATGGGAAAGGGCGCCCTTACGGATAACGGACATTTTATCCTGATTACAGAGTATCTGGACAACGGGAATGTCCATATCGCAGACCCCAACAGTTATGAGAACAGCACAAAAGAATGGGAACTGGGCCAGCTTATGGCGGAGCTGAAACAAAGCCATGACAACGGGGCGCCGCTGTGGGCGGTTGGGCCGGAGAAGGTAGGGGAGGCGGCGGAAGGGGCGGCGGATAATGGATGATTTCATGCGTTTTAGCAATAATATGGAAAACAGATAACCGGCGCCTTTCTGGGGTGTGTTTGAAAATTGCTTTCCGTTAGCTGTGCGTCCCTCTTTGTTCCATGGATTGGTCAAAGCACTGCAGTTCCTCCTGGGAACAAGTGCCCCTGACCACCTTCACCAGATTCCCGTAATCCGCCTTCATGGCGGCCCGCAGGATGAAGATACGGTCCTTTAAGCGGTTCATGTCATAGAGGGTTCCAAGGAACATGGCCACATCCGCGGCATCGGCGGCCTTAGCTTCCTTAGCCGCCTTGGCTGCATCCCTTTCTTCATCCCATTTAAAGGCGCAAAGCATCATGACCAGGGTTGACATAAGATAACGGTCCGCCTTCAATAGGGCGGTACAGCATTTCACGCATTGATCCAGGTCCCCGTTCTGATAATGGCACATGGCAAGAAGTTCCCAGGTTCCCTGGAGATTGCCGGTGAGAAGCTCCCCTCTGTTAACACTCCCATGCTTATCCAGGATCTGCAGTGCCCTGGCCAGGTGGTATGCGCCTTTTTTGAAATCCTGCTTTGCCACATAGAATTTTCCTGCAACATAATCATAATCACTTTCTTTCGGAATCAGCCGGATTGCCTTGTCATAAATTTCCATCATGGCCTGCTCATCATTCTTTTTATATAAAATCGTCATGAGCTTCCAGAAGGTAACCGCGCTTCTCACGTCGTACTCATCAATATGTGCCGGCATCCGGTCAATGGATTTCCTGTACCACCCCTCTGCCCTCTCGTTATTATCCCTGACTGAATAATAGGCATCTCCCAGATACCCCATCATATCATAATCGTCCGGGTGTTCTTCTAATTCCATAAGAATCAGCCTGGCATTGCGTTCCCCCTTCTGCTTATCCTCGCTGGAACTAAGATCATACCCGCTGTGGAAGATGGCTAATTCATTGCTGGCATCCACGGTGCATTCAACAATACTGCCTCCGTTCAGTTCCAGTTCCTCATGAATCCTTTTTTTATAACGCAGGCCATCCATCCGCTTAAAGATACGGGTCTGCACGCCGCCTGCAAAGATTTTCTCATCCCGGTTCACATGCATCCAGGATGTGAGCATGACATAATACCGTGTCCTTGCCAGTTGGTTTAACAGCGGCATCAGCTTTTCAGCCTCTTCCGGAGGAAAATACTCATCTGCATCCAAAAAGGCAATCCACTCCCCGGACGCCTTGCTGATTGCATAATTTTTAGCTGCCGCAAAGTCGTCAATCCACTCAAAATCATACACCTTTGCCCCCATAGCCCGGGCAAGCTCAACGGTCCGGTCCGTGCTGCCCGTGTCCACCACAATCTGCTCATACACAATGTCCTTTCCCCAGGACAATGCCCGCTCAATGTTTGTTTCCTCATTCTTGACAATCATGCATTGTGATAGCCGCACATCTGCGCATCCCATCTTACGTTCCTCCCTCTCTATGAGTTTATTTCTTCAGGACCGGCAGATATGACGCCGGGCCATGCTGAACGGATGTATGACAGCTCCTCCGCTGTAAACCGCCTTTTTATATATACCTCAAGCTCCGGCCATCCCAGTTTAGAGCACGCCTTCAGGACAAACAGCCTGTCTTTCATCGAATGGAGACTATACAGCTGTTCCAGTATACCCATGGCTTTTTCAGGAGCCACGGACGGGCGGAAATCATTTCCCCTGAATGCCTCCAACAGAAGGTACAATGCCTCCATGGAATAGGGAGCAGACTTGAGTACGGCGATACACAGACTGACCGCCCGTTCATCCTTTCCGGTCTTCCGGCAGCAAAGAGCCAGGTTTTCATATGTTTCCCGTAAATGGCTCCCTATGAGCATGGCCCGGTTATTGCTTCCATATCTTTGAAGCTTGTCCAGCGCCCGTTCCAGGTACAATACTCCTTCCGCATAATCCCTGTCCGCTGCAAGATATGTCCCAATTAAATAATCAAAGTCAGCTTCCTTGGGAAGAAGTCCCGCAGCCTTCCCATAAATAAGCTTCATCTCATCTATGTCATTCCCATTCTCCTCCATAATCTGCAGAAGATATGTAAAAGTAGCCGCGCTTCTCTGGTCCCTTTCATCCAGCACGGAAGGCATGGATGCAATGGACTCCCTGTACCAGGACTCCGCCTTATCCAAATCCCCGGCCGCATAATATTCATCTCCCAGATACCCCATCATCTCATAGTCTCCGGGATGGTCCTCCAGCTCCTTAAGGATCAGGTTCAGGTTCCTTCCATTTACCTTTTTCTCTTCCCACGCAGCCCCTCTGTAACCGCTGTGCAGAATGGACAGCTCCTTTGTAGCGTCAGCAATATGTATGGGAGTTCCGTCCATCCGCCCAAGCTGTTCGTGGATCCTCCTCCGGTAGCCCAGATTGGCCCGGTTGCGGAAGATGCGGATCTGTGTTCCCGCGGCGCTGACCCTGCCATCTTCATCCAGCTGCATCCATCCGGCCGCAACTCCCTCTGCCCTTGTAGATCCCAGCCGTCTTAAAATTCCCGGAAGCTTTTCCCCGTCTCCCGGAACAAAGGTCTCATCTGCGTCCAGGAATGCAATCCACTCTCCCCCGGCCTTGCTGATTGCATAGTTCTTAGCCGCGGAAAAGTCATCGGTCCAGGTATAATGATAAACCCTGGCGCCCATGGATTCTGCAATCTGAACCGTGCGGTCCCTGCTTCCTGTGTCCACCACAATCTGCTCCCAGACAATCCCTTTTCCCCATGAAAGGGCTTTCCTAATATTCTCTTCTTCATCTTTTACAATCATGCACTGGGAAATGCGCACCTCTCCCTGTCTCTCCAAAATAATGCCTCCATGCCTTCTGTCTGTAAAGGAAAAAGCCATTTCTCAGCTTCTTGCTTTTGAAATGGCTTTTTCTTAAGGTAGTCCCGCCTGAAAGGGCGGAACCAGTACCAACCGCTGTTAAAGAATTACTGTAACAGGCTCAATACGCCCTGAGGAGCTGCGTTTGCCTGGGAAAGCATGGACTGGGCAGCCTGCAGAAGGATATTGTTCTTGGTGTAGTTTGTAATCTCATCAGCCATGTCTGTATCGCGGATACGGCTCTCAGCTGCTGTGATATTCTCAGAAGTAACTTCCAGGTTGCTGATGGTGTGCTCCAGACGGTTCTGGGCAGCACCCAGCTTAGCACGGTAGGAAGATACGGTGTCGATAGCTGATTTGATGGCTGTGATGGCTCTGTTGGCGTAGGTTGTGGTGTTGGTACCAACATACAGGATGTGGCCCGTACCCATGGCACCAGTGGCCATTCCGTTGTAAGTAGCTCTGGTAGCATTAAATATACCGGAAACTGTCATTGACTGTCCGCTGACCAGAATTGTTTCACCGGCTGTCGGACCGATCTGGAAGGTCATCTTGTGGGTACTGCCAGGTCTGTCAGCGCTGATCGCGCCTCCAACTGCACTCGGATTTGCGCCATAACCATTCTTGCTCTCCAGCGGCTTAATACCGTTGAAGTCCGTGTTGTTGGCAACACGGTCAATCTCTGCCATCAGCTCGTTCATCTCGGACTGGATGTTGCCGCGGGCAACAGAGTTGTATGTACCGTTTGCTGCCTGGGTTGCCAGGGTTGTCATACGCTGAAGCATGGAATGAACCTCTGTCAGGGCACCTTCTGCTGTCTGAATCAGACCGATGGCGTCGTTGGCATTGGCTGCTGCCTGGTTCAAGCCGTTAATCTGGGATCTCATGCTCTCAGAAATAGCAAGTCCTGCAGCGTTATCGCCTGCACGGTTAATCTTATAACCGGATGACAGTTTCTCCAGGTTCTTGTTCAATGCGCTCTGGTTGGTGCCTAAGTTTCTGTAAGAATTGATTGCCGCTATATTATGCTGAATTACCATAAATATTTCCTCCTTGATTTTAAATATATCCGGCAGGAACCTCCCTGTCCCCGCCCATACGTCCATAAGGGCCCTTTATGAAACGTATCTGCAAAGCTCTGTTTATATTAAGCTGCCTTACATTCTGAATATCGTCAAATTTTAAATATATATAAGGGTTTCTATGATTTTTCTTTCAAAACTTCCTGCTGTAAATCCAGATTAATCCCTGCAGCCTGATTTATCCCTGGAGCAGCTGAATCACCAGGTCCGGCAGGCTGTTGGCATGGACCATCATGGAATTGGAGGACTGGAGTATGATATTCTCCGTGGTATAGGCTGTAATCTGCTCCGCCATGTCGGTGTCCCGGATACGGCTCTCAGCCACGGTCATGTTTTCCTTTGTCACCCCAAGGTTGCTGCTGGTATGCTCCAGATGGTTTAAGGACGCGCCAAAGGATGCCCTCACATCTGCCACCGCCTCAATGGCGTCCTCAATGGTATCCACTGCCTGATTGGCGTTATCCACCGTGGTGAAATCCATATCCTTTAAAAGAAGCTCCTTGCTTCCCATGTAATACCGCTCCACATCCAGGGTCTCGGCTTCCGAGTGCCCTATCTGGAGGGTGATTTCGCCTTCCTTTTCCGGGGGTACATATCCGGGAGGCAGGTTTCCGGGATACTCCTTAAACAAAGGAATACCGTCAAAATCCGTGGTCTGGCTGATCCGGTCAATCTCGTCCAGCAGCTGCAGCCGCTCCGACTCGATATTTTCCCTGGCCACGGAGCTATAGGTCCCGTTGGCGGACTGCACGGCCAGTGTCTTCATCCGCTGGAGCATGGAGTGTATTTCCGTCAGGGCGCCTTCCCCTGTATTGGTCATGCTTACGCCGTCATTTACATTGCGCATGGCCTGGTCAAGGCCCCTGATCTGGCTGCGCATCAGTTCAGAAATGGCCAATCCGGCCGCGTCGTCCCCGGCCCGGTTAATCCGGAATCCGGAGGATAGTTTTTCTAAGGATTTATCCAGTTTGCCCTTAATGATTTTCTGATTTCTGGATGAATTCACGGATGCTATGTTGTTCTGTATCTGCACCTGTCCATTCCACCTTTCCGTATCTATTTCGGCATATATCTTAGTATCTATAGAGAATCACCGATATGCTTCATCATTTCATTTCCTTTACTTTGTTTATCGGCGTTTCTTCCCGGTTTATAAGAAGAAATTGATGGTTTGGACAAAAAACCATACCGGATGCATCACCGGCTCATTTTCACAGACATTTCCTTAAGCCGCCTTGCAGCCGGTTCAAATCCTGCAAGGGCTGCCTGTCTGTAATACTCCGCTGCCTTTTCCCCGTTACCCGATACCTCATACCAAAGCCCCAGATTATAGGCCGCCTTAAAGGAACCCGCGCCAACCACGCCTCCCTGTTCCGGGTGTTCCCCTATCCTCAGGCACTCCAGATAGCTGTTTTCTATTTCAGGCAGCAGATGCCGGTATTGTCCCACATCCGACAGCACCAGCTTCATATAATAAAGCCCGCATAAAAAACAAAAATCAGCCCGTTTTCCCAGTACCGGCTTCTCCCGCCCGATAATCTCCCCTGCCTCATGAAGACAGGCCGGGCCGTCCAGGTCCATCAGGGTATAAAGGTATAAAAGGATGCCCTCGGTCCGGTATCCTGCCTGTCCGGGCACCTTTTCATAAAAGCTGCGAAACCAGTGAAGGCTGTCCTTCAGCCGTTTCATATTCCGCAGGGTGGCTGCCATCTGGAACCTGTAATACGGGTCCTGGGGGTACATACAGGCCGCTTTCTCTAAGTAGGGCAGGTTCCTCTCCCCTTTATCACCGCTAAGATACCCGTCGTGGTCCGCCTCCAGCAGAAGGGGATAACACTCAATCCCTGTGTCCGGCTGTTCATGTATAATTCCCCCATACCTTACGCCCCGGGGAAGAAGCCTTGGAATCAGGGATGTGCTGACACTGATTGCGTCACCGTCATGGTAGGAGTCATACCTTGTAATGGCTCCCATCCACGCCTGTCCGTATGCAGCCCGCAGCCTGGATATGCGTTCCTCCAGACCTTTCCTGGTATAAGGACGCAGGGTTTCATCCGCGTCCAGGACCAGGTTCCAGTCCCCGTCCGAATGGTCCAGGGCAAAGTTGCGGGCAGCGGAAAAATCATCGTTCCACTCATATTCCAGGACCAGGGCCCCTGCGTTTTGTGCAATTTCCTTTGTCCTGTCCGCGGAACCGGTGTCGGCTATGATTATATCATCCACAAGATGTTCTGCGCTTTTCAGGCAGCGCTCTAAGGACCGCTCCTCGTTCCTGACAATCATCACCAGGTTTATCTTCATGTAATGCCCTTTCTCTTATCAAGAAGCCTTTTATATACAAAGGATCGTATGGCTGCCTCGGCCCCGTCCGTCAGCCTTAAAAATTTACAGCCATATCCGTATCTTCCGCCTTCCGCGCGTTTGGCCCACAGGATAAGCACATGGAACCTGCGCTCCAGGGTGCGGAAACAATAGGAGAAGGATATGGCATCCCCCCTCTTAAGGGGCTGGACCGTGGTCATATACAGCCCTCCCGCACTGAGGTTGCGGATGGTTCCGTAAAAATGTCTGCCATTGCTCAGCTCAAACTCCACCTCCAGATAAACCTTGGCCCGTATATCCCGCTGACGCTGGACCACATTCTTCACATCCAGGATACGGCAGTCAGCCGTCCACGGTTCCCCTGTTTCCAGATACGCGGGATTCCTCCGTATGGTGACCTCGCACTTGGCCACGATCAGGCCGCACTGGTCATCGTAAAAATCCACTCTGGCCTGAAACCGGGAATCCTGAAACTTATAATCAGAAAAGAACAGTGTGACACTGTCCTTTGCATGAACGACCCTTGCTTCCGACAGGCGCTGTCCCTTTGGGGTGTAAACCATACACCTGCTGCAATCTTTTAATACCATATTCCTGTTACTCCTCCTGCCCTTATACCAGCACTCCCACTTCCCGGTCCGCATTCATCATCATCTGAATCCGCATCATCTGCACCAGGCTGGAAAAACTTTCCTTGTCCATGACTATATTGTCCCCTTCCTGGCGGATGGACAGGTTATCCATCCATGCAGATGAGGCCAGGGGGCCGCTGCCGGTGATATTTCCTCCATACAGGGAACTGAGGGCCAGGTTTCCTCCCCCGTCAAGGGAACTGAGGGCCAGGCCTCCTCCCCCGCCAAAGGAACTGTTGCCGGACCCCGATGACAGGATACGGCTGCCTGTCCCCATATTCATGGCATAAAGCATGGCAGGGTACTGGCTGCTGTCACTTGAAGCCGTGACGGTCCTGCCCGCCTTCAAACCAGGCTCCCCCATATAAGCCATGACCTTTTTGACATAATTCTGGGTCTCCTTATAGGGAGGGATGCCTCCGTATTTCTGGACGCTTCCCGGTCCTGCGTTGTATGCGGCCAGGGCCAGACTTACATCCCCGAACCGGTCCAGGTTTTCCTTCAGATACCTGGCGCCGCCCATGATGTTCTGCCTGGCGTCATAGGGGTCCGACACCCCCAGGCTCCTGGCTGTTCCCGGCATTAACTGCATCACCCCCATGGCTCCTGCATGTGATACGGCCCTGGGGTTAAAATCAGATTCCGCCTTTGCCACTGCCCGTATCAGCTTGGACGGCAGGCTGTATCTGGCCGCCGCCTCCTCAAATATGGCATCCATGTCCTGGACAGCGCCGGAAATCCCGTTTTTCAGCACATTCCGGAAGGCATTGTCCCGGGAAGAAACCCGGCCGTCAGCTCCTTCCCCCTGCTGCCTGACGGCCTGAGCCTGGGCAGCCGATGTGATTAAACCCATTTTATCCTGCTCCTTTCATCCTGGGGCGTGTTTCAATATTCATTCCCGCCCCCTGTACACCTTATCTTGAGGCTTTTCCGTCCTGGCCTATGTTCCATCCGTCCACGGTACGGTTTACAGCCATGCTTCCATCGCCGTCCAGATAGTACCAGCTTCCGTTGTCATTGAACCATCCGGTCTTCATACGCCCGTCCGGTTCCAGATAATACCACTTTCCAGGGCTTGGCTGTATCCAGCCCGTTAGCATGTCCCCATTTTCTCCCAGATAATACCAGAAGCCGTCCCCGGGGCTGAGCCAGCCCGTACACATGGCGCCGCCCTGGTCCATGTAGTACCATCTGCCGCCTGTTTGGAGCCAGCCCTTTACCCGGCTGCCGCTGCCGTCAAAGTAGTACCATTTACCGGAAACAAGCTTCCATGTGTCAGCTGCCTTTGAACCGTCCGGCATCACATAATTATCCCCTTTAAAGGAACCGCCGTCCCCAGGTCCCTGGCTGCGCTTTTCTTCCTTCTCGTAATCCTCCCAGTCAAACTCCTGGTCCGTGGAGGTCACATACTGGCCTTCCTTCAGATACTTTTTCTCATCCGAGGTAACAGGCACTGCCTTCACTTCATAATAATAGGTTTTGTCCATGTCCGTCATATAGTCGGCCAGATTGACACTGTTGCTTTCCACGGTTATCCTTTTAACCACCTTATTATCACCGTACAGGGTCAGGGTATAACCCGGCGCGTATTCCACGGACTTCCACACGGCCTTTTTCTTGGAGGTACTGCTCCAGCCTGCTTGCTGTGTATCGCCCAGCACCGTGACCGGCCGGTAATCCGCCTTCACCTGAAGGCTGGAATCATCCAGGGCCTTGGCTGACACAAAGTCAGCGCCCGTGACCTTGCATTTGGAGCGGTTCAGGGTGGCGGGAAAGTATTTTCCATCCTCTGCCACCACCGTAACCTCCACCCGGACCTTGCGCCCCGGTTTCCAGCTGTCATAATCCGTGCGGTACTGCACATCCCCAAGGGAGCAGCTTTTGCCGCTGACCGTAACCTCCGGTTCAGGTATCTCCTCCGGCTCCCCGTATACTGTCTTAAAGCTTACGTTCACGCTTTCTATCACACTGGACTGGGCGCCGTATGCATACAGTCCCATCCAAAGCGACATGGCCGCCCCCAGTCCCAGGGCCGCCTTCAGCATTCTGTTTTTCTTCAATTAAAGCCACCTCCCGCTACTGTGTCCATATTCCATCCTGGTTCACATAAAATCCGCTGATCCGGGTATCCCTTGCCATCTCGTATGAACCCGGATGAAAATAATACCAGTTCCCGTCTATCTGGCACCAGCCTTCCACCAGCTCCCCGTTGGAATCCGCATAAAAGGTCTGGCCGTCCCTTATAATCCATCCCGTGAACATGGCGCCCTGAAGACTGTTGTCCACCGTGTTCAGATAATACCGTTTTCCGTTGAGTGAAAGCCATCCCGTATAAAGGGAGCCGTCATCATTAAAATAGTAATAGTACGGCCCAATCACCTTCCAGCCCGGCCCGGCCATGGAACCCACGGGTTCCCCGGCCTCTTCCTCCGGGCGGAAATAATACCATTGCTGACCGACCCTGGCCCATCCCACAGCCATCTGCCCGTCGGGCTGGAGATAATAATACCGCCCGTCCACATTCTGCCAGCCGGTAAGCATAAGGCCGTCCATGTTAAAATAGTACCACAGGCCATCAATCAGCTCCCAGCCGCCCCTGCCCAGGCTGCCGTCCGGATAACGGTAATTCCAGCCGTCTTCTTCCTTTACCCAGCCAACCGTATCCGCGGTTCCCCGGATTACGGAGCCGTCCTTTTTCTGCTGCCCCTTGCCATCCGATACATACCGGTCCGTAATCTGCAGCTCCCCGGATTCAATCCACTCGCTTTTTTTCCCGTATTTCACCTGTACATCCGTTGACGGTATGGTCCTTACCTTGAAGGTATAATCCCCTTCCTTTGTCATGTACGGGTAAAAATTGTACCTGACCGCCGATGTTTTGGACACCTTGTGGACGGACTTCCCGTCCCGGAACAGTTGAAGTTCATAATATCCTGACGTATTCTCCGGCTTGTCCCATCTGGCCTCGCCCAGGTTTTTCTCATTCCAGAAGGCATCCCCCGGAGGGTCGTACTCCCCCTTTACCCCGTTTACCCTGAGGGTCACCACCAGGTTGTCCCCGTCCCGCCTTGCGGACACAAAGGTACCCCCGCTGATTTTGACTTCCGATGACTTATAACTTGCAAGGAAATAATCCTCCCCCACATCCTCGGGTTCCAATGTGACCTTCATCCTTGGCTCGTCCGCCGACTTAAGCTCCTCCCCGGCCTTGTCCACCCATTCCGCCCCGGATACGTGATACTTGCTGTTGCCTCCGGACACCATCACCTTGCCTTTTTCCGGGGTTCCTGTCCCGACGTCTATGCCGGGCAGGGTGCTTCCGGCCTCCAGCTTGGAATTCACCCGCACGCTCACTGATTTGATGGGCTTGGTGGCTGCCATGGATGTGATGCAGCCCCCCTGTGCCAGGCAGCAGGCCAGTATGACGGCTGCTGTCCTCTTAATCCACCTGTTTGGCATCCGCTGTTCCTCCTTATATCCTTTCCTTGCTATCATCCTGTTTTGGGATACCGGACCTTTCCTGTTCCTCCGGAATCCCCTCTGGTACAAATCCCAGGAAATATATGTATATGTCTACCACAGCCTGATATAATTCCTGGGGGATGGCCGCCCCCAGCTTCATCTGGCTTAGGAGCGTGGCAAGGGAATCATCCTCGTATACAGGGACCCCCGCCTCCATGGCGGCTTCCGTGATTTTCTCCGCCATATACCCCATACCGGAAGCCACAATGACAGGCGCCCCGTTTTTCTGGGCGTCATATTTAAGGGCAACGGCTTTCTTTTTCATCAGTTCCTCAAATCCTGACATTGATGGTCCTCTCCTTTTCCCTTATTTCCGGAAATACATCCTCAATCCTCAGGCTGCCTGCTCTTTCCCTTACCAGCATGCGGCCAAGGCCCAGACCGTTTTTCTTCATGATTCCGGCCACATGTTCCTCTATATCCCCGGACTGGCCTGCAAGGACAGGCGGCACCCCAAGCTGCATGTCCACCACCCTGTCCTTAAATATCATGAGCATCTCAAACCTGCCTAACCCCTGGACGTCAAAGTGGAACAGCATCTTTATCTTACGGCCCTCATCTCCGGTTTCCCCGCCGGCGTCCGGGTCCGCCCAGATTTCAGACATCACATTCTTTCCCTGGTACTGGAAGGGGAACAGGATATGCAGAAGGGGAAGGTATACGCTTTCATTCAAAAGCATGCCGTTCATGATCTGATAAAACTGCTGGATATTCTCCAGTCCCGCCTCCCCGTTGGCTCCCTTTAACAAAAGGGAGGAGAATGCATCTGCAAAACCGCCCTCTTTCGGCTGTCCGTGGGCATCCAGTATGCTGTCCAGGGAAGGCATGGCATTGTCCTTAAAATAAGCTTCCACACCGCGGCTTCCCGCCACACGGTCAAACAGCTGCTGAAGCCGGTCCATGCTTCCGTTCTCATAGCGCACCGCATGGAAGATGAGATGCATGACAGCGTCCCGCACAGCCCCGTAATCATGGGTCCTGGATACGTAATTGGACAGGAAGGGAATCAGCCTGCTGTTAAGGAAGCTTGTGTTGGCTGCCGTATCCCCATTGGCCGCCCCCCAGTCCATGCCCCCTATAAGCTGCCGGAAATCATCCCTGAAGGGTCTCATCAGAAGATGGCTTATATCATCTGTCAGGGTACGCATCTGCTGAAGGAAATGGCCCCCGGATGAGTAATCGTTATATGTCTTTAAAAAGGCCAGGACCGCTTCCTTCATATTCCCGGAGGCATCCTGATACAGGATGTTCCGCAGGCCGTCAAAAAAAGGACCTGAAAATTTAGCCTGGGAAAGCTGCTGCCCCTTAAGGAAGGAAAGCAGTTCTTCCGGGGAATCCACCCTGACCGAGGAGAGCAGCCTCTCTACCAGCTCCCCTACCTCCGCCTGGTCCCCGAACAGCAGTCCGGCCGTTTTCCTGGAAAAGAGCTGTTCCAAAAGCCTGGGAAGTCCCACGCCCTCCCCCAGTTTTTTGATGAAAGCCCCGTAATTGCTTTCATAGTCAATTATGCTATAGCTTCTTTCCCCTGTGGCATCCCCGCTTTTTCCTTCCTCCTGCCCGTCCGCCCTGACAACACGGGACGGGTCCACCGGATTCTGGATTTTCTGGCTGTTCCCCTGCTCCGCAATCCTCTGGCTGTCTGATATGTTCCGGTTGTCCGGATTCAGGGAAGGACCGGTCACCTGTAAGATATTAGCCATAATACCTCCGTACTGAACTATACTTAGAAAATGAGTCTATATCTTTATATATATCGGCGCAGTCCTCCATAACCATTAGGGTTATTTCTAAAAATTTTATCTCTTTTTTTTCTAAACTGCCTTATCCCCGGTCAAAAAGCGCCGATAAATTACGTATAGCAGCAAAGGGAATCCATCAGAGCACTGAATGAAAGGAGGGTGTCATGAACATCAAATTTTTTACCGGCAGCACGGATTTTCCGGATTACCGGTCCATTACCTCCGCCACCAACACACAAAAGACGTCTGCCGGCAGGGAAGCCGGTGATTACGATAAGATATCACTTAACAAGTCCCCTTATCCTGAGGATGATATGTCCTTTGCCCGTGTACTTGCCAGAGAGGCCGCAGCCAGACTGGAGGCCGGTGTAAGCAGCGAACGGGTGCTGAGTTTAAAACAGCAGGTGGAGTCAGGAACCTATCGTCCCGACGCCAGGCGCATAGCCGAGAAATTACTGGGCTACCGTTAATGAAGGAGAATGAACCATGGATAATCAGAACGGCACAACGGATTTGCTGGAGGAATTTGCCGCCTCCATTGAACAGCTGGCCCATACCATTGAGGGCATTGCCAGGCTTGAGGAGGAAAAGGCGGAAACCGCTTCCCTGGGATATCATGACAGGATGGACGGAATCCTTAAGCGTGAGCAGGTATATATATTAAAGCTCAGGGGACTGGAGCAGAAGCGTCTGCGGCTGGCTGAAGCCATGGGCTGGAAAGGGCTTACCTTCCGCCAGATTCTCAGTCAGTCCACCCCAGAGCAGGCCGGCCGCCTCTCCCCCCTGTTCACCCGGCTGGACAGCCAGATTAAGCATCTTCGTGAGGTAAAGGATACCGCGGAGCGGATGATTCAGGTCAGGCTCAGGGAATTTAACATGATCCTCTCCAGCACAACAGGCGGGGGCTGCGATGAGAACGGCGTTCCTGTCAAAGGACCTTCTTCTTTTTTTCACGACCGATACGTATAAGCGGGCACATACCGCCACCACAACAATCCGGAGGATGATACCATATGATACGAGCCACATTTTCCGGCTTTTCCACTGCTTTCTCGGCCCTTCAGGCCAGCCAGAAGCGTCTGGACATAGTCGGACAGAATCTTTCCAATATGAACACGCAGGGATATACCCGACAGCAGCTTGAAACCTCCAGCCTGAATTACAGCAATCCCATTTCCCGTTATATGAAAGGTTCCCAGATTGCAGTGGGCTTTGGTGTTAGCATGGATAAAGTCAGCCAGATCCGGGACCCCTATCTGGATGCCCAGTACAGGGCCCAGATTAACAAGTCCGGATACTCCGATACCCTTCAGTCAGCCCTGGACACATTGTCCAAGGCCCTGGACGAGAGCAGCATTGACGGAATCCGCACCGCCTTTGACGACGTCCAGTCCACCCTTACCAGTTTGCAGGATAAGGGCAATGACTCTGTGTATGAAAGCGAACTCCGTTCCCGCATGCAGTCCCTCACCAACCTGCTCAACGACGCGGCCCGCCAGATAGAGGCAGCCGAAAAGGCAGAGCTGAGCAAGCTGGACGGAACAGGCACCAGCGAACAGGGCGCCGTGGATAAAGTCAATGACATCCTGCGCCAGATTGGGAATCTGAACCACCAGATCAAACAGAATCAGGTCCTTGGACAGCAGAGCCTGGAACTGCTGGATGAGCGCAACAACCTGTTGGATGAGCTGGCCAGCTACATCCCCATCGAGGTGACTTATTTTAAAGATGCAGAGCATGACGGCAAGATGACAGACCCGGTTTCGGGCAATATTGTCGATGCTCCTAAAGAATTATACAACTATGATTCCAAGGGCAATATCATCAGCAGGAAGGAATGGCCCGATGACCTTAAGGTAGAGCTTGTATACAGGGATACCACGGACCCGGAGGGAACCACCCAAAGGCTGACCCTTATCAACGGCACCGAAGGCACCCTGGGCAGCAACTATGGCAAGCTTACCCCTGTGGACAGCAACCCGGCAGACCCCACGGCTGTTTCCATCCAGTTCACCCCCGCCTCTTCCAGCGGCGAGGCTTCAAAAAAAGCCTCTGCCACCGGTATCCAGCTGGCCTCAGGCTCCATACAGGCCAGCCTGGATATGCTTGGCAAGAAAGGTACCGGGGACCCGGTTGCCACTGGTTCTTCGGTCCAGGATGACGTAAGGGGCTATCAGTACTATATGAAACGCCTGGATGAGCTGGCCTCCCATTTCGCCAAAATCATGAATGATGCCAATGCGGAAGGCGGCCAGGGAAAGCTGCTCACCAACAGAACCGACCCGGCTGCGGATATCACTGCCCTGACCATCGGCATCAGCAAAGAATGGATCAATGGAGACGTACATCTGGGAAAAAAGGACGGCAGTTCCAAGGACACGGTCCTGTCCATGCTGAATAACATGAAAAAGACCCATGCTGAATTGGATAACAAGTCCTTTGCGGATTATATGAATAATATATCCACCATACTGGCCAATGACTCCAGCAGCAATATCAACGCCCTTAAGACCAATGTGACGGTATTAAACAGCATACAGGATTCCAGGGACTCCATATCAGGAGTCAGCCTGGATGAGGAGGCGTCCAATATGATGACCTATCTTTCAGCTTATAATGCTGCTTCACGTCTCATGACGGCTTTGGACGAAGCACTTAACACCCTGATCAGCGGCACCGGCCTTGTGGGAAGATAAACAGAACCTGATGATGGAGGTATAAAACAATATGCGCGTCACTAACTCATCATACTACCGGAATTTCACCAATTCCATCAATGATGTACACGGCAGGCTGAATAAAAGCATGAATAAGGTATCCAGCGGGAAAGCTTACGAAAAAGCGTCCGACAATCCCCTGGCCTACTATGAGGGCAAGAAAATAGACAACCAGTACCAGGACACCCTGAGCAAGCTGGGGCTTATCACCAATGTGAAGAACCGGCTCTACCAGCAGGAGCTGGGGGCCCGTTCCATTCAGAACAGGCTGTCCGAGGCCAAGAAAAAGATTGAGTATGTCCGCTCCGACAGCAATAACAGCGATATGCAGATTGTGCAGACAGTCCGGGACGACCTGCTCCAGAAGCAGCAGTCCATGGTCAATGATTTAAACGCACAGTATCAGAACAATTACATTTTTGGCGGCAGCGACACCACCACTCCGCCCTTCACCCTGAGCGCGGATGGCCGGGAGTTAACATTTTCCCACACGTTTGCAGGGGATGATTACGTCACCACCATGAAGATGACACTTGAGGAATCTGGCGGAACCTATCAATATTCATTCAGCGGCTTTACAGATGATCCACGCAGGCCAATGGATGCAGATGAAACCCTGGACAATATCGTCAAAGCCATGCGCGAGACCGGTTACATGGATGTGGGTTACGGCAATATCTCGGAACCCGATACCCTTTTGGACACCAATACAGGCGGGCTTAACCTTATCACCGGACTTTCCGCCGGCGCCATGAATGCAATGTCGGACAGCCAGGCAAAGGATGAGGTCATAAAAAGGCTGAACAACAGTCCCGTTGCACTGGTGGGCAAGGCTGTCATTGCTTCCGATAACTATATTGGCGGAGGCAGCAGGGAGGATTTCTCCTCCGCCCTGGGGACGGTTATGGATACAATGACTGACACGGAGCATTCGGTCAGCACCGTATACAGCGACCTGGGCAATAAGTATTCCCTTCTGGAATCAACCGAGGAAAAACTGACCACCATCAAGCTTGCCCTGACTGAGCAGTATAAAGAGAAATTGGGGGCAGACCCCTATGAGGCCATAACCGAGATGTTTTCTTACCAGCAGTCCTATAACGCGGCGCTTCGGGTGGGTTCTAATATGATGTCTTCGTCCTTATTTGACTTTGTGAAATAATTTACGTCAAATATTTATTCGTGGAATATTTATTTTTGAAATAAAACGTGATACAGCTGATTTCCTGATTATGTTCCATACCCGGGGAGGAGGTGTCCATGATGGAACAGCTTATAAAAGTCTCTTCCGTTCCCTTCCAGGCCATCCGGTTCACCCAGAACGCGCGCCTGGTTCCGGCAGACAATATGGCATTGGAGCGCCATAAAGCCCTGGTGCGCCATCATGCCTTCCTGTCGCGGTTTCGGGCCGCCTCTGGCTGTGTGGACTATGATTTCCTTAATCAGGTGAACGCTGCCTTTTCAAAAGAAACCAAGGCCAGCCAGCCCCCGGCATCCTTTTCAGGACTGCCCCCAACCGGTGTACCTGCTGCGGGCAGGGACGCGTCCGGTTTGGTGTCCCGGTCAGTCCCGGGAAACCAGTCAGCTCCGCTCCGCCCGCAGCCTGTTTCCGGGGCAGTCCCTGCCTCCCCTGCTTCTTTTAACTCATCCGTATCCGGCAATACGGACCCGCCGGTCCATGCATCTTCTGTCCAGGTTCCGGCAGAAGCCGCTGCCGCTTACATAGTCCAGCGCGGTTCTTTTGAGCTGCGTGTGGCAAAAGGCGAGCTTTCCTATGTGCCGCCCCTTGTCATGACCATTGTCACACAATACCCTGATATACAGTTTGAGTATACCGGGGGTTTTCATTACATTCCTCCCCGCGAGGATTCTTCTGGAACCAATATGAACGTATCAATATAGGAGTCATGAAACTTATGAAAATACAGACTGATTATTATGGAGAGGTGGAATATGACCAGGAAGACCTGGTTACCATAAGCGGAGGCTTTTTCGGCTTTTCCGATTTGACGTACTATCTTCCCATCTGTCTCAGTGAAGACGAGGGTTCCCTGCTTCTGATGCAGTCCACGGAGCAGCCGGATATTGCCTTTGTGGTCATCAACCCCGCCTTCCTGTCACCAGACTATTCCCCCATACTCTCCCAGGAAGAGCTCGCCTGTCTGGATGTGTCAGACAGTGGGGAGCTCTCTTACTATGCGCTATGCGTTATCCGGAATAACTACCTTGAGAACACGGTCAATATGAAATGCCCCCTTGCCATTAACCCTGAAACCCGGAAGGGAAAACAGGTCATCCTTGAAAATCCCGACTACGGGTACCGCCATGAGATAAGTTCCTTTCCGGGCATGCTGGAGCCGCCAAATACTGATGACAGGAGTGATGGATATGCTGATACTGCGGAGAAAAAAGAATGAGAGTATCCTCATTGGTGATAACATCCGGGTCACGATTACGGAATGCGCTTCCAACGGGGTGCGCCTTGCCATTGAGGCTCCAAAACAGATTTCCGTTATCCGTGAGGAACTGTTTGAAGCTGAGAAGATGAATAAGGCCTCACTTGCTCCTGAGAGCAGTTCGGTCCGGTCCCTTCAGGCCGCCCTGCGAAGGCATCTTTTCAATAATGAAGCATGATACCTGACATGCTGTACCGGAGGGGGATTTATGGACACAAATGATAAAACCATGAAAAATGAAATCCATCGCCTGCAGGAGCGCATCCTGCTTCTGGAACAGAATGACAAGCTCACAGGCCTGATGCATAATACGGTCTATCTGAAAAAAATAGATGAACTTCTGGCTGAACATCCTGATTGGGAATTCTCACTGATTTACTTCAGCATCAAGAACCTAAAGCTTATGAATATCCAGCAGGGAACCCACTATGGGGACCGTTTTCTCTGCCATATAGCCGGTTATCTGCGGCTTCCGCAGGAAACGGACGTTCCCATCCTGGTATCGCGCGTGTATGCCGACGCCTTCTCCGTATTTCTTCCAAGTTCAGAAGAAACATCCATGACAACGCAGATTTTCCTGGCATATTCCGATTTTTCCAGGACCATGACGCCGCCCTCCATCGGTATACGTCATGTAAAGGGGACAGAAACAGCTGCCCATTCCCTGTTAAACCAGGCCTATATGGCCGCGTCCTCCATTTATGACATAGATGACAGGCATGTGGTGGTATATGGTGATTCCATGTACAATAATTTCGTGCTGGAACAGATTATATTATCCGACTTTAAAACCGCCCTGGAACACCATGATTTCCAGCTTTATTTCCAGCCGAAATATAACATTGCCTCCGGCAAGATAATCGGCGCCGAAGCCCTTGTCCGATGGGACCATCCAACAGCCGGATTCATCTCCCCCGGCCAGTTCATACCCATACTGGAACAGTATAACCTGATTCAGGAACTGGACTGCTACATCTGGGAATCCTTGTGCTTCCATCTTCATCAGTGGAACGAAAAAGGATATCCCCCCATTCCGGTCTCGGTAAATGCTTCCAGAATCAGTATCGGCAGCCTGGATGTGGCTGCAATCCTGGAAAGCCTGGTGAAAAAGTACCAACTCTCCCCATCCCAGCTGGAAGTGGAGATAACGGAAAGTGTTTATGCGGAGCATCCGGACTCCATAAAAAATACCATTGACCGATTACATCAGGCCGGGTTTGTTGTCCTTATGGACGACTTTGGAAGCGGATATTCTTCCCTCAGCTTTCTGGCTGACACAAATGTGGACGTAATAAAGCTGGATATGCGTTTTCTGAATTGTGACACACCGAAAAGCAACTATATCCTCTCCTCTGTTATCCGCATCAGCTATTGGCTGAACCTGCGCATCATTGCCGAGGGCGTGGAAAACCAGAAGCAGGCAGACACCCTTCTTAAAATCGGCTGTTTCTACGCCCAGGGATTCCTGTTCTGCAAGCCAATTCCCTCCTGTGAATATGAAAAGCTGCTGCCCGGCAATTATTTGGATGTTACGGACATGGGCGCACAGAAGGGGAATCTTAACGGACTTGTATCCACCCTTGACCTGTTCTCCCAGAATATGATCAACGAACAGGTAACGGAACTGCTGTTAGGCGCTGTTGTGGTATTCTGCCTGAAGGGCTCCAGCCTGAGCATATTAAATGTAAATAAAGCCTTCTGCGCCCTGTTCCGGATCCAGGACGTGCCCTGCCCCGGCGATGACCTGCTGTCCATCCTGAAGCTGAGGCATCCGGAGGTTTTTGTTTCCGTATGCCGCCGCACGGCAAGGCTGAACCCGTCCGGCGGCCGGACCACATACATCCAGTCAGGAAAGAATCCACACCTCTATAAGGCGGAACTTTATTGTCTGTCCGTAAAACCAGACTCAGCCATCCTCTACGCAAAGATTTCCGATGCATCTGAACTGTACCACAGTCTGAATAACGCCCGCCTTTACAAACAGCGGCTGCAGGTTATCATGGATTCCCCCGGACTCCCGTTCTTTGAACTGGACATAAAATCCCACATTGCCGCGTGTTCATCCCTTGCCTGCAGGCTTCTGGGCTTAACAGCCAGGTCACTGCGCGCGCCGGAAGGATTTCTGGAGCAGGGAATCATTTGTGACGATTATAAAGCCGCATTCTGCCGGTTCTTCCTGACGGTTTACATGAAAAAACAGGACAGCTCCTGCAGGCTGGCCATCCGACTTGCAGACGGTGCCCGTGTCAATGCCCGCCTTTCCGTTTTCACGCTCCGGGACTCCGGTGGGATTCAGACCGCAGTCGGGACATTGGAACTGGAGAAAGACAGGGCTGGGGACCGTTTTCATTCATAGGTATCCTTATCCTTCACACTCCCTGCCAGCAGGCCCGCCATAAGCCGTACGCCCCGCCGGACCCAGTAAACCGGCAGCAGCACCGGCAATTTTTCCAGGAAAGGATATATGGCGCACATATATCGGAATTCAGGGAAAAGCCAGCGAAGCTTCCTCATGAACGCCGCCCTGTAACCCTCCAGACGCTCCATGAATATGGCCTGCCTGTCCCTGCGTCTCTCCTTCCCAATATCCTGCTTTATCAGAGAAGCCAGTCGCAGGGCCTGGTGGTCTGTCTCCCGGCTGATTGCGCCCCGGCTCAGGATCCGGTTCTCCAGCACATCATAGACCCCCATGTCCTCGGGACGGCTGTCCTCCAGGATATCCTCCTTTGAACCAAACCACATATAGGAAATATGCAGTATTTTTTCAGCCAGTCCGTCAATCTGGAATTCTTTCAGCCGGTTGGCAATATATTCCCGGTTCATTTCCTCCCGCCACGCCTTGTGATATAAATACAGGTCCAGGACTTCCCTGATTAAAAGTTCATCCTCCGTATAGTGGTAAGCTGCCTGGGCCGCCATGAAAATATAGCGGTTTTCAATGGAAATGGTCCTCACATAATTGGAGGAGTTTCTAATGAAGGCAGTTTCCATCATACGCTGCATGCCCTTACCGTAAGGACGTGTGCGGAAGGGCAGTTTATGGTACAGCTCCACGCAGAAGCCGGAAGCGCGGATCATGCGTTCCCCATATCCCTTGTAAATCCGTTCCGTCTCATATCCCAAATCCACCAGATACCCTTTGGCCAGGGAATAGCTTCCCTCGTCAAGCTTCAGCCTGAGGGGGTTATTGGCCGACATTTCCTGTATCTGGTACAGGAGACGTATCCTGCTTGTGCTCAGGATGATACATGGAACCTCCATCATATCTAAAAGCGTCAGTATCTCCCGCTCCCCATCCTCCGATGTATCGCTGTATGACAGCGACTCCTGATACCGCCCGAAAAACCGTTCCATCCAGCGCTCCGGTACCTTCTCTCCATTTCCAAGTATTCCCAAATATACCACATTGGCAATCTTGTGGTAATCAGCTGTCCGGTACATATGCTCCCAGTCAATCCTGCTGTGTATGGCCTTAAGGTCATCCTGACGCACGATACCGCCTACCAGATTCACAAGAAAACGTCCTTCAAATATTAACCGATCCATATATCTCTCCCATCGCAGTGACATAATCCAAAGAAAGCTGCACATGAAGTATGTACAGCTTTGCTAACACATCCCTTATGCCAGGGTGTTGAACAGCAGGCCAACCGTATAGAAGTTGGTCATGTTGTACGGTCCGCTTCTGGCAAAATTGGATAAATACCGGAAGTTGGCAGAAGATGTTTCCTGCTCCCTTTTGCTGACAACAGCGGCAAGGTCACTGTCCACAATTCTCTGGACCGGGTCGGACAGGGCTGACTCCGCCCGCCTGGCCGCCTTTTCCGCCATTCCAAACTGCCCGCCCAAAAGGGATTTCGTACCTTCCAAATCCGTTTCCAGGGCATTCTTTAAGGTATCTTTGTCTAATTCCAGTTTACCGTCCTTATTGTAGGTAATCCCCACCGCCTTCAGGGTCTTGGCGTCCGCCATCCCCCGTCCAAAGGACGCCAGATGCGACGCTGCTCCGGTTCCCCTGTCTGCATTGTCTTTCAAAAGACCGGATACCTCATTGTAGCTTTTCACCAGGTCTTCCACCGCAAAAACCACGGTATCCTCATCAATGCCGGTGTAGACCCTGGCCTCTCCTGTTCCTTTCAGCTCCGCCTCAATCCTTCCGTAATCCAGACTGATTTTGTTGGAATCCGAACGCAGGGTCCGGGCACTCCCGTTCCCGGTCACCGTGTACACAGCATCCTGGGCCCGGACAGCAGCATCCTCAATACCGGATGCAGCCCCTGTGGCTCCGCTGACCGTAAAGCCGCCGGCTTCCCCTTCCCTGGCTGATGTAAGCACCAGGGACACCCTTCCGTCCACATTGGACACGGATGCCCTGACGCCTGCGCCGGACTGGGCGTTGATGGTTCCTGCCGCTTCCTGGTACATCTGGTGATAGGTCTTGGCTGTCCCGTTTTCATTGACACTGCCCACGGCCACAGATATGGTACTGCCCTCAGGGCCGGTAATCTCAAATTCCATATCCGCCCCCGGGTCCACCTGTTCCTGGGCATGGTGTGACGCGCTGGCATTCTGCTGCGTCTGGGCCAGGGACTGGACATTCAGGGTGATATCCGTATCCCCTTTCAGCCGGTAGGACGCAGAAGCCACGGCCACAGAGCTGTCCGTGGTGGTTACCTGATAGTCATTCCATACATTTTTACTGCTGCTCTCCGTAAGCTTTAAAGCCGCTGTCTCCAGTCCGGTAAGCTTTGACTGATAGTCCTTCAGGAAATTCTGGATATCCTCATAGGCAGCCTTGGATGATGACGTGGCTGAGGACACCCGCTTAACGGGACTTACGGCCTGATAACCGGAAGAACGTCCGGTACCTGAGAGCCGGATTAGATTGAGCATATTCTGATACTGATAGCTGCTCCCGGATATGCCGTTAACCGTCATGGCAATTCCTCCTTTCCTTATTTATTAGATGCATAGTAGGACCGCCTGCCGCCAATGTGTTGGTTCAGGCGCTGGTCCGCCTCCCGGACCTCTTTTAACAGTGAGGCGGTCTTACTGCGTATCTCAAGAATCTTTCTCTCCTCAAATCCCTTTGGCTCACCTGTCCTTAAGAACTCCTGTGACATCAGCCAGCGGACCTGCCCTGCTTCCTCCGGCCCCTGTTCGGCCATCAGCCATATCTGTTCCCCGGCAGCTTCAATCCTGGCCATCTCGTCGGCCCGCATCTGAAGAATCAATTCAAGGGAAACATGGTCATTTCTTGAAGCTGACTCCAGCAGTTCGCATGTAAGCCGTTTCATTTCCTGCATCCCGTTTAAACGTTTCTGCAACAGGAGCATGATTCGTTCCAAATCCAATGCCATATCCTCTCCTACCCCAGGATTCCCCTGTTCTGGACCACATGTGTATCCTTGACCTTCAAGCTGGCCTGATCAAACGCATCCTTCAGTTCAGAAAGGATGCGGCGGACCCTTCCTATCTCCTCTTTCTCCCGCTCCCGTCCGGCCTTAATCCTGCTGATATCATAAATCAGATATTGATAAATACGCCTTAAGTCCCGGCTGATTGGCTGCTGCATGTCCAATATATCAATCAGATACCGGACAATACGTGAGGTACGCAAAAGGGAATCCTCAAACATCCCGTATTCCTTGTCTTCCAGCGCGTATTCTGCCTTTGACAGGCGCCGGATTGCCTCTTCGTACAGCAGCAGCAGTAATTCCGGACCGCTCATGGAGTATATGCTGTTTTCTTTATACTTCTGGTAACCGTTCATTCCATTCCCTTCCTGACAGATACAACATGCCTTCCATCACGCCTGGAACTGGGCCAGATAGCTGGCCTGGCTATTCATCTGGTTAATCAATGTCTCCATGGTGGTAAACTGGCTGATGTAACGGTCCTGTTCACTGGCAAGCCTTGCATTCAGCGTATCCAGGACACTCTGCATTTCTTTCAGATCCTTATAAATCTGGTTATTCATGATAGAAAGCGGTATCTTTTCAGAACCAGCCTCCTCAATCAGACGGCCGTAGGAGTTTCCGTTTCTGTTGGCGTATTTGGTGGCGTAAGGCGTCAGGGTATCCTCTATGATGCTGGCGAGCCCTTTCTTGATGTCCCCGCCCCCGGTAAATACGTCAGACACCTTTTCAGGGTCGCTGGTCATGGCCGCCTTGAACTTTGCCTCGTCAAAGGTGATGGTGCCGCCGTCCAGGTAATCATCGGAAATGGTAATCCCCATCTCCTCCAGATCCTTGTAATTGGCTCCGTTTGCCATCAGGTTTGTGAGCACGCCCTGCATATCCAAGCTCAGGGCCCGCATGGTGGCGTCATTGTAGAGCAGCCCCTGCTTGGCCTTTTTCTCCCAGTTCTCAATGGACTTATCCGACATCTCATCCTTCTGTTCTTCGGTAAGAGGCCCGTAGGCTTTATCCGGCCTGGTTGTAACCTGGGTATTGATTTCCTTAATCATCTCATTGTATTCTTCAATGAATTTTTTGACCGTCTCGGTCACTCCGTCCACATCGGCTTTGGCGCTGAAGGTGACGGCCTTGGACCGGTCGGAATTCCAAACCCCGCTGGCATCCTGGGTCACATTGCCGAATTCCTGGGACACCGTGACCCTCAGTCCCTCAAGGTCAAAGGTATTGGATGAACTCTCAATCATTGTGCTGATACCGTTGCCGTAGCTTACCAGGACCTGGGCATTTTTTCCCATTTCAAAGTTTCCGTCTGTGTAGTTGCCGTCTGCATCCTTTACGGCCCCGAATATATCCGCAGAGGCCCCTTCCAGCTTAATCTCCCTGCCGCTGCCTGTCTCAGATGATATCAGTACGAACTGGTTGGTGCTGCTAAGGTAGGAAGCCTTGACCCCCACGTCTTTGTTGGTGTTTATCTTATCAATCATACCCTGGATGCTGGTATCGGCCGTGACGCCGCTAATCGTCTCACCGTTAATCTTCAAACCACCTGTCTCCAGGGAGTTAAGGAACTGCGCCCGCTTCGCCTCTGCGTCAGGCCCATCTGGTATCAGCTTGTCTATATTATCCCTGATGCTGCCTTCCAGGTTCAGCTTATTGCTGGCTCCCTTCTGTATTCCCAGGACATTCCTGATTTCCGCGTTGTCAGAGGTAACTGTAAGTGTTTGATTCGACGAGGCATTGCTTCCCAGTTCAAAGGAAAGCGGGTCAATGACCGGATTACCGTCAGTCCCGGTGACTGGATTACCATCCGCGTCATGGCGGGTGCCTCCGGCCACTTTAATATTATCCGTACCAAACGCCTGGTTCAGCCTGTCCTGTATGATACCCTTTAAATCGTCCAGGTTCGCAAACGTATCGCCGCTTTTCACCAATTCTATCTCCTTGGTCTGGCCGCCGAAACTGATTGTAAGCTTTTTCCCGGTAAGATACTGCGTCATGGTCTGTCTGTTTACATACGTGTCGTTTAACTGCTTCTGGTTTTCGTTAAACTCACTGAGGCTGATTCCGTCTGAAACCGTCTTATCTGTTCCGTCCGCATTCTGGGGATTGTAACCCAGGGCGGTGAGGGCGCTTGAACTGGAGTTAATCACCAGGTTGGTGGTCTTTCCTGCTTTGGTCTGCAAGTTCATCTTGCCATCTGCGTATACGAATTCCATCACATCCGAGATAGAATCCTCTCCTGATTTGATACCGGACTGGGACAATGCCTTGTTCAGCTGCATGGCCAGCTTTTCTCCGCCTGTCATGGTTACCCCGTCCACTTCCACGGCAGCATCCAGGTCTATGGTATAGTCAATGGACACGGTTATATCCTTGCCGTCCCCATCCTTATCCTTATAGGAAGGAGGGAAGGTAAATATACCCGCCGACTGGTACTGGTCCCCGCTGTATGTCCCGAACCTCAGCTGTCTTCCCTGCAACAGGGAGCTTTTATACACCGGATTGGCCAGGCTGTCCTGGGTTATGCCTGTATGGATGGAGGAAGTACCTTTGGAAGCAGACTGGAGCGTTGAGGAGCTGGCCAGCTGCTTCACCCCTAAAATTGACAAATAGTCCAGCATATTGGAAGACCCTGTGGCCGACACGAACTTGGTGATATCCGAATCCCCCATTGCCGTAATCTGATTCTTGGCAAACATGCTGGGATACTTAAGATTAGTGCCTGATGCAAAGGAAAAATAATTATCCTGCAAAGCCAGCATCTTATCGCTGACCGCCTGAAATGCCTCCTGCTTCCAGCCAAGGCTTGTCATCTTATTCTTTTGGTTTGTTATCTTAGACTGGGTTCCGGCCGTCATCTGCTCGATAATGGAATCCCGGTCAATTCCGGAACCAAAACCGCCATACCCTCTTAAACTGGTATTTCCAAGGCTGCTTGCTGCTCCTGATACACTTGCCATCTGTATTCTCCTCTCACATCCGCTGCTAAATGATTTTCAATCTCCTGCGTTTCCCCCGGTGCACAGGGAACATGCTGCCGGTAACGCATAGTCCTGCTATCTATAATTTATTTATCGGCGGGTTTTGAAGAAAAATAATAAAAAGTGCCCAAGTTTATCAACCTGCGCACTTTTTTATTTTAAACGCTTCATCCATCACTCTTTACTTGTCATAGGGACCGGAACGGTCGTGTCTTGGGTTTTCTTTTACATCCATGCATGCCTTGATGATTTCCGTGAGGATCCTTACCTTGAATTTGCTTTCATAGAATCCGATGATGGGAGCCGTGGAACTCTCGTCCACCACAACATACTTTGCAGGGAGCCTGGTGAGGATAAGGGCCATCACATCCGCCTGGCAGCGGCTGCACATGCATACGTCATACTGTTTCAGGTATTGCTTCAGGTTCATCCGCTTAAGGATCTGCTCCATCACATTGACCATATGGTAATGGTCCAGTTTTCCCTGAATCTCTTCCTCCAGCTGGTCTGTGAGCCGGTCCAGAATCTTATTGGAAATATTGTCATTCTGGCTGGTCTCATCTACCACAATCACAGTCTTATCGCCATTGGCCGTAATCCTTGATACGGGTTCTTTGGGATTGGCCGCTTCCTGGGCTGTCTCCTTTGGTGCCCCGCCCTGGACCGTCTCTTTGGGCGACGCTTCCCGGACCGTCTCTTTGGACGCCTCGCCCTGAGCCGTCTCTTTTGGCGCTTCACCCTGAGCCGCCTCTTTTGGCGCCCCACCCTGGACTGCTTCGGTCACCGCGTCCTTTTTCTCCTGTTGGGCCTCCTCCTTTTTTTCATCAACAGCAGCCTCTTGTTCCGAGGCGCTTCCATTGGTAATCAGGTTCAGTACATGGGATGTCTTATTGGTCTTCCTTGGCACGCTCCATCACCTCCTTTATGTGGATGGCCTCCCCAACTTCCTGGATTAAATCCTGGTAATCCTTTACGGCTGACGACCGCGGATTATAGTCAAATATGCTTTCGCCGTGGGCAGGCGCTTCCGCTATGGCCACCCCGGTACGGATTTTGGTCCTGAACACAACCGTATTGATCTGCGACGCCAGCTGCTGGGCCATTTCCATCACATCCCTGGAGAGAAGGGTCCGCTTATTAAAGCGGGTCAGCAGGATTCCCATGACCTTAAGGCCCGGGTTAAAGCTCTCCCTGACAGACTCTATGGTCTCCTTAAGCTGGGCCAGCCCCACAAGGCTTAAGATGTCGGATGCCAGTGGAATGATCAGGTAGTCGGAAACCGCATAGGCGTTCACTGTCAGAAGGTTAAGGGCCGGCGGTGTGTCGATGATGATGTAATCGTATTGCTCCATCACCGGCGCCAGCGTTTCCTTCAGTATGCATTCCCCTGGACCGGAGGACGTCCGCTCCACCCCGCTGCTGAGGGTGATGTCCGCGGTCAGTATATCGCAGTATTCTGTCCGGCAGATGGCTTCCTGTACCGGAAGCGTGCCCTTTAACGCGTCCAGCACCGTGGGCCCATTGGCCGTCTCCACGCCCAGACAGAAGCCCAGATTTCCCTGGGGGTCCAGGTCCACTCCCAATACCCTCAGTCCTTTTGCCGCAATCCCGGCAGCCAATGCAGCGGAAGTGGTGGTTTTCCCCACTCCGCCCTTCTGATTGGAAACAGTTATGATAGTAGCCAAAGCGTTACCTCCGAATTCAATCTTATTTTATATATGATATTGGTTTTACGGCTGCCACAGAGGCAGCTCTTCCCCGGGACTGCAGTCCACTGCCTGTTTCACCGTCTCCGGGTCCAGGGGAAGCAGCCCTTCCGTCACCGGAGAGCCTGCCTCCTGGCCAGCCTGGGCAAGGGCGAGAGTCCATTCCTCCAAATCACACTTAAGCCCATTCACATAATATAAAGGATCTCCCCAATCATCATACTCCAGTTCAAAATGCCACAGGCTCTCAAACCGAAAGCCGTTGTCCTCCATCTGGAAGCAGTCCCTCTCACCGCTGTCCTTTGCAATGGTAAGCCACACAGACTGGCTGTCCTGGTTATAGGAAAGATAGGATTTCTCCGTGCCCTCCAGGTCCGCCTCCGAGGCAGGGACCAGTTCTTCCTCCGCAGGATCCCAGACAGCGGTCAGTACCACCCGTCCGGGTGACTGCACCTGGTCCGTCACCACCACATCCCGGTATCCGTCGCCATTTATGTCCCACAGCATGAAACCGGGGCGCAGGGCGTCCTCCCTTTCTTTATACGCCTTATCCTTCATCAGCCTTTCCAGCTGCTTTTTAACAGACTTCCGGTAGGTGTCAAAGGACTCCAGGATAAGACCGTCCGGTCCCACATAGTGGTCATCCGGTGTGAACATGTTAAAGCATTTGGCCCCGTCATCTCCCATATAATACTTGTTTTTATCGCGTTTGTCCGTCACCCATCCCGTCTTCATGCGGCCTTTGGAATCCACGTAGTATTCCTTTCCCTGGTCCTCAATCCATTCATCCTCTGCCGGACTGCCGGGGGAATAAAAATACATCCAGTATTTCCCATCCTCCGACCGGTCCCAGGTGCCCTCCTGGGCCCCGTGCACGCAAAGGGGAACCGCCAGGACAAGAGCCGCGGTAATGAGGGCTGCGCTGCCTCTAATCAAAATCAACCTTTCCCATCTTCTCAATGGAATCCTCCACACTGTCCACCAGCTCATGGATTGCTTCATACACAGCAGATGATTCGTTGGCCATCCGGCCGATTTCCTCTGCCACCACGCTGAACCCCACTCCGGCCCGGCCCGCGCGCCCTGCTTCAATGGATGCGTTCAGGGACAGCATTTTCTCCATGGTGGCGGTCTGTTCCAGTTCCCTTGTCTTGGTCTTAATCTGTCCCACCGCGTCCTGGACCTTCTGGGATTCCTGGTTAAACACCTGCATTTTTGACTGGTTTATTTTCTGGTAATAGCTGAGGTTAATCCACTGGTTCATGACCGTGGAAAACAACTCCGCCGACGAACGTATCATTTTCTCAGACCGGACAGGCACCTTGTTCAGGGCCTTCAGGTACTCCTCATCATCAATGCCAAGCTCCCCGGCAATCCTCCGGAATTTTTCAGGGTCCGGCTTCTGTGGAAGGACCTGTCCGCCAATCACAGCGCCCACCTTCTCCCCGTTAATCATGAGATCCGCGGCAAAATCCATAAGCCCGGCATGGCAGAAATAGGACCCCTTTCCCTCCCTGTCGCATTTCTCACAGCGCTTAAGGCCTTCGGCATTTCCCCTTGTATATTTCATGCAGAAATCCGTAAAATTGCTTCCCCTGGAAATATATTCCCCCTGGGAATCCACGGCAATGGCGGCCAGCCCCGTTGCATCGGAAAACAGGTCCTGTATCCGCTGGAATTCATTCAAATCCACGATTTTCCTTATATCCATACTGTTTTCATCTTCTTTCCATCAATATGCGCTGCTTCTCTGTCTGTTCCCCTGTCCGCCCCGCGGGTCAGGACTGCCTTACATGCTGGGCAACCTTCCTGTCATCCGTCCTGATATGCATTAACAGCTTTCCAACCATTTGGTTCAGACTGTTTAACGCGGCAATGGAAGCGCCCTGGGTCTTTATATCCCGGGCAGTCACGGCCAGTTCGCCTTTATACCATTCATGGAACTGCCTGTGGGCAGCATAACCGGGATATGAGGCCTGCACCTGAAGCTTTTCCTCATCCCCAAAATGCTTGGCCACATAGGACACAAGGAAATCCAGGGTGGATTCCACCTGGCTTCGTCCTTTTCCCTGGGAACAGGCGTCCAGCAGGTCGTTCACCGCCTTGAAAAGCTGCCGGTGCTCACTGTCAATCAGGGCGTTGCCTGTTTCCAGGTCCTTTGTCATCTCATATCTCATGTCCTTTTCCTCCTATGCCTTTTTCTGTCCCTGGAATTTTCCCATATCCTGGCCGTACTTCTTAAGCAGTTCGTCCAGAATGGATACAAGATGGCCGATTTCCGGTTTGGCCAGCTGTTCGTCCGCTCCCAGTTCCCTGCCCTTCCTGCGCATCTGCTCGTCAATCAGGGATGAGAATATGACCACGGGCAGCTTTTTAAGCCTTGGGTCATCCTTAATCAGCTTTGTCAGCCTGTGTCCGTCCATCTCCGGCATCTCGATGTCTGTTATAACCAGGTTCACCTTCTCGTACAGGTCATTGTCATCCCGGATGGATAAAAGGTAATCCCAGGCCTCCTGTCCGTTATTAAAATTCATGATGTTGGTAAATCCGGCCCGCTCCAGGGAATCGTCAATCATACGTCTAAGCAGGATGGAGTCCTCCGCAATCAGGATAGGGGATTCACACAGGGGCCTGTCGCCCATGGCCTCAATCTCCGAGACCTGGATACTGGTCTCCGGCGCTATTTCAGCAACAATTTTCTCAAAATCCAGGATGGTGACCAGCTGGCCCTCACACTGGGCAATGCCGGTAGCAACGCTTTCATCCCCATTGGCAATGGTCTTATCCGGCTTCTGTATGTCCTTCCAGGAAATGCGGCTGATTCCCTCGATTCCCTGTACCCGGAAGGCCACTGTCATTTTGTTGAAATTAGTCACGATAAATAAATCCCTGGCCCCGTTTTCCGGCCGTGTCCCGGACAGGTAGTACGCAAGGTTGATGACGGTGATCAGGGATTCCCTGGGCTTGAAGATTCCCTCCACAGCCGGGTGGGCGTGAGGCATGGGCTTTACCTTCTCACTCATGATGATTTCCCTTACCTTTGCAACGTTAATTCCATAGAACTCCCCCAGGACAGTGAATTTCATTATTTCAATTTCATTTGTCCCGGATTCCAGCAGGATGCCTTCCTTCTCTTTCTGCATAACAAAAACTCCTTTCTATAAATGCTTTTCAGGTTTCCCAAATGTCCGGATTATGACATCCCCGCTTTCCAGCTGCAGCAGCATGGTCCTGGCATATGTACCGCCTGTGTCCTCAGCCACAATCCTCATGTTCTCATCTGTCAGGATCTTCTTCACCATGGCGGCGTTCCTCTGGCCGATATTGCCGAAATCCGCGTTTCCGCTGATTTCAAACATCTTTGCGCCGCCTGCGATTTTAACCGTTGTCCTGGCTTTAACCATTCCAAAGGCCATAAGCTTCCTGATTGTTTCACGGATACCGGAATCCGCGTATTTATAAATATTGGGGTCGGAAACCCCGTTATGGGCCGGCAGCATGATATGGAGCAGGGCGCCCAGCCGCAAAAACGGGTCATAGAATGATATGCCGATGCAGGAGCCCAGGGCATATGTGATGATCCTGCCCTCATCCCTGGTGAACTTCATGTCCCCGATTCCCACCTTAAGTTCCTTTTCTGCCATCTCTAAACACCCAGCTTCCCTAATATATCATTCAGTGAACGGATATCAGGAAGCATCAGCAGCCAGTCTGAAAGCCGTTTTCCTTCCATGACAAAATCTGCATTGAAATACATCAGCTTATCGGTCTCATAACCGTATTCGGCAATGGGCACTGTCAGTATGCCGCCCAGCATGTTTACCGTGGAGCTGGGAACGGACAGATGGATGTTCATGTCCACCAGCTGTGAAAAAGCGTTGATATAAGAGCAGATAATGATGTTTCCCACTTCCTCCAGCGCCGAATAGGCCAATGCATCCATTTCCTCAAAGGATGTATAGTTTTTGTCCAGCAGCTTTCCCAAAACCGTGTTGGCAAAATCCATGTTGAAAAGAAACAGCATTAACCCGTCCACATCCCCGTCCATCTTTACCAGTGTGGCCGCCACCACTTCCTCAATGTTGCCGATGCGGTCCACCGCATCCTCATATCCCAGGATACTGACCTGGGGAAGGGTGATGCGTATCTCCTTCTGGAGGAACTTGGAAAGGGCCGTGGCCGCATGGCTGGTGCCGATGCTGCTGATTTCCCTCATTGTGTCCACTTCCTGAAGGTTCAGATCATCAAAATTCCTGATTTTCATGTGTGCCTCGCTTTCTTCCGTTCAATTTCCCCGCTGTCATTAACCGCGCAGGGTATTAATGGTACCCTCTATCTCATCCGAGGTGGTCACCATGCGCAGGGCATAGGTAAATGCGCGCTGGCACTCAATCAGCCGGACCAGTTCCTTGGCCATGTCCGTGCCGGATACCTCCAGGGCTCCTGATGTGACGGAGGCCTTCTCCAGGAGGATGGGCTGCACGCCCTGGTCTGTGGGCACGTATTCGTTATTCCCCACACTGGTCAGACGGCTTGGATTGGCAAAGGTGTAGAGGCTGACCCTGGGTTTATCTTCCTCGTCTTCCTCATCCTCCTCGTCCTCAATCTCCTCATCCTCCTCGTCCCCCATTTCTGCCTGGATTTTATCCACATCCGTGACCTCCGCCTTAAGAGGCTCCCGGTTCTGGTCCAGTACCAGCTTGCCTGAGTCTGTCATGAGATAGAATCCATCTTCCCGCTCCGCCCGGTGGAAATGTCCGTCCCGCGTATAACTGACAGCCCCTGTGGCCGGATCCTGCACCATGAAGAACGCATTGGGCTCCAGGATAGCATAATCCATGGGGCTTCCTGTCTGGGTCAGCCCTGACGTGTCAAAGCCGGTATAGGTCCTCTGGACCTTCATGCCCGCCCCTGCCTGCAGCTCTGTCACCGCACCCTCACTGTCATTAAGGTTATAATTGAGCAGCTGTGAAAATACGGTTGTCTTGGGCTTAAAGCCATTGGTGTTCACATTGGCCAGGTTATTGGAAATCACGCTGAGCTTTTCCGTGCAGTTCCCGGCCCCCAGCGCCCCTACGTAAAATGACTGGTTCATATGTATCCTCCTTACAATCTTCCTACATCTGTCACGGACTTGCTCATGATCTGGTCATACATCTTAAGCACCTGAGCCGCGCTTTGAAGGGCCCTCTGGGATGTCATCATGGCGGTCATCTCGTCCACCATATCCACGTTGGACTTCTCCACACTCTTCCAGATAAGCTGGGGCCGTTCCTCCTGGGCCGCCGCAGGCGCCTGGGCCGTGGAGAACAGTCCGTTGTCCTCCTTGTGCAGCTGCTCATAGTCCCCGAAATCCACAATCCTTATGGTGCCCAACTGCCTGAGCTTGGGCTCCTCCTCTGAATCCGCTTCTGAATCTGTCTGTCTTTCATACACCGTAATACTGCCCCTGGCATCCACGCTGAAGTTCTCATCGTCAATCCGTATGGGCTGGCCGTCTTCTGAAAGCACCCGGCCCGCCTCCGGCAGGGTGAGGTATCCTTCCTCATCCACTGCAAAGGACCCGTTCCTGGTATAGCGCTCCCCGTCCGGTGTCTGTATGCAGAAAAAGCCGCTGCCCCCAATGGCGAAATCATAGATTCCGTCTGTCTGTTCAAAGCTTCCCTGGTCATAGTCCACATAGGTCCTGGACGCGGTCTTTATCTTGGATGTGACGGAAAGAGGCGTGGGGTTTGCCTTGTTATGCCGTCCGGTCCGGTACAGCATTTCTTCCTGGAATGTGCTGGTGACCATGGTATCCCGCTTATAGCCCGATGTCTGGACATTTACCATGTTATTACTGATGACATTCAGATTCCGGCTCTGGGTCAGCATTCCGGATGTAAGATTGTAAAATCCCTGGTACATATGGCGTTTCCTCCTGTTCCTATTCGTAAATATAGGTATTCATGTAAGTCTTGAGTTTCCGGATGGCGCTGCTGTGGATCTGGGAAATACGCGGTTCACTGACATTGAGCACCTGGGCTATCTGTGTCATGTTTAAATCCTCCACATAATAGAGTGAAATCACCATCCGCTCCTTTTCCTTCAGTTTGTTCACCGCCTCTGTCAGGGTCCTGACCGCTTCCTCCCTCATATACGCTGTTTCAGGCTGCAGGTCCGTGTCGTTGCTGGGTATCTGGACCGACTGCCCTTCCTCCTCCCTGTTTGTCACCATGTCCAGCGAAAGCACGTTTACCATGGTGCTCATCCGCTGTAGCCTCTGGCATTTCCGGATGTCCATTTTCAGATGGCCTGCGATTTCGTCATCCGTTGGCGGACGCCCCAACCGGTCCGAAAGCTCTGTCCTGGCGTCCTCAATGGACCTGTGCTGTTTATGGTAATTCCTTGGCATCCAGTCATTCTTGCGGATGATGTCGATGATCATCCCCCTGATGCGCCTGGAAATAAATGTCTCGAATTTGTTATCCCGTTCCGGGTCATACCGCTCGATTCCCTTCATGATGGCAATTGCGCCTTCGTTGATGATATCCTCCATCTGCATGAAATCCGCATACAGGTTATGCATCTGGATTGCAACTGCCTTGGCTATGTAGAGATACCGGAGCGTAAGCTCCTGCTTTACTTCCAGCTGCCTGTCCCTGTCATACATGGCCAGCAGCTCTTCATTTGTCTTTTCCTTCAATCCATCCAACTGCCGCATATCAAATCATCCTTCACTGTCAGCCGTCCTGCAGCCCCGGTCCCTCCAACTTCAGGCTGCCGATTGACTGTATCTGGACATTATTTGCCACTTCATTAAATGAAAGCACCCGCACCTTTGGATAAAACTGCTCAATCAGGCGGTAGAAATGCACCCGCATGATCTGGGAAGTCAATATGACCGGATTCTGGGTAAAGCCGCTGAACTTTCTGAGCTGTTCCGCCATCTGCCGTATCAGGCTCTGAAGTATGTCCGGGTTCAGGGCCAGATAATACCCTCCCTCTCCTTTTGTAATGGAGCCCACCATGGTGCGTTCCAGTTCTGAATCAAGGGTAAGCACCTTCATGCTTCCGTCCTCGCAGTACATCCGGGTAATGGTGCGCTTAAGTGCCGTCCTTATACGTTCCACAATCGTATCAATGTCTTTTACAGGCAGGCCTGTCTCAGATACAACCTCTATCATTGTCTCAATGATGGTTTCCAGGTCCTTTACCGGAACCCCCTCTTTTAACAGGCTGGTGAGTATGCGCTGGAACAGGCCGTAAGGGATAAGTCCGGGAAATGCCTCCTCCACCAGTTCCGGGGCGCTCTTCTTCACATTCTCCACCAGATGGATCACTTCCTGTCTGGTAATCAGTTCAAAGGCATGCTGGCGTATGACCTCCGACAGATGGGTGACCATGACCGACAGAGGGTCGATTACCGTGTACCCGTATACCTCGGCCCGTTCCCTGTCCTCCGGCCGGATCCACCGGCTGGGGATTCCATAGGCCGGCTCCACGGTCTCTATGCCGTCCACTTCCTTTTCAGGATGCTCCGGCTCCAGGGCCAGGTAATAGTCCATAAGGATTTCACCCCTGGCCACCTCCTCGCCTTTTATCCTGATGCAGTACTGGTTGGTGCTTAAGGCGGAACTGTCCCTTAAACGGATGGAGGGGATGACAAATCCCATGTCCTGGGCATACTGCCTGCGGAATATGACAATCCGGCTGATCAGCCTGCCTCCCACGGATTCGTCCGCCAGAGGAATCAGGCTGTATCCGAATTCCATTTCCACCGGCTCCACGCTCAGAAGGTTATATACGTTATTCACATCCTTGTAATACTCATCCTCTGTCACGGGCCTGGCTGCCGCCGCTTCCTCCAGGGCCGCCTGTTCCCCTTCCGCCTCCTGGTACACGGCCGCGCCTAAAAGGGCCGGCTCAGCCTGGATTTTCCTGGATAGGTAGTATCCGCTGGCTAAAAGCCCCACGGAAACCATTCCCAGCTGGACCACGGGCATGCCCGGAATCATGGTCATGACAGCCATGGCCACGCCGCTGATCATGATGGAATAGGGCTGGGCCATGAACTGCTTGGATATATCCTCGTTCAGGCTTCCCTCGGACACGGCCCTGGTTACGATCATGCCCGTGGCCGTGGATATGAGCAGAGCCGGTATCTGGGACACCAGGCCGTCGCCCACGGTTGCGATGGAATAGGTGTTCAGCACATTGCCTATGGAATCCCCGGACTGGACGATTCCGATGATGCTTCCTCCAATCAGGTTCACAGCCGTTGTAATCAGGGACATGACGGCATCGCCTTTGACGATTTTGGTGGCGCCGTCCATTGCGCCGTAGAAATCCGCTTCCCGCTGGATCTTCTGCCTGCGCTCCTTGGCCTGCTGCTCGCTTATGAGTCCGGAGCTTAAGTCGGCGTCAATGGCCATCTGCTTGCCCGGCATGGCGTCCAGGTTGAACCTTGCGGCAACCTCAGCCACACGCTCGGCGCCCTTTGTGATAACAATGAACTGCATCAGTACAATGATGAGGAAGATGATGAAACCCACCACCACATTTCCCCTGAGCACAAAGTCCCCGAAGGCCCTGATGACCTGGCCCGATGACCCCATATTGGTCAGGATGTTCCTGGTTGTGGAAACATTGATTCCCAGCCTGAACAGGGTGGTCACCAGCAGCAGGGACGGGAAAATGGAAAACTCCAGGGGTTCCCGTATGGTCATGGTCGTTACCAGGATCATCATGGAAAGGGACATATTCAATATAATCGCCACATCCACCAGACCGGCCGGCAGCGGTATGATTAACAGCAGTATGATAATCAGTACAAAAAGTACCACCGAATAACTCAGTATCTTCTTCATCCGTAACTCCATCCGATTCGTTTATCTGAACATATCTTCCCTGCGCCCGGTCCGGTAGAGATAGAGAAGGATTTCCGCCACTGCCCCGTAAAACTCGGCAGGTATCTCCCGGTCCAGCTCACAGGAGGCGTATAAGGCCCTTGCAAGAGGTTTGTTCTCCGTGATATAAACCCCGTTTTCCTCCCCAACCCTTACAATCCTGAGGGCCAGTTCATCCTGGCCCTTGGCCAGCACCACCGGCGCGCCGTGATGGCTGGGGTCGTATTTAAGGGCCACCGCGTAATGGGTGGGGTTTCTGACAATCACATCTGCCTGGGGAACCTTCTGCATCATCCTGCTGAGGGCCATCTGGCGCTGGATCCTCCGTATCCGTCCCTTAATCTCCGGATTGCCCTCTGTCTGCTTGAATTCATCCTTCACCTCCTGTTTGGTCATCTTAAGGTCCCGCTCATACTCCCAGCGCTGGTAAAGGAAATCAAAGAAGGCCACGATGCCGAACGCCATGCTGACCTTGACCACCAGGTCAAAGGCCATGTTTAACATATAGGCAGCCGAGACCTGGGGCTGCATGTCAATCATCCTGGCCACCGGCACAAGGTCGCCCTTTATCAGGTTATAGAGCAGGATTAACAGCAGGGTGGTCTTAAACAGGTTCTTCACAAGCTCTATGACATTTTTCAGGGCAAACAGTTTTTTTATGCCTGTAAATGGATTCAGCTTGCTGAATTTTGGTTTTACCACCTGAAAGGACACGTTGAAACGGGTCTGCGTACCATGGGCCAGGATGCCCAAAACCAGGGCGGCCAGAAGCAGGGGCAGCGCACATTTGAGGAAAGTGACCACGGTCACCGAAAACAGCTGGGAAGACAGAAGTTCCTGGGGATCTCTTCCCACGCCTTCCAGCATCCATTCCATGTACGACCTTACATTCTTATAGATGTAGGGCATCATGAGCCGTATCATCCAGAATACGCCTAAGAGGAGGATGACCGTGGTTATATCCTTGCTCTGGAATACATTGCCTTCCTTCCTGGCGTCATTGCGGCGCTTACTGGTTGGTTTTTCTGTCTTTTCCTGTCCGTTGCTCCCGGCCACTGTCCCTCACTCCCTTCCTGAGCCCCGTTCCTTTCCGCGTTCCGTCCCTTTCCGGGCCCCGTTCCTCTCCAGGCCCTGTTCCTCTCTGTGCCCCGTTCCTTTCCGCGTTCCGTTCCTCTCCAGGCCCTGTTCCTCTCTGCGCCCCGTCCCTTTCCGCGTTCCGTTCCTCTCCGGGCTCCATTCCTCTCCGCCCCCTGTTCCCTTCATCCGCCCCTTCACGGGCCTTCTGGGAAAGGGTGTTCCCTCGGCCTGTCTCAGGCCATGAGCCTGACCATATGGTCCAGCCACTGGAACATATAATCCAGGACGCCATATAATTTGTCCGACATGGGTGAAAACAGGAACAGGAGCATCAGCATGCCCACGATGATTTTTACCTGGAAGTTGACCACAAACACATTTATCTGCGGTATGATCCGCATGAGGATGCCCACCGCGGTCTCCGCAACCAGTTCCATTCCCACCACAGGCAGGGCAAACTGAAGCCCCATGACAATGCTCTGCCGGAACATGTCCAGGACAGCCATTGCCAGCCCCGGGCTTATACGCACCGCCCCAAAGGGAATGAGACGGGCCGAGCCGTAGAATATCTCAAGAAGCCTGAGATGGCCGTCCATTGCAAAAAACAGCAGCATCAGGAAGGCGTAATACATTCCCGATGTAATTGTCATTTGGGTATTGTACTGGGGGTCATATATCTGGGCCATGTTAAGGCCCATCACATAGTCCATTGCGGACGACGCGAAACGCACCACCATGACCGACAGCTCCATTGCAAACCCAAGGGTAAAGCCAACAAACAGCTCCAGCAGCAGCATGACGCCGTACTCCAGCATGGTGGCAGGTTCACGGTACAGACCCGCTCCTCCGGTGGTATAGAGTAACAGGGACAAAAGGAACACAAAGCCCGCCTTTGCAGCGGAGGGCAGGTTGGTCCTTCCGAACATGGGGTTTAAGGCAATGGCCCCGCTCATGCGCATGACAATCAGGGAGAATAAGATGAGCATTCCCTGTTAACCTCCCGCTATCATGGCGCACACCTGCCGGGTAAAGTCCTGAAGCATCACAAGCATGGAGCTGCCCAGGATCCCCATCATGGCCAGGATGGCCAGAAGCTTCGGGACAAAGGTCATGGTCTGCTCATTAATCTGGGTGGCGGCCTGGAATATGGCAATCAGGACGCCCACGGCCATGCTCACCAGCAGGAAGGGCATGGAAAGTCTCAGGGCCAGCTGGAATGCCTGGTACATGATGTCAAGCACCTGTAAATTACTCATAATTACCTCCTGACTCAGGATTCCTAACGGAAACTCCTGACAATGCTGGAAAACAGCAGTTCCCAGCCATTAACAGTCACAAACAGCAGCAGCTTGAAGGGAAGTGAAACCATGGTGGGCGGAAGCATTACCATACCCATGGACATCAGAGTGGTGGCTACCACAATATCAATCAGCAGGAATGGAAGATAGATAAGGAATCCCGCCACAAACCCCCGCTTCAGCTCGCTGGTCATGAAAGCAGGGGTCACCACGGTAAAGGGATAGTCCTCCACACGTTCCTCTGTCTGGGTTCCGGACATTTCCACAAAATGGTCCAGGGTCTCCTTTTCCGTGTTCCTGAGCATGAACTCCTTTATTGGAACCCCCATCCTCTGCACTGCTTCCATCTGGGTTATCTCGCCACGGGTATAGGGTTCATACGCCTCGGCATTGACCCTGCCGATGACCGGACTCATGATATAGAGGGTCAGGAACAGTGAAATCCCTACCAGGACCGTATTGGGAGGGGTCTGCTGGATTCCCATGGCGTTCCTTGTAAATGACAGTATGATGATGGTCCTGGTAAATGAGGTCATCATCACCGCAATGGACGGCAGCAAAGCCACCAGGGTAATCATGAATATCAAATCAAGCGCCGGGACATTGCCTCCGTTCAGGCCGGCAAGAAGATCATTCATCTGTCTCCTCCCTTTCTTCTGGTTCCTTGTATTCCTCTTCCAGCTTTTCCAAAAGCTGGATTCCCGCCTGGCTGACGCCGATAAGGTACATGTGGGACTGCAGCTTCACAAGAAGGATTTGTTTATCAGCACTGATCCGGACCTGTTCCAGGATCTTAAGATTCCGTCCGGATGTGGCTTTCATGTATGTCTTTCCCATGAGCCGGCTGCACCAGTATGCCAGAAACAGGATGCATCCCACGGTAAGCACTGCGCCTGCCAATGAAAAAAAGCTGTCGTTCATCATAAAATCTCCGGGTTCAGGTCCCTGGCCACAATCTCTGTGATACGGATGCCGAAATTATCTTCCACCACCACGATATCCCCCTTTGCGACACACTGACCGTTTACAAACAGGTCGGCCTGCTCGCCTGCCATCTTGTCCAATACCACCAGGGAACCCTGGGTCAGTTCCAATATGTCCTTAACCAGTTTCTTGGTCCTTCCCACTTCCACAGAAAGTTCCAGCGGGACCTTCATCAGCATTTCCTGGTTGGCCCGCTCCTCTGTCCCTTCCTCCACCCCGGTCTCCATCTGCGGGGAGTTAACCGGATGGATCAGGATGTTGTCCCTTGGGGGCTGCTGCTTTTCCTTTGCCTTCATGTCCTTCATGAATTCCATCATCTGGGCCTGGGACTGCTGCATCTGGTTCAGAAGCTGAAGCATGACCGGGTCCGGGGCGGACTGGTATATCACAGGCTGGCCCATGGCCGGGGCGTATTGAGGCTGGGCCTGGCTGGGCGTCTGTGGGGGCGCGGCTTGCATCTGCTGCTCTGGCGTTGCCTGCATCTGCTGTGGGGGCGCCGGCTGCATCTCCTGTGTGGGCGCCGGCTGCATCTCCTGCGTGGGCGCCGGCTGCATCTCCTGCGTGGGTGCCGGCTGCGCCTCCTGCATGGGCGCTGGCTGCATCTGCTGCTCTGGCGCTGCCTGCATCTCCTGCGCTGGCGCTGGCTGCATCTCCTGCGCCGGTGCCGGCTGCGCCTCCTGCATGGATGGTGTCTGCGCCTGCTGCGGTTCCTCCCGCACTTCCCCGTCCTGCTTTTCTGCTTCCGCCTGCTTTTCTGCCTCAGCCTGCTTTCTCGCATCCTCCTCCATCTGGTACTGTTCCGCTTGCTGGAAACTGATTTCAAAGGGCTCCAGCAGGTGTTTGGCCAGCTTGGACGACATGATATTCAGGAATTCGCTCTCCAGTTTTCCTTCTATCTCCAGGGAAAAACGGACCACCACCATCTTCACGCCGGAGGTGAAATATTTTTCTTTAAAACCATTCTCACTTTCAATCGGAAAAGAAACAGGCGTAGATATGTTTACGGGATTCCCAAGAAATTCCGAGAGCGCGGTGGCCGAAGACCCCATCATCTGGTTCATGACCTCGCAAATTGCGCTCACATTAATTTCATTCATTTCAAATTCTTCATCTGGTATATCGGCCCCCATGAGCATTCCCACGATAATCCGCACGTCGTTGCGGCGGAACATCATGATATTGCTGCCCTCAAGGCCCTCCGTATAAGCTATCTCCACGCCTACCGCCGGCTCCAGGCTCTTGAACTCAAATTCATCGCTTGTCAGTACCCGCACCACCGGTGTGGTAATGTTCACCTTTGTGCCCAGCATGGTGGAAACCGCTGTGGCGGACGCACCAAGGCTGATATTCATTATTTCGCCTATGGCGTCCAGTTCCATATCATTAAAGTCGCTAACGCCCATTTTTATCTCCTTCTTGTATCATCAGTCTTAACCTGTGCCTTTACTTTCCAATCTCCAGTGCTTTCTGTACCATCAGCTTCATCGCGTTCAGGGCTGTTACATTTGCTTCGTATGACCTGGTGGCCGACATGCTGTCAACTGTCTCTTTCAGTAAATCCACATTGGGCAGGCTGACATATCCATCCGCGTCCGCGTCCGGATGGCCGGGTTTATATACCCTCTTCATTTCCCTGTCATCTTCAACAATGCCGGATACCCTTACTCCCGCGTTCCTGCTGGCAAAGCCCTTTCCCTGGGAGGCGCTTATCAGGGCTTCCTGAAAGGAGCCGGCGCCGTAGCTTTCAAACATCACGTCCTTCCTCCGGTACGGTCCTCCTGCTTCTGTCCTGGTCGTGTCGATATTGGCTATATTTTCAGCAGCGATATCCATCCTTACACGCTGCGCGCTCATGCCGGAGGCGCAGATATCAAATGAGCTTAAAAATGCCATCTTCCTTCCTCCTTATTTGCCTAAAATTGAATTAACGGTCTGGACAATCCTCTCGGCATTAAAGGGCTTTACAATGAAATCCTTAGCGCCTGATTTGATGGCGTCCACAACCATGCTCTCCTGGCCCATGGCCGTGCACATGACAATCTTGGCGGAGGTATCTGATTCCCTGATTTTCTTAAGGGCCTGAAGTCCGTCCATGTTGGGCATGGTAATATCCATGATGACCAGGTCCGGTTTTTCCTCATCATACTTTTTCACGGCTTCCGCCCCATCCTGGGCTTCCACAAAATTGCTGTAGCCCTTCTGTGTCAATGCATTCTTAATCATCATCCTCATAAATGCAGCGTCATCTACCAACATAATCTTTTCCATTGTGCTTTCCCTCACTTTAAATTTGTATTTTTACTCATCCAGGATTTCCTTATCCCGCTCTTTCTCCGGCCCGGCATAGATTCTGTCTTCTATACGGATTGCCACATTTTTCTTGTAAACTCCCATCTTTCCGGTAAACCAGGGCTGTCTCCCCACAAATACCTTCAGATGGCTGTCCTTGGGTTTATTGAGGCTGATCACATCGCCCACCTGAAGCTGCGCCAGATCCCGAAGGCCCAGCTCCACGGTTCCCAGCTGCCCGGTTATGGGAAGCGGGGAGAAACGGATATGATCCAGGAGCGCTTCCTTGTTGTCCTCATAGGCAAAGCCCCTGGCTATGTGCTTACGGCTGTCTATCAGATGGAAAATGAACTCAAGCAGGGTTCCCGGTATACAGAGCTTTATCTTTTCAACCGCCAATCCCGCCACATCCACATTCAGGTGCACAATGGCCACTGTTTCATCCAGGCCCACCTCCTGAACCATGCTGGGATTTTCCTCCACCCTCTGGATCTTGAAGCTGACATTGATATAATTGGAAAATCCGTCCTTTAGGGCCAGGACAAAATATTCCACTATCCGCCGGTATAAGGCCACCTCCACATCCGAATAGCGGTACTTTTGCTCTACCCTGACAATCTCGTCACCGCCGCCCAGCATATGGTTGATAAGCGTAATCACAAGGCCCGGGGTGACGTGTAGCATAAGCGGGACACTATTCTTGATCTTGTCCTGGATTTCCGCATTAGCCATGGTGATGCTGTCATTCTCATGCAGCGAATTCACAAACTCATAATATCTGCGCTCCTGGACCTCCAGAACCGTAATATCGGTCAGCACCCTGAATATGCCGTTCACCTGGGAAGTCAGTATCCTGGCATAATTCTCAAAGACACTGTTGAGTATTTTCATCTTGTCCTTGGTAAACTTCCTTGGACTGTAAAAATCATATTTACTGTATTTTGTTTCTTCTGCTTCTGTCTTCTGTTCAACCGCCTGCACCTCTTCTTCAGGCCCGCTGCCCTGCATGGACTTAAGAAGCGCGTCTATCTGACTTTGGGATAATACATCTGCCATTGCTAAAGCCACCTTTACTAAATTTATTCAGCCGCTGTTCCTCCGGTCTCTTTTGCCGTATCCCCGGAAGGAAAACCAGGTTCAGCAGACGCGCTCTCCGGAATGTCCGTCGCAGGAGACATGGTAGTGGACACGCCGTCAGCGCTGGGAGCTGCAGGCGCAAACCCATGACCGGACCCATCCGCATCCTGGCCCTGGCCCGTGACCACGGTCCTGTCCGCATTCACACCGCTGTTGTATTCATCGTAATACCGGTTCATGGAATGAAGGTCCGCGCCCTCGTCAATCATCAGTATCTCCACACGGCGATTCTTGGTCCGGCCCTCCCGTGTGCTGTTATCTGCAACCGGGCGGAACTGCCCATAGCTTATGTTCACCAGCTTTTCAGGCTTGATGACGCCCTTTTCCTGTATGAATATGCATACCTCCGCGGCGCGCATGGCAGACAGCATGCGGTCCGTCCTGGGATTATTTGGCCTGTCCGGGTCCCCCTGGGCCGTATGCGCCATAATGTTGATCTGCGACACCCCATCCTGAGCAGGGCCTATGACATCACAGAATACATCCAGTGTAGTCTTGCCCTGGTCTGTCAGGATGGAACTGTCACCGTCAAAAAAAGTCTTGTCCTCAAAAACAATGAAGGTATAATCCTCACCTCTGGATACGGTCACACCGTCAATCCCAATCTCATTCATCCGTTCAGCCAGGGTCAGATAGAGCTTGTCAATGTCAACCGGGGTTTCAGTCTCAGGAACATCCAGCGTCCCCTCCATCTCGCTCTCGGCATTACCAACAGGTGAATTAATGGACACCTGTTCCTGCACTTCCTGGGTGGACCGGGGATATATGCTCCGCACAAATACCTCCCACTTCTGCTCATTCAGATTGGACATGGCAAACAGCATGATAAAAAAAGTAAGGAGCAGGGTAACCATGTCCCCATATGTATCCATCCAGTTCCCGCCGCCGTCGGTGGGCCGTTTTCTTTTATTCCTCACTGTCGCCACCTCCGCCCTTGGCGCTGCCGGCTTCTGCCTTTGACAGAAGCTTTCTCTGCTGGGACTGCTTGATGGAGGCCAGAAGATGCTCCCTTAAGTACTTGGGATTCTCTCCTGACTGGATTGCAATGATTCCTTCTATGATGGTGGAACAATATAGTTCCTCCTCGTCCTGGCGTATGCGCAGTTTCTTTGCAATGGGATGGAAAATCAGGTTGGAAAGCACGCTTCCGTAGAAGGTGGTAATCAGGGCCACCGACATATCCTGTCCCAAATTTGTGGCGCCTCCCCCGTCATCCAGATTCAGCCCCTTTAACATATTGATCAGTCCTACCAGGGTCCCTATCATGCCGAAGGCGGGGGCATAGGCCGACGCCTTTTCATACAATCCCGCCACTTCGTCATGGCGGGTCATCATGTTCTCCAGTTCCCGCTCCAGCACAAAACGGACTTTATCCGGGTCATTGGCATCCACAATCATAAGCACGCTCTGCCTGAAAAAAGGATCTTTGATCTCATCCGCCTTTTCTTCCAGGGCCAGAAGTCCGCTCTGACGCGCAATCATGGCCAGATCCACCAGCTGTTCAACAAGTTTCGGAATGTTATATTGTTTCCCCCTGAAAAGGACCATGATATGTTTGGGGATATCCATCAGGATGGACAGGGGATAGCTTGCAACCGTAGCTGCAAGGGTCCCTCCCACAACAATCAGGATACTGGACTTATCCACGAAATTCCCCAATTTGTCGGTTCCGATTCCGTTTACTATCAGGAAAGTGCCAACTACAATTCCAATCAGTGTTGTTATGTCCATGTTACGATGCCTCCTGTGCCCTCAGCTTTACTTTGATTTTTCCTCAAAGCTGATACAGTTGTTCAGGAATCCCGCTTCCTGTTTTATGATTGAATCAACCGTATCTTTTACCAGGTAATAATTACCGTTCATCATTTTTGTCATTCCTTTCGCTTCGCTCAAGGCACAAACAAGTTATGAAAAAATGTTGTACCTCTCCACTATTTGATTTATAATCCCTGTAGGGAATAGCAATACACTACAGAGCACGGAAGGAGGAGTGGCGAATTTATTCCGACCCCGTATCATTATATGTGCCGTCATCCTTTCAAGCACAAACAAGTGGGACTTTGAGCCCGGACTCTTATCATTGGTAATAAACCATGTTTATTCAGTCACAGGATGACAGTCACTGTTGCTATTCCTTTTTATAAGGTGGTGATACTTATGATGAAGTTAAAATACCCCATCTGCTGTGGGCTTGACGTCCACAAAAATGTTATCGTTGCAACCATCGTAATCACTAACAGGGACGGAGTATCCGAATACAGGCAAAAATCCTTTTCAACCATCAACTCGGATATTCAAAAGTTTCACAACTGGCTTATCGAGAATAATTGTTATCACGTTTGTATGGAATCCACAGGAAAGTATTGGATTCCTATTTTTAATTATCTCGAAAAGGACATAGAGGTCTGCCTTACACATCCCAAATATGTCAAAGCTATCAAAGGCAAGAAAACGGACAAAAAGGATTCAAAATGGATTGCCGACCTCTACAAATTTGACCTTGTCAGATGTTCCTTTATCCCTCCCAAGGATTTCCGCCAGCTCCGGGAACTTGCCAGATACCGCTTTAAGCTGGTCTGCATGAAATCCTCTGAGAAGAACCGCATCCAGAACTGTATGACCGTTTCCAATGTCGGCATTGCCAGCGTGCTTTCTGACCCTTTCGGCAAAACAGCAACCGAAATCATGTCTTATCTGCTGGAGCATACCGCTGATTCCATTGACGAAAAGGCTGTCCGAAAACTGATAAAAAAAGGGGCCAAAGCCAAGTCTGATGAAATCATCGAAGCAATCAGAGGCTGCAACATTGAAACAGACCAGGCAAAAAAACTGGAACTGGCCCTTGGCCATCTGGAATATCTTGACGGTATGATTACCCAGACCGAAGTGGAACTCTATGTCCGTATCAAACCTTATTATGAGTTTGTGGAATTTGTCAGCACCATGCCCGGCATGACAGAGTTAAGTTCCACCATTGTTCTCGCAGAAACAGGCGTTGACATGAACATTTTTGATGATGCCAAACACCTCTGTTCCTGGTGTGGACTTTCTCCTTCCAACAATGAATCCGCAGGTAAGAAAAAATCTGTCCGAATTGCCAAAGCAGGCGCTTACTTGAAACCGATGATGGTACAGTGTGCCCTTGCCGCAATCAAAAACAAAAAGCAGCCTTATTTTGCAATCAAATATGGGCGAATCAAAAAGCGTCGTGGCCATAAGAAAGCAATCATTGCCATCGCAAGAATGATGATGGTCTGTATTTACCATATGGTCTCGGAAAAGAAACCTTTTACCCCTGCTGACTATGAGGAATTGATGAAGCCTCAAAACCATGTAGAGCGTGTTGTTCTGAATGAAAACAATGTTTTTGCCTATCTTGAAAGTCTTGGTTACGATAGTTCTAAGTTAGTGAAGCGCAACGATAACTAATCTTTATTCTATTGTCAAACAATCGCAAAATCAGGGGTTTTATGAACCCTTATATAAGTGCGCCCAAAAATCCACTTTATTTTTCACTCTTTTTATCTTTGTCTCCGGAATCGACTCCATATATTCAATCTGGAATAAATTGAGGTAGAGTATTTCTCCGTTCAGGCGGATGACTTTAATCATATAGCCCCTCTTTCCAAGGCTTTCCCCGGTCCTTTTAAGAACCAGGGAAAGCAGTTGTCTCTTAACGCTTCATATTAACCAGTTCCGATAATATCTCATCACTGACCGTGATGATTTTTGAATTGGCCTGGAACCCCCTCTGGGTTGTGATCATCTCCGAAAACTCCTTTGCCAGGTCTACGTTTGACGCCTCCAGATAACCGCTCATAAGGGAGGAGGTGGCCCCTCCCGGCACAGTGGCTGAGCAGGCGCCTGAGTTGTCTCCCGTGGAAGCCACATAGTAGCTGCCGCCTGCCTTCATAAGGCCTTCCTGGTTCTGGAACGTGGCCACTGCAACCTTGCCGATGGATACCTGACGGTCCTCGGTTACCGTGGCGCCGCCCTTGGTCACCTCCACCGGGATTGTCACCGTAACCTCGCCCAGGCTGTTGATCTGTATACTGGAGGTCAGCAGTGATTCCGCATCATCATCAAACTCCAGGTCCCATGTGGATGTACCGTCCGCCGCGATTGACAGTTTTGCGGCAGTGGGAACCCGCAGGGATACCAGGTTATCGGTTTCCACATCGGTTGCATCGTCTTTTGTCCGGAAACCGTAGACAAAATTTTTCCCGTCCGTGAGCTGTCCCCGGCTGTCCAGCTGGAACTGACCCACACGGGTATATTCATAGCCGGCTCCCTTAATATTGGCCGTGATTTCAGCTGTGTCAGTTCCTGTCATGGATGTGGTCTTGTCCGGAACCGATGCCGTGATGAAAAAACCCTGGGCATTGAGGCATGCGTTCAGCCCGCCTACCTGGGACGGTGTGCTGGCCGTCATATCCGTGATGATGGAACCCATCAATGTTCCGTATCCGTACTGGGCGCCGTTGGTTCCTGCCGCCGTCCCCAGCACCCCTCCTGTGGAATTGACCGCGCTCTGGTACATGGCCTCCTTAAAGGTAAAGGTCTGGGCCTTGAATCCAAAGGTGTTTACATTTGCTATGTTATTACCTATAACGTCTAATTTGCTCTGATGCGCCCGCAAACCTGCGACCGCTGAGTCCATTGCTCTTAACATGATTGAATCCTTTCCGCTGTCCCTGCCGGTGCGCTTCGGGCATCCGGCCAGGCACTCTCTCAGTCCTGCCTACATCAGGACAGCACTATCAATATTTGTGAAAACCCTGTCTTTCATATCGTCCTGCGTCATGGTGGTGACCACCACGTTATTGGGCACGTTGACAATGAATACGCCCTGGCTGCCAATCACCGCCACATCCCTGGCGCCTTTCCTGCGCGCCTCCTCCACGGCATGCTCAAGCCTGCCCAAAAGCTGGCTGTCCACCGCGATGCCTCTTTCCTCCAAACGTCTGGAAGCATGTTTGGAAAAATTCAGGCTTTCATCCATACGGGCCTTCAGTAGTTCGCCAAAGCTGGCGCTGTTTCCCTTCCCGTCCCGGGCAGACACGGATTTACTGCTTCCGTCCGCCTGGGCAAAACCCGGATTATATATTCCATTTATTCCCATCATCTTATTCCTTCCTGACATGCATGAAAATCAGACATACAGGTTCTCATCAAGGAGAGGGTTTTCCGCCTTGCCTTTTTCCGTTACCTTATCGCCTTCTCCTCCCTCATTTTTCCCTTCTTCATCCTCATCTTCCGCATAGGGGTTATCAATGCGGCCGATGCCCAGGACATAGGAAAGAGGATATTCCTCATCGTCGCCTTCCAGCTTAAGCATGGGCACTCCGCCGGTCAGGTTCACTGATTCCACTTTTCCATATTTAACATCCACCGGTACCGGCAGGCCGTTGGGCCCTTCCTTGGTCACCGCCACCGTAAGCTCCTGTCCCACAAGACCTGCCGCGTAAGTCTGGCTGGTAACTGCCGTTGACGTGGTGATGGAATCCGTCATGGCGCCCATGGACTGGACCATGGCCATCTGTGTCATCTGGCCCATCATCTCGCTGTTGGACATGGGATTGGTCATATCCTGATTGGCCAGCTGTGCTGCCAGAAGCTTGATGAAGCTGGTAACCGTCAGCGTGTTCTTTTCCGTGGAACCTGCCGAATAATATTGCTGGGTATAAGGGTCTGTTGTACCGCTTACCGAAACATTATCTGCCATTGTTTTAAATCCTCCTGTTTATATAAGGCCCAGCCGGAGCTGCTGGGCAAAAGAATCCCGCTGCCCCCTCCTTCTGTCGTCCTTTTGTTCACCGGGCTCCCTGCGGCCTTCCCTGCCGCCTTCCCTTGAATCCCCAAACTGCTGCTGGGACTGATAGGTGTAAATCACCGTCTCCCTGCCCGTCTTATCCTCCAGGATGCCTGCTATCTGACCTGCATTCTGGCTGAGGATCTCCAGGGTCTTGGGGTTGTCCGACATCAGGGATACCGATGTGCGTCCGGCTTCATAGATGACTCTCAGCGTTACCTTCCCCAAAGAAGCAGGCTCAAACTCAATGGTCAGCGTACCGTCACGCTCCGGCAGCCTGTCTGCCAGGGTCTTGGCAAATGCCTCCGGCAGTTCCTCCATGTTTGTCCTTACCGGGCTTTGGGTCCCTGCCTGTGCCGCAATCCCGTAGTCCTTAGGCTGCACGGCCGGGTGTGAATCCACTGCGTGGGCCAAAGGCAGTTCCTCCTCTGGCTGACCATTGCCGGCCGCGCTGTCCCGGGTCTGTGCCTTAACAGGAATCTCAGGAACGGCCTGTTCCGTACCGGCCGCCTGCTGCTCCGGTTTCATAACCCCTTCTGCCGGCCGGACCATTGCAGGTTCCTCCTGATTACGGCTTTTTTCTGCCATAGGTACAGGAAACGCCTCTTCTTTTCCCAATGCCTTGAATAAACCGTCCGTCTGTCCTGCGGGACTTACATCTGCATCCAAAACCGTCTGCGCCATATCCCCAAGGATTCCCGGATCAAAATCCCCCTCCTCCGGCAGCACCTGGCCTGCCTCCTGTCCCAATGCATCTGCCGCGTCCTCCCGGACAGCCGTCGCCTGTACCTGCCCCCAAAGGCACGAACCCTGTGCGTCTGAAACAGCGGCATCCCACTGCTCCGGCAGCTGACCCGGATCCATGCGGAATTGAAAGGTGAAATCCTTCAGCACATCGCCTGTGTCTGCCTTAACAGCCTCCAGCGGAATCCGCCCGGACACCGGTTCCCCGGCATCATTATCCTTTTTATCCGCCGGGCCTGGCTTATCCCTGGTCTCCCCCTTCTTTGACAGCCGTTCTTCTGTTTCCCGGCGGTCCAGGGCCTGCTGCCTGCCTCTCAGCATCCGCAGGAAATCCGTCCCGCTCCTGTCATCCCCTTTATCCCGGTTAACAGATACGTCCGGACCCGCGGTATCCACGGCCTGCCGCACCATCTGCGCCATATCCATCCTTATCAAACCTGTCCCTCCTTTCTATGTGATATTTATAATCAACAGCCTGACAGCTGTGACTACCTTAACAGCCCTATATACGGCCCCGGTGTGCTGACCTGTTGATTTCTGGTAAAACTCCGCAGGATATTTTTCTGAGAGTGCAGGTCAAAAAACGGAGGCGTAGCGGTGGCTACGCTGAGTATTTTTGACCCGTGCTATCAGGAAAATAGACAAGGAGGTTTGCCTGAATATCAACAGGTCGGCACACTAGTTCCGGCTCCTGGTAATGTCCCTGATGATGAATTCTTCCACAAATCCCTCTTCTTCCTTCATCTCAGCCCTCTGGTAAGCCTGCATCCTTTTATCCTTCAGTTTTTCAAACTTGGAAGTGTCCACCTTGGCGGAAATCACCTCTTTCTTCTTGCTCTCTTCCCGCTTTCTTAAAGAAGACAGCTCTTCCTTTTCCCGGCTGATGATTTCTTCCATCCTGCCAATACACATGTCGTAAAGACGGAAGTTCTCAATGGAAGCGCCCGTGGATTTTGTCTGGTCAAATCCCTCCTGGAATCCGTTTAATTTTTCCTTCAGCCGGACAATCTGCTCCTGTTTCGTCATAACATTCCTGGCAATGACCGCATGCTCCGACCTGAGCTCATCCAGCACCTGGGTCTTATAATCCAGTACGGTATCAAGGCTGTATTTAAACCGCTTCAACGGCCTTCCCTCCTTTAACCTGCAATGTTCTGTATCAGCCTCAGGGTTTCATCGTAAGTAAACGACTCGTCTATACCCTGCTGTAAAAATGAATTCATGCTGTTAATCTTGGCAACCGCCTCGTCCAGGGCCGTGTTGGTCCCCTTCTTATAGGCGCCGATAGAAATAAGGTCCGAATTCTTCTGGTACAGGCCCAGCATATTGCGGAAACGGGAGGCAGCCCTCCTGTGTTCCTCCTCCACCACCTCCACCATAAGCCTGGATATGCTGGCCCCGATATCAATGGCAGGGAAATGGTTCTCATTGGCAAGCTGGCGGCTCAGTACAATATGCCCGTCCAGGATACCCCGGACCGTGTCCGCTATGGGTTCATTGGTGTCATCCCCTTCCACCAGTACGGTGTACACACCGGTTATGGAGCCCTTGTTAAAATTGCCGCTCCGCTCTAAAAGCCGGGGGAATTCAGCGTATATGGAAGGCGTGTAGCCTCTGGCTATGGGCGGTTCCCCGATGGCCAGGCCGATTTCCCTCTGGGCCATGGCATACCGGGTAAGGGAGTCCATCATAAGCAGTACATCATTGCCCTGGTCCCTGAAATATTCCGCTATGGTGGTGGCAACCAGGGGACACTTCATTCTCAGCATGGCCGGCTGGTCCGAGGTGGCCACCACCAAAATGGAGCGGCGCATCCCCTCCTCCCCCAGATCCTTTTCCACAAACTCCAGCACTTCCCTTCCACGCTCCCCCACCAGGGCGATGACATTAATATCCGCCTTCACATTCTTTGCTATCATGCCCATCAGGGTACTCTTGCCCACGCCGGAGCCGGCAAATATCCCGATTCTCTGGCCCTTTCCAATGGTATTCAGCCCGTCAATGGCCTTGACCCCAAATTCCAGGCGCTCCCTGATGGGGGGACGGTTTAAGGGGTTGGTATAGGGACTGCTGACCGTGTAGAAGCGGTTTGCCTTAAATCCCTCCTTGCCGTCTATAGGCACCCCCAGGGCGTCAATGATCCTGCCTATGAGGAAGTCCCCCACAGGCACCTTCAGGCGGCGTTTGGTATTGCGCACAAAGCTTCCTGAGGTGATTCCGCTTGTGGCCTCGTACGTCATGATCTGTATCTTTCCATCCTTAAAGCCCACCACCTCGGCCGGCATCTGACAGTTCTGCTCTTCGTTATAGATCATCACGATATCACCGATACTGGACCTGCCGCCTGAAGCCTCCATCAGCATACCCACCACATTTTCAATTTTCCCAATATGGCTGACTGTTTCTGACTTGGCAATCAGCTTGGGGATTTTCTCAAACATAAGCACTCCTAAAACCTGATATTTCCCAGTATCTCCCGAATGTTGTCCATTTGGGTGTCAACGCTGATATCAACAATCTCATCCGGCATCTCAATGATGCAGTTTCCGCTGGACTCCTTGTCCATGACCACGAATTTTATATTGTCCGACAGCTTGGCCAATTCGCTGACCACATCCGCGTCCGCCTCCGCCATCATGTCATAATCCGTCTTTTCCATGTATATCTTGACCCAGGCCGTCTTTCTCAGCTTTTCCGTCTCAGCTACAAGCATCCTCTTGATGACTTCCCCGCTGGACCTGAGGCTGATGTGTATGACCTTTTCAGCAATGGCAACCGAACAGTCCTTTAGTTCCTCCAGGTAGTTCCTAAGGCTTTTTTCCTTTGCCTGGCCAATGGATGCCATGGCCTGTTCCATATCACGCCTGAATTCTTCTTCCTGGCGCCTGAAAAAATCAGCCTGTTCCATGGCAGCCTGTTCGGTTCCCGACTTGTATCCCGCTTCAAACCCTTCCCTGCAGCCTTCTTCTATGGCGGTTTTCTTAAGCTGCTCCGCCTGTTTCCCTGCTTCCCTGAGAATATCCCCGGCCATCTGGTTGGCCTTTAACAGAATCTGCCGGGCCTGCTCCCTGGCGTCCTCCACCACATCCGCGGCCCCCGGTTCCGCCGTCCTTTTGGCAGGGGCGGGACTGTTTTTTCCTGTATGGGCATGCTCCTCCTTGTCCCCGCTTTTCTGCATTGGGGGCGCGATATCACTCTGGGCAGGAGGGACAAACTGCACTATCTCTATTCCTGTACCCGGTTTTATGATGCAGCTAGACGATGATGTTGTCATCATCTCCCCCCTTCTTGATAATCACTTCACCGGCATCCTCCAGATTCCGGATGATATTAACAATGCGCTGCTGCGCTTCCTCCACATCCTTCATCCTGACATTGGTGGTAATCTCCAGGTCGGCCTGTACGGTTTCAGCCATACGTTTTGACATGTTGGAGAAAAATACCTGCTTCATCTCATCCGATGCGCTCTTAAGCGCATACACAATATCCCTTGCATCACAGTCACGGACAAAACGCTGTACGGAACGGTCGTCCATATCCATGATATTTTCAAATACAAACATCTTGTCGCGGATGCTCTGGGCCAGCTCAGGATTGGTCTTATCCATCTCATCAAAAATGCGTTTTTCATTGGTGCGGTCCACATGGTTCATGATATCCGCCACATAATCCACGCCGCCCAGGTTCATATTGTCCTCGCTGGTAATGATGGTAGCGAACTTGCGCTTCATCTCCTCCTCCACAATGGCAATGGCTTCCGGTGATACCCGGTCCATCTTGGCCATACCTTCCAGGGTCGGTATCCGCTTGGCCTCAGGCAGCTGTTCCAGCACCTGCGCCGCCTGCTCCGGGTCCATATAGGACATGATGAGCGCGATTACCTGAGGACGCTCATGCTGCAGAAGGGACAAAAGGGCTTTGGGATCCCCTTTCATAAAGAAGTTGAAGGGCTTGGACTGAAGGGTTTTGGACACCTTCTCCAAAAGGCTTCTGGCCGTTGTCTCCCCAAAGGCCTTTTCCAGGACATTCCTGGCATAATCAAGCCCGCCGTCCGTCATCATCTTATGGGTAAGGCAGAGCTTATAAAACTCGTCCAGCGCGCCTTCCACCTGGCTGTTGGTGGTCCTTCCCATCTTTGCCACCTCATAAGTCAGGTCCTCAATGTCCTGCTCATTCAGATATTTATAAATCTGGGATGCCCGGTCAGCCCCAAGGGATACAACCACAATGGCTGCTTTCTGCTTTGTATCCATGTTTTTAATATCCACAGGCCCCTTGGCTGCTTCAGTCTTATCTTTCTTTTCTTCTGCGGTTTCCGGCAATATCCCCTACCTCCCCTCTGAGCCAGCTCTGTACCAGCTTGGCCGCTATCTGTGGATTCTGATCCACGAATTCCCCTATGTTCTGTTTCAGCTTCAGGCTGTGCTGCATCCTGAGATTGAGGATTTCCTCATTGCGCTCCATCTCAGCGTTCTCCGCCTGCATCTGAAGCCCTGCCTCGGTATTAAGTACATTGACAGGCGGAGCTTCTGTCTCAGGCGCCCTGGCTTCTTCCTCCACAGCGTACATATTGGGTGAGTCCACATACTCGTCCGCCTTCCTGCGCCTGCGCCTCTTCTCCATAAGCAGCAGTAAAAGGAGCAGGAGAATCAGGATTCCGCCCGCTATCATGGCTATCACGATAGGAAGAGGCAGACCGTCATCCTTCGTCTGAGGCTGTTCAGGCGGGGTGATTACCGGCACTGCTTCCTGGGATGGCGCCCTCACAATGGTAATGCTCTGATTGGCCAGGTCCCGGGGGATGCCCGCAGAATCAGCCACCAGGTTAATCAGCTGATTATTGGTCACCGTGGTGGTATCATCTGTGTTGATCACAATACCCACGGTTGCGTTTTCCAGCACGCCCGGGTCCACCTGGCGCTGTTCTTTTACCGAATTGTAAAGCCATTCCCTGGTGGCGCTGCTGTTGCTGTAGCTGTCCGCTATGGCCTGGGTATTATCCTGGTTGGTATAGCGCGGGGTGTCCGCATTGGCGTCAGCTCCCGCCACGCCCCCGGCTCCCTGGTCCGAGGCAGCCGAATTCTCATTGATGGTATCTTCCCTGTTTAGGAGTCCTGTCTTATCCTGCTCATTTATCTTTTCCGGCGTACTGTACTGCGTATTCTCCTGTATCAGCCGCTCCATGTTCAGAGTTCCCTTAACCGATACAGCCACATTGCCCGATCCGTACAGCTTTTCCAGCACGCGGCGCACATTCACGCTGATATTGTTCTCAATCAGGCTGGTAAGGGCTGTCAGGTCCTTGGCGCTGCCAAAGGCGTCCTCGCCCGCAGCGCTGCCCCCTACCTCCATCATTGTGTCCGCGTCAAAAACAGCCACATTAGTGAAATTCAGTCCTCTCACCGACCTGGCTATCAGGTTCTTGATTGCCGCTGCCTTACTGTCATTCAGGCTCTGCCCCGCCTCCATGGTAACAACCACGGATGCAGACGCATCCGTATTGGTGTTATCCTGAAGGGCATACTTCTGCTCCGCCGCTTCTGCGATGGTCACCTTGGCGTCCTGTACGCCTTCAAACAGGCGTATCTGCGCTCCCAGCCTGTCCTGTAAGTCATACAGGGTATATTGTTTCTTATCTGACTCCGTTGTCATAAGCCCCGCGTTGTTGCGGTACATATCATAGGTAAAGCCGCTTTTGGGATACCCCTTGCTGAGAAGCTCGGCCCTGGTCTGGTCCGCCTTTACCGCAGGAACGCGGATTGCCCCATCCTTGTCATTAAAGCGGTAGTCAACCCCTTCTTCCTGCAAAAGGGCCACCACCTCCTGGGCTTCCTCCTGGTTAAGGCCCGTAAACAGGGTACTATAATCCGTGTTCGTCCCCAGTTTCAGAACCAACACCGCAATAATGGCAATTGCAGCAGTCCCTCCTGCAATTGCCATAAGCATTTTTCTTGACTTGTCTGATAGATTCTGCCAGTGTTCTTTTAATTTTTGCATGATAATCCAGCCTTTTGCTTTTGTTTATGTAAAAATCAGACATTCATCTTTATCAGCTCGCTGTATGATTCCATGGCCTTATTCCGCAGGGAAATCATCACCTCAAGGCTCAGCGCCGCCTTTGCCTCCGCTATGGGAAGCGAATGCGCGTCGTCCAGCTGGCCTGTAGCCAGCAGGTACTGTTTCTTTTCCACATCCTTTTGTGTGGTATAAACCTGACCGACCACATTCTTAAGCACATCCTTAAATACAGGTGCCTCTGATGAATCATTTGTATTTCCCTTTGAAGAGGACAACTCCCGAATGGGTTCCCACTCTTTCATTAACGTTATAAACGATGTTCCTGTTTCCATATTCATTTCCCTTCCCTGTCCCTGGGCCTGTTTGTAAATCCATTCCCCGTGCCGTTAAAATGCCTTCGCAGCACTGCGCAGGCGTGTGATATCATTACTGATGGAACTGACCATATACTGATACTCATAAGCGGCGCGGACCAGCTCCACCTGTTCCTGGTCCATGTCCACGTTATTGCCGTCCAGACGGCTGGACTCGGTCCAGGTCGTCCGCAGCCTGGCCTGCACCCCGTCAATGGCCCTGGATACCGCCAGCGGATTATCCATTTCCTTACCGGCGCCCTGGAGTCTGCGTATCAGCTCATCTTCAAAGGTCACCTGCTGCGACTTGAATCCGGGCGTGTCATCATTGGCTATATTATTAAGCGTTATGGTCTGTCTGCCCCACAGATAATCCAGCACCTTTTCCGTAAGCGCGATTCCATTTCCATAAAATCCTGACATCTTTTGTACTCCTTTTTTCATGACAAACAGGCAGGGAAACCTAAACCTCACGATTCCCCTGCCCAGGTTCCATTTGAGTCCAGTTCTTTCTTCCGGCATTTTTTTCCGCAACATCTGCCACTTGAACCATCATCAGAAAGTATCGCTGATTGATAGGTGAAAGCTGCCTGAAAATCATAGCCATCTCTTCAGACCTTGACTTTTCCATACTTTTCATATCACTCCTTTATATGGTAAGAAACAGATGTATTTTTTATTACCTTTGTGATATTACAATATCACTAAATTAATAAAAAATCAATTAGAATATGACATAACTATCAAAAAAATCCTATTTTTCGTCAATATGCGCGAAATTTGTCACCGGAAAAGTACGGTAGGAAATTGTATATTTTTAGAATTATGAGGTATGATGAGAATTTATAAACCTTGTATTTTATTAATCCTGTGATATGATAAAATAAAAAAATCGTATAGATTCTATTACATTGCGGCAGAACAGGCTGTATAATCAGCCAATCGGGATTAAAATACTATAAATGTGTATTTTAAAATCATGTTTGGTATGTTCAAATCTGCTTTTTTGGTTTATCATAGGGATATACTCCCCCTACTTGACAAAAAATCATCCGCACAAAAGAGAACGGTAGGCGGCCAGGCAGAATCAGCTACATGTAAACAGAAATGAGGTAAACTCGTGCTTCAGCGTTTAAAGCAGGTAAGAAAGGCCCTTGGGTACACACAGACAGAATTCGCTAAATTTTTAGGAATAACACAGACCTCTTATTCCATGATTGAAAACGGCATACGCCCTTTATCCGACAAATATGTCCGCATCATCTGTATCACATTCAATGTATCAGAACAATATCTGGTAAGCGGACAAGGAGAAATGTTTGTATCGTCTCCTCATAAAAAAGAGCTTTTGGATTTGTTTTCCCAACTGCTGCCGGACACACAGGACTATCTCCTGATCATGGCAAAAGAGCTTCTGAAAATGCAGCAGAAACTATTTGAATGTACAAGTACCCTTGAGGATAACACCGACGGAAAAAAATCATAAGATTTGATTCAAATGATACTTGCGTGTATTCAGGATAAATATGGTTTTAACATATTACAATATCGTTTCAAAACAATAACTTTCTATACCTTGTCAACATGCTGAGGAGAGCTGTTCCATTCATTCTACACACAGTAAAAGGCCGCAACTTCATAAGCTGCGGCCTGGATACTTCTCATCATTTCTTAAATTGTTTCCCCTTGTAAAATCCTCATCATATGCGCGTGCACCTTTTTTCCGCAGGTACCGTCCAGATTAGCGGCCATTGTCTCCAGTTCCTTCATCTGACGGGACCTTACCGCCTTAAGTTTTCCCTCTTCCAATGCATCCATGAAGCCCCCAAGGGAGAATATACGGCTTTCATAACAGAAAAATCCATACTTCTTTTCTATCTTTTCAAATCCATCCTCCCCTTTGGTCAGTTTTCCGTAATCTTCATCCGACAGGGTTGGGTGAAAGGCGGTGTAGGTATTATCCTCCACATTGATGGCGGCTGCTTTTCCATCACGGCAACGCTGCACCAGAATTGTGGTATCGTCCATTTTCTTGGCAAAGGAACAGGTAGCGTGATATTGCGGGCAGTATCCGTTGGCTTCCAGGTCAGCCTGCCCGAAGAATTCCGCTGCCAGGACTGTCATGCCGCCGGCCGCCTTGTCAAACCGAATGACTCCGTTGGAAAACGAGGGGATGATGACCAGGTATTGTCCCATATTGAGCAGGCCGGTGGCGTATGGCAATTCATCATACCGCCATTTTCTGGCGGACAGTCTGCCAGACACGCGGAATCTGCGCGTCTCTCCTGTCCGGATATCCCACCTGACAACGTCACGGGTTTTGACTTCGGCCAGCCATATACAATCCTTGTCAACCGCCATTCCTGAATATCCGGTGTCCTCCTCTCCTGCCGTGAAAAAGGCGTATGTGCTGTCTGCCATGGAAAAGCGGAGGAGCTGATTGGTATAGGGGGCTGAAATCCACAGATATTCGCCGGATTCACATGCGCCGGAAGTGATGCCCAACTCCCTGTTGGCTGCTTTCTGCGCCCACTCCTTTTCCTTTGCCTTCTCTAACAGCACATCCATACACTGATCATGGAACTTCCATTGTTTCGTATCACAATGATATTCCATAATAGGATTCCTATAAGAGGGGACGTAGAATATCCGGTTCCCGTAACAAAAAATCCTCTGGAAGCACAGATTCACGTCCTGCTGCTGTTCAAACAGCGGCATCTGCTCCCCTGTTTTCATATCATAAGCCATGGGCATACCCGATGCTGAAGGCGAGAGATACAGAACATTCCCCCTGGCTGCCATAAATAGATAGGCCGGTTTCCATTTAGGCTGTCCCTTCAGCCGGTCCGCCAGGTCGATTCTTCCGTCCTGTGGCTCCATACATACAAGGGCATTATATTCCGCGTCGGTCATCCAGAGCTTCCCTTCATGGCTGACCGCGTCCGCTATCTTAAACCGCTGCTTTTCCTCCTGCGTAAAACTGCCTGTAATGAAATTATTAAGAATAAAAACAGGCTTTCCCGCAGCCATGAACAGATTCACCACCGAGGTGGCGTCTTCCCCGATATATCCGTCAGCAAGGGCCACGGTATTCGTAATGTCCTGCGTATCATCCCATATGCCAATATGGCTGTCCATAAAATCCGCCGTCAGACTCCGGTACTCTTCTAAAAGGTCCGGGCGGATGGATCGTATGGTGGCCTCCAGCAGGGGATGGGGACGCCATATCAGGGCAACACGGTTCTGATACTTAAACGTGTCAAACACAAGCTTCAGCTTCTTAAGCATATGTTCCCCGTCACTGAGGAAGCGGTTAATACTGGTGTTAAGCATCAGGGACTTCCTGCCCTCCAGAACCGGCCTCCACGATTGGGGCATCTGTGCCCCTGACCTGCATGTCTGTATCACTTTATCCAGCTTGGGGGAGCCAAGGGGAAGCACCTTGTGGTAATAATGCATCTCCCTCATACTCTCCTTAACAAACTCTGACTGTATGATCATATAGTCCACATTGCGGTAGGCCGGAAGTTCCCATTGGGAGAAAAAGCCGGAAGTTACATAATATGGAACGTAGACCAGCTTCCCCACATATTTCTTAAGCTCTGAAGAATAATACGCCGGGTCAATGCTTGTAACATAATTACAGTCATCATATGGATTATGGATATAGGCCAGATCCGGGCAGGCGGATTCCAGGGAATACTGCCTGTAGTCTGTCACCAGTACCTCCTTCGGGAACCGCTCCCCGTCATAGCACTGCCTCCAGCCTCCCCGGGCCTTATCATACTCATAATACGGCAGAGGCATCACCCGGCATTCGCATGCAGGGTCCTCCCGGCAGGCCAGCCATATGCTCTCCATGCTGTCCCACATCTCCGCCTTGTAGGGCATAAATACCACAAGGAAGGTGTCGGGTAGTCCGGTGATAAGCGATGCCGCCTGGTCCAGTATATCATCCAGGCCGGACAGAATGGAGGCCCGGAGCATACCCGAGGCAGCGCAGGTGTGTAAGGACGACAGATTGCTGCGGTAGGCAGCCAGCAGGTTGGAGATAGCTTCATCCTCTGCTATTTTCTCCATATTGCTTATACTTTTCTTCACTGTCTCATCAATTGCCGCAGCGGCCTGACAGCAATCCTCCACATATCCTGACATGCATTGCATATCGGCGGCGGCTATTACCCTATGCATGGACTGCATGGTATCCAGGAGCCTTAAAAGCTTTCTTTTATTCATAACACGCATGTTTTTCTCCCCATCCTTTGTTTTGCCTGACGCTGATTTGATCCATCTGACCTGCCAGACGAATATAGTCTACACCCGAACATTTGCCATTTACCTAAACCGGTCAGAAGCTCATAGAGTTCAGCATCCGATGCACTGTTAAACATAACTCAAGGCTATATTACAACAACTTTCTATTAATCATCTCTTTTATCTTAGTGGAGCTTGTACTCTCCGTATAGGAAAGAAACACAAGTTCAGCTCCATGTTCCCGCAGAAACTCCCGCTTCTTCAGCCAGGCAGGATCCCGGGCATAATCGCTGCCGGAAAACTGGGCATCAAACTGGTATTTCAAATAGGCATCCTTTGTATCGCAAAATTCAAATGGTATTTCAACCGCCTCATCCACATATCTGCATGCCTGAACCATAGCAAGACGTTCCTCAAAAGGGATTACACTGTCCGTCTGTTTATTTCTGCGTACTCCCTCATCCGTCACCACCCCCACAATCAGATAATCGCACTGCTCTTTGGCACGCCGGAGTAAATTGAGATGTCCTACGTGAAACAGGTCAAATACCCCTGCCGCATACCCGATATGATACTTTTTCTTTACCTGTGTACCAGATAACGGCCCGTTAAAGACCTTTCCCTGTCTCCGCGGATATTCTGTATTAGGGTCATAAATGCCTATGTTTATGGCGCCCAGGTCTCTTACCTGTCTGAAAGCTCCCACATAATTCTTAATGCAGATAATGACCTTGTATGTACCGGCGTCAAGTCCTTCTAACACAGACGGTGCTGCAATTTCAATCCCCTCTATTGCAGTACCCCATTTTGTTTCATTATTATCAATCACTCCCGCTATCTCATACTCATCCCTATACAGCGCAAGAAATTTCCGGGCAAAGTTGCCGGATCCGAACAGATACAGCTTTTTATTATCCAGATTCTTAAATATATCTACAAACAGCCGCTGGTACTCTTGTGCTGAATAATTCATACGCTGGCGGTTGGAATGGACAATCTCATGATTTCTCCTGTGCGCCAGATGATAGGAATACAAAATGTCGTCATTCCGGAGTTTGTTTAAAAAGTGTCCGATATGTGCGTAATAAATCTCTATGCAGCTGTCAAGTTTATATCGTTCCAGCAATTCCTTCCTGGGCAGTATAACCTCCATTCTGGTGTCCCCATGATATAAAAGGTCTATATTACGCAGCATGATTGCTTTCGCCGGAAGATTCTCCACATATAATTCCTGATCAAAAAAAACATATTCCCCGTTGACCACAAATCCATTCAGCAATACCAGGTCAATGTATCCCCGCTCCAATACTGCCCCAAGGGCTTCCCTGTCCTCATCTGAACCAAAGGCAACCTTTTTCCATCTACTTCTGTCAATCTTCTTTTGTTTTAATTCATTCTTTTCCTCATCCCATCGCGGATTAAAATGATCCCAATCCACAGCATCATAGGCCACATGCTCCGAGGAATGAAGAATCAGGTTCCACAAGCAATCGAACTGGCGGAGAAATTCATTTTTATTCTCTGCCATCAGCTGACGGAAATGCTTTACCATGGACATCCCATCCACAAATGGCATAACAAAGGTTCCGTCCACCAGGCTGCCTTCTATCATCCTTACGCCATGCCGCTGCAGATAGCAGTTATTCTCCCAAAGCTTTCCCAGCTTCCTTCTGCCTTCTGCATACAACGGTTTTTTTATAACCATTCCGTCCCGCACAATGATAGTACACAGCGCATTCTCTTTTCCCCGTTCCGTTGAAACCGTAATCTGGGATGCATTGGAACATATCGCCTCCAAAGAGCATTCAATCAGAAAACCATTGGCCATCTTGTGAAACAGCCCGTTTTGTATCATGGATGTATATAGATTTTCTTCCTCTAAAAACACGGTATCCGGGCTATGGTACTGGGGAAATATACGGATATCCAACTCCTCATCCGGTGTATAATCCTCTGCAAACAGAATCTGCGGACTGGTGATATCCGGAAAAACAGAATAGAATCTGTGGTATGGGAAACCAGCCTGTTCCAGTATGCCTGTAAGTTCTGCTTTTGAGTACAGCCTTCCTGCAAGGCGTTTTTTGTCAAATGCACTTACCCGTTTATAGTTTTCTATCCCATCAAAATTGCGTCCGGTAAAGGGATCCTTGTCCCCGCAAAAATAACGGACAGCCATTCTGTTTTCCGTTACCAGGAACAGTTTCCCGTCCGCCTTAAGCAGTGTGCGTACTTTCTTCAACAGCTTGATGAGCCCTGCTTCCGGTTCAGCCTGTTCAACAGCCGACGACATCAGAATATATTCATAGCCGGACAAGGTCCTGTCATAAA